>RWZD01000072.1_pt1 | contig 25825 bp, 51 predicted proteins | sample 2187771 | NCBI WGS metagenome assembly RWZD01 (sample SAMN10531866, study PRJNA481165) | viral metagenome | isolation source: viral particles purified by filtration and ultracentrifugation from about... | place: USA: Tennessee
GACTACTTGCTATATGTTTATTACATGAGTCACATTCAATTAATTGATTAATATGTATCACCTTCCGTATGTGTCAATAGGTTTTATTCTCCGTGATGTAATTCACCAGTTTCTAAGGTGTCATACCAGTTATCTATGTCGTTTTGTATATCTCTTCTCTCGCTATCTATTGTCATATAATCATCTAGTTTGATAATAAATATTCCTGTGGCGAGAATCAGTTCGTTCTCTTCGTGAGTCAAATCTAGTTCATCGTTATCTAATATATACTTTTCTGAATAATCATCTATCAAACTCATGTTAGGTTCTCTGTTATCTTTTACCGCATCCACCACTGCGTTTACAATTTGATACGAGTCACCTATCAGTTCGTCATTAATATCAATGTGTGCAGTAACTTCCTCAACTTCATCATCGTAATAATCAATAGATCTTTCATCTTCTTCATTGTTATCTTCTTCTAATTCTTCTTCTAATTCTTCTTCGACATCTTCTGTTTCTTCTTGTTTTTCTGCTTCCTCATTACTTCCACAAGCCACCAAAAACATAGCAGCCATTAATAATAAGATGTACTTTTTCATCCTAACCAACCCCCATAAAATATATAGGTACATTATCTTATAGTTGGTAAATATATGCAATTAAACTTACATTAACCTTGTTTCATCCGCATTTTTGTTTCACGAACGATCTGAACTTATCACGGTTATCGTGTGTATTATCCATATTGTCTACTTCTGTGTTTCTCCTCAATTTCTTATCCAGTGATTTAGCCCACGCTTCAGAAACTTTTTCAGAAATATCGAGTATTACCTTTTCGGTCTCTAACGTTTCTTTCAATTCATCCGAAATCATACAATCACTCCATGAAATAAATTCAGAGCAGTCACATGTACTGCCCCTATAAACCGTGCGTAACGATTTTTCCTGTTATGAAGTGGGTAGAGTTTTGCACTCTACATGACAGCTTTACAACCCGGATGTTTCCTATGTTCCTCTTGGTATCTGCCTAATGCCCCTCATAGCGTTTACCTTTTCCGCCACCACTTCACCGACCGGAAAACCTCCGATCCATACCCTAATCACTCATACTGCCCTCTAGTGATTGAGTGGCTACAGTTTTAGCCTTTAGCAATATGTAGGATATATCAATAGATAACCAGTCTATTGTACGTTCTTGCCCCAATTGCTCGACCTGCCACTTAGTAGGAGTTTTTCACTCGATGTGACAAGTACGGCTCGTTTCCAAAATCAAATATGCAAGATTTCCCTAATATATCTATTCAATATCTGTTATTTCAAAAAGAATGGCACTACCTGTTTCCGCAAGTAGCGCCCTGATTAAATCATCTGTGTAACTGTTTACGCAGTTACTTACAATAACGTATATAGATTTATTATGTTTACATAATTTTCAGCTTAAAAAGCTGTATTGTCTACGGCTTTCGCCTATTACAATTATAACAAATTATTTATTTTAAATGAAATTCGTCTCATTTGTCGCACTATCTTGTGGATAACCTTTTATAGTTCTAGCCACACTGTCTAATATCCTGTACACAGACGAACGATGCAATCCTAGTATATAAGCAATATCTGTTTCACTATTACCGATTAATCGTAACGCTAATACTTGTGCCTCTTTTTCATCTGTTACCCTATCCCAACGATCTTCAATGTACTTCATATCTGTTTGTACCTGTTTAAAATACTTGTTATTTTCGTATAACCTAATCCCTTCTGTTGCTGTGCTGTCGTTTGTTGTATTCCCTCGTGGCATCGTTGCTTCTATTCCGTATTGTCCTACTCCTACACTTCTTATTTGGCGAGTGTTCTCTCTTATATTTTGTTTATTTATGTGATACATCCTTATTATTTCTAAGATTTTCGGTATATTGTAGTATGTCATTCAGCACCTCTTAAAAGAAATCTTCTTCTATTTTAGAAAGTAACTTCTTACACTTTTCATAAGCCTCTTCCATATCTTTATCTACATACATGTTACGCCTTATTCTCTCTTCAATTGACATTATAGTTATCTGTAATGTCGAAGCCACAACTATTGTTTCATCTTCATTTAATGTAAAAGTATCACTCATTTAATCACACTTCCTTTTTGTTATCTTTACTTCTACTAGTGTCGATTTCAGTTCGTCCTTGAACTTCCGCATCACTTATCTTACGTATTATTTCGTATTCCCCGTCATCTCTCCGTAAGGAAATATACATATTGTTAAATTCAATATATTTATCTCTTCTCATCTAATCACACCTCTTTTATCATCTGTTTCTTCAACTCAAATATGACTTCTCTTTGATGCTTTACTAGTCCGTTACCATCACTTAACCCCTTAGCTATCTGCGCTAAAACGAAAGCGTCACGTACATTGTCGCTATCATGTTCATATCCCCACCTTTTATAGATTGGTAGAATCATATTATCTTTTGATGTGTTCCCTTTTCCTGTCGCAAACTTTTTCAATTGCCTTGGCGACACATCGATATATTTTATATTATTTTTAAACATTTCATTTCTGATCGCATGACCTAGTCCGAATTGGAAACTTATACCTCGTCCTTTACTTCCGTAAGAAAAACCTTCTATGCAGATCGTGCTGTTTTGCCCCTTTATTTGATTGATTATCTTATTGGTTAGTGTAACCATTCTTTTTGGGTCTTCATCGCCTGTGCCTGTTATTTCTTCCTCTAATAATACGTTACCGTCATTATCTAATATAACGATTCCTGTTTTAGTGCTTGGGTCAATTCCTATAAATTTAGTCACTCAATCACTTCCATAACTTCCACACGATAAGAGTTATCCTTTTCGCCTAACATAGTTTTTATAGCACCTTTAATACCTGTTCGTTTTTTAGCTAATAATGCAACGTCTGAATACTTATAAATGCCGACCGTTTTTCCTGTTGTTTTATCTACTAGTAAATACATTTTCATATTTTGTCCTCCTTAGTAGTTCGTTTCTTGTCGTCTATGATTCTCTTTATTCTTATCCTCATAAGCATTGAGCACATCATCTTCCATAAATCCTAACTGGTATCCTAGCTGTATCACGTTATTAATCAATGTCGATATATGACGTTTTGATCGTGATTGCGGAATGATTGTCGCTACACTTGTAATACCTAACACTAAATTGTTTAAATCTGTACCTTCTGTATGGATATATTTATGCTCTGTATATCCTAAGTCGTTTGCAATGGATAGTGAGAAATGAATAACGTCTGCGTATTCTTCTAATAACGGGTTGTACTCAACAAATCCTTTTGCCAGCCTACCGTCTTTTGTTTTCATTTGCTTATTTGCTTTAATATTAGGTTTCTGGTCATCACTCCAAAACTTGAACCAACGCCCCTCGTTTGTCATTTCATACAATTCACAAATCAATGCCACTGTTTTCTTTTTTAACAAGTCTTGTCCATGTAATCCTTTTTCATTTACGATATGCTCGTCTAATGTTTTTTGTTTAGTAAATAATGGGTTTAGATTCATTCTGATTGCTCCTTAACGTTTATTTTTTTGGTTGATAAACATTTACTGCAATAAAACAACAAGTATTTTTCCTTTTGTTTTTCTACAGTTTTTACAAATACAGTATGGTCGTTGCAATTGTGACTCACTCAATCCAACTCCTCGTGAAATTTTTCTATCTCTTCTTCTGTTGCTAATCTAACAGCCATTTTATTAACGTTAGCTACTTCCTTGCTGTTTTTATTGGTTACATGAAACACGAATCCAAATTGGTCTATAAAATAATCTCCTATTTTTACATTCACTCAATCCACCCTCTCAAAATAATATCTTGCCAATCTAATACATCTATCTCATAAGGCTTAGTCGTCAATCTACCAAAATGCGATGTAGTAATAACTGCTTTTACTTTTCTATCTAGTGGCAACACGTCATGTATCGCCACTATTTTTAGTTTGGATTGTTCTAGGAAATCATGCATCTATCAGCAACAACTTTCTTTTGTGTTCTGTATTCCGGTTCTCACGTTTTACAAGTTCTTTATTTTCGTCAACCGCATACACTTTAATATGCTGTAAAACATCGTTGTCGTGGTTGTATACTAATCTGTTTATCTGCCATCTTGGTGTACGCATGTAATCACCTCTTACTCATTTTCTAGCTCATCAATACACTCTAAACAAAGCACGTGCCAATCTTGCACCCTACATTCACCTGAATAGTAAATCCCTTCGCATCTATCGCATTTTACTTGCATAAATAATCGCTCCTCAAAAGTATTTATTAGCCTGTGTATCAACATCTATATCTTTATAGTTATCTAGTAATCTCTTTTGTTTGCAATCTGTGCATAATACACTGTTTTTTGCTTTTTGTTTTAGTTGGCAATCTATACATAGTGTTTTATGCATTTTCTGTTTTCTCCAACTCTTTATTAACTTTTCGTAATATGTGCTGCAAAATATCGTCTGGACCAATTAGTGTTTTACCGTCCTTTTTATTAAAAATCTCACTCGCTACTTTATTTGTTGTTGATATTGATTCTAGTAAGTTACGATAACGATTGTTTTGATGTTCTAATCGCTCTTTTGTAGTACGTATCCTTAGATCACTAGACAGGCTTTCATATCTCACGTAATCTCTGCTGCTTTCATCCGCAATATCCATTGCCTTTTCCCAATTCTCAAAGTAATCCTCATTTAATAAATAGTAAATATCTTCAAGTTCTCGTGATTTGCGATCACTTTGGTACTCGTAATATTCTGCCCGTTCAGCTTGTTCTTTTGCGTAACCAACCGTCCACTGCAAATCTTCTAATACTGCTTCTGCGCAAATACTTGCATACACCACATCTTCGTCATCTTCATTTGTTGCTTGTAATAGTTTATTTTCTATCTCTTCCAACCGCTCTTCACTCATTCTGATTCCTCCAATGCTTTTGTGGCTATTTTGTTAATAGATTTAACCCTCGTGGAGCAGTGCGGCACCCCGTATTTGGATCCAAGTCTTATCTTTTCCAACGCTTCACGATAACGCTTGTTTTGTGCTAATGCTTCGTCATGTTGTTCTGCTAATACTTCGAATCGTTCAGCTTGTTCGATAAGCCAATTAATATCTGATTTATCAATTCCCCAAACTACGTTATTCCAGTTTTCTTTTATCTCTTCCAACCGTTCTTTACTCATTCAGTTTCCTCCAATGCTTTTTGAGCTTTGTTACCACAATCTTCTTCAATTTTCATTTTTCCTAAAGTCATTGTATCTCCGTCTATAATTAACTTTTTCCAGTTTTCTTTATTAGCATAAAACTCCAGTGCTTCCCGATAACGTTTTATATCCATTAGCAGTTCCCATGTATAATCATCATTTTTTGTTTGCTGTTCTTCTAATTCTTCCGACCGTTCAGCTTGTTCAATAAGCCAATCAGTATGTTCTGCACTAAATAGTTCAAATAAACAGTCATGTACAACATCTCCTGCGGCTAGAGAGCCTGTTTCCATTTCTATTTTATTAGATTCTATAATTTGTTCGTGTACTCTCTTTATTTCTCCTAATCGTTCTTTATCAATCATGTTTACACGTCCTTTCTGTCATCTTTAAAGCATATTAATTCGTATTTTGACTTCTTTGTTAAGTAATGATTATTTGTCGCCATAAAAAAATCATGACTTCTGTTATCGTAAAGAATATCCCCCACTTTTATTTCTCTTACTTCCCTTCCATGTTTCTCCCACCACCTACGCTCTTTTTCTTGTGCGATTTCTTCTGGTGTTGCGTGTCGCTCTATTTCTTCATAGTCATACCAATAATCGCCGCCAAGATCGTATGCAAAAACTTTTCCTTTTGGATAACCTACAACATTGGACGAATACACTCCATTTTTGACATAATAAATACGGACTATATTTCCGTCTTTCAAAACAACCCAATCATCTTCTTTATACTCTTCCTCTACTTCATATCCGATGTATAAAGCACGAACAAGTTCATCTAGTGTTAATTTGTTTAAACATTTATTCACCGGAGCGAGCCAGCTACCTCCAACATGAAGTCTTATCGCAGTTTCTTTATCTGCAGTATTTTCCTCAACCGTATCTGCTTGTTCTTGCGTCAATTTAACTTTTTGCACATTCACACATCCTTTTCAATCTCCTATTTTCTTTCGACAACTTTTTAATCTCGCCTTTTAGATACTCAATCTCTTTATCTCTAACATTGCCCTCTAGGTTAATGTTCAGCGAACGTAGGAGCATATCTAACTTTTTAATACTAATAGTCTGCTGGTGTTTTAAAGCATGTCTAAGGCTTGATTTAGCTTCGTTGTATTTCATTGTGCTACTTCCTTTTTGTACTGGCTTATCACTTCTCGTATATATCCGATTTTTATTCGTGTTTTCTCTCTGATTTCTTCATCACTTTTACCATTGCTATACATATCTCGTATAATCTGTTTCTTGCTTTTGTATTTATTTTTACCAGGTGCTATTTTGCTAAGCTTAGATGTTGACTTTTGGAAGCACCTATCACACTGAAAACTATGTGTTTCACATACTGATCGTTTCTTTGCTCCGCAATCTATACAGGTGGTAATCATGTTATCCCCTCACTTAGTGTATTTAGCATCTCTTCCTCACTACCTACAAACTCGCCCCATTTATCTATCATGCCTTTTACGAGATGATTGGCGCTCGCTGACGGGATGCCGTCGCTAAATTGTGGTTGTAATAGACGTGCGTTTGATGTGTAGGCGATTATTGGAACAACGTCATCAACGCAAGCACCCATGTACTCGAATATCCCTTCAGTATTCTTTTTCCACTGGTTCATCCCCGCCACGAAGCCAATCTCGCTAATCGTACCATCCTGCAATCCGCCCGATAAATTAACGACGAATATGTCACAATCCATAATCTCTGACACATCGCCGTTATAAATATCAATAGGCGTAGGGTCATTACTTTTATCATTAATCGAGTTGTTTTCAGCGGCAGCATAAACCTTGTAACCTAGCTTCCTAATTTCATTTGCTACTCTTATACTGTCCTCAAACTCTGCTTTTGTTGATATGCTGTGTGCTAGATATATCTTTTTACCAGTTTTTGAACATGTCATAGTATTGATTCCTCCAATAACTCGATAACTTCGGATTAAAGTTACTCTTTTTACGTTTGCGATAACGATTTATTTTGAATTTTATTGTTATGTCGTTGTGCATCGTTACTCTCCCTTTAGCGCTCTAATCGTACCGTTTATTTCAGCTATGACACCCATTAATTCTGCGCGAGTTACTAGGTCATCAGTTAGTCTTAATGTTTGATTTACTTTCTTTTTGATATCATCTAATTTTAGTAAGAAAAATTCGGTTTCCATGTTATCTCTCCTTTAAAATGGCAAATCTCGGTCATCAATTGGCGCTCCCTGATTTTGCATAGGATTGTTTTGCTGTTGAAACTGTCCTTGCTGCTGATTCCATTGCACATTACTCTGTTGTTGACCGCCTTTTGATTCTAAAAACTGAATACTATCTGCCACTACCTCTGTGACATATTGCATATTTCCGTTTTTATCCTCGTAAGAACGAGTTTGTATTCTTCCGTCGATTCCTATTTGACTTCCTTTTTTCATGTAGTTTGCTAGATTTTCAGCAGCTTTTTTCCATACCACAAAATTAATAAAGTCTGCTTCATTTTCTCCGTTCTGATTTTTAAACGGACGATTACACGCTATATTTCCGTTTGCCACAGCCACCCCTGAACCTGTATATCTAAGCTCAGGGTCGCGTGTTAACCTACCTAATAAAACCACTCTGTTTAATGACATTATTCATTCTCCTTTTTGTTCGCATATTCTAGTAATAATTGATTCATTCTTTCTTGGTTGTTCTCTTTAAAATATAAATCAAGTTCTATTCCATAATCTTCAAAAGTTAATACTTCTTTTTCAAAAACTAAAAATTCTATCAATATTTGCAACCAATATGATTTGTTTAAAATTGATCGCTCGTAAATATACCTAATCGTCATATCGTCTTTCGAGGTCATGAAATCCGTTATGCTCCTTTATATAAGCCAATTCAACTGTTCCAACAGGTCCATTTCTTTGTTTAGCAATGATAACTTCTATTATTCCTGCACTATCAGATTGCCCGTCATAGTAATCATCACGATATAAAAACTCGATAACATCCGCATCTTGTTCTACACTTCCACTGTCACGAATATCCGACATCATCGGTCGCTTATCTTGTCTTGTTTCGACTCCACGTGACAGTTGAGACAATAAATAAACAGGAACTTTATATTCTTTAGCCATCTCTTTTAAACTTCTTGTGATTTCTCCAACCTCTATGTTTTTATTTTCATATCGTTTATCTGTGCGCATGAGTTGTAAATAATCAATCATCACAAGTATTTTTTTATCAGGATACTTTTTTCTTAGTTGAGCTACCTTGCTTTTAATATAGTTTGGTGTTTGTCCTGATTTGTCGAATATATAAATATTCATATTGCTCACTACACCTAACGCAGTTTGAAAGCTACTCCAATCATCGTTGTTAAAGTATTGTTTTGGATTACGCATTTTACTTCCGTTAATTTTGCCTATTTGAGAAATCAACCGTTCATTCAACGATTCTGCGCTCATTTCTAACGAGAATATAGCCGCAACTTCGTGGTTCAAACAATGATTACTAGCATGAGCCAACATTTTAGCCGTCTTACCAGTCGATGGACGTGCTGCTGATATAATTAAATCCTCTTCTTGAAATCCGTCTAAATATCTGTTTAAATCTTTAAATCCAGTATCGTAACCACTCAATCCTTTTGTTTGACTTTCTATTTTGTCGTATAGGTTAATAATTGCTTGTTTGTGATCATAATCATCATTTTCACTACCTATATCTAATTCCTCAAACTCGTTTTTTATCGCTTCTATATCAGACAGCTCATTTATTTCTAAACTTTGAATCCTTTTAGCTTCTCGTAGTTTGTATGATTCTGATACGTTTCTTTCTAGCATTTTAAAAGAGTTAATACTCGGAACACTGTTAACGAATTCAGCTAATCTATCTTTATCAGCCGTTCCTTTTGAAGCAACAACTACTGACACTAAATCGATTGTTTCATTATTTTCATCAAGCTCTCTGATTGTTTTGAGTATTTTTTTGTTAGCCGGATCATACAAATGTTTAGGTTGTAAATTTGTATTATTAATAAGCGATCCATCTTTTAGTAAACAGCCAATAAGCATGTTTTCTGCTTCAAGGTTTATCAACCGCCTCACTCTCCCATTGCTTTGCTTTCTCTAAGAAATCATTTCTTCGTTCCTCTATGTCTTTTTCTGTCAAATCTGCTATGGTTGGAGGAAATTTATTACTTAATACATACTTTTCAGCGTTTTTCATAACTCTAACTGGGTCTTGATTCTTTAGTAATCTAGTCCATGTGTTTATTTTTGATTGTGTAACTTCTAAGTTCGGATAAACATCTTTTAAAAACGTTAGTAAATCAAATACTTGTCTCTTAGTCATCGAGGTTGAAGTCACTTATATCTAACTCCTTTTTCTTTGTTGATTTATTGGATTTAAAATTATCAAACGGTTCAGCTTCATCTACAAATCTAGTGACGTTATTAGGCTTCATAAAATCTTGTAGACTCCATTTGTGAGTCCAGTAATAGTCATCACTATTTAAAATGGTCGAGTAGTTATTAATTGCTTGTTTTAATTCATCTAGTGAGTATTCTTGTAATCTTGCATTTATATGAGATTGCATTGCTTGATTCATTTTTCGATGTTTGATTATCCCTTGCTCATTCCAATAATTAAAAAGCGTATATATATACTCTTTATCTATATCTTTATCTATATCTGTACCGTCACGTGACGTCACGCTAACGTCACGACTTTCTAGTTTTAATTGTTTTTGTCGTTCTCTATACTTCCTATTTCGCTCTGCGTTTAGCTTTCTGACACGTTCCATTCCGTCTACGCTTTGGTATTTTTCCCAGTTTTTGATATAAATTATTTCATCAAACAACTCAATCATGTTTAGGTTTTCTAATGTTTTTAAAGCAAATTTCACAAAATCATGAGTAAAGTCAAATTCTTCTGCTAAGTCATCAACTGTATATGGCATATCCTCTAAAAAGAATAATCCACCTTGTTTGTTGCTTTCTCCTGCTTTAGTTAGTAAGAACACCCAAAACAAAACAACGTTATTTCCATCTGGTAATCTTCTGATTCGTTTTATTTTTCTGTTGTCTGTCATGTTTACGTTTATTTTTATCCATTTTATTTCTGTCACACAATCACTTCCTTGATATCTTCCGTGTTACCACCCGAAATTTATCGGCATGTAACCTTGTTGTTGCGTTCTGATAATGTCTCTTAAATCTGTTTTAGGTTCTTGAATGTCTGATTCAGTTACTCTTATTAAAAATCTCCACTCATGACTTTTAGCGAAAGTACCTGTGTGCACTTCCCACCAATCCCACATAATTGCTGTACAACTAGGAGCGTCGTAACTAGTTAACTGATTTCTCTTTAACTTATTATCAATTTGATTCGAGACCATTTCGTACAACTTAGAACTAGGTTTATCGGGTACCTCTAAGTCAATATTTCTTTCTTTGACAAATCTAGTTCGGCAAGATTCCCCTGTGACAAGTAAATGGAATATCGGACTGTCCATTTCTTCTTGTGCGTGTATATTTGGTTGTTTCTTTATTGTTGGATCGAGAGAGTTTCCTCTAGGTACTCCATCATTGTGCCAACCCGGAATAGCCGGACACATACCTGGTAGTAACATATGGATTTTTGTATCGACTATTATGTTTTTCTTGGTTAATTGTAAATCCATCGCCTCTATCGCAGATCTTGTTAATTCTCCACCGTATTTAAGGGCATCTTCTAAAGACGCATTGTGTAAGCCTAATGTATTTTTAATTTTTTCTTGTGAAGGTTGTTCTATTGTGTTTCCAATGTTTGGTTCATTTCTGTTGAATAACATTTTTATCACCTTTCTATTTACTCGTATTTTGTAAATCTCGCTCCATCGCTGCACGCTTAGCTTTAATATCATATAGCTTATGGTCTAAACTCTTATATCTAGCCTTATAACGTGTGTAAGTGTAATTACCTTTATCCTCTGCATCACGATATGATTTGATTGCTAGTTCTGCTTTAGCTTCACGTTCAGCGATTGTTCCCTGTTCATTCAGCATGATTTCTGCCTGTTTGTTTTTTCTGTCTGTATATGCTGTGTCTTTCATGTAAAGTGCATCAGACATCAATTCGCCGGTTAATCTCATGGCTTCAACGTATAAATCATGTAACTCATACAAGTTATTGAGTAGCGATTCATCTAGTAATTTAATTGCATTTAAAGTGTTAGCTAATTGTTCAGCATTCTTTTTTATTCGATCTTCTAGCATAATATTCAATCAACTCTTTTCACCTTCCAAATTCCAAGTCATATCATGCATAAGCATTTTTTCTACCACTCCACGACACAAACCGTCTCTTTCTGCGTGGCAAATATGTGGTTCATCTAAACAAAACATTTCTAAGTCTCCAATGTGACAAGAGACATTGCGAATATCGTAAGCATGAGGACATGCTTTACATATTGTTTTTCTTGGCTTAATACCTTGTTTTAACGAATTTCCATGCCTTAGTTTATCTTTTGCTTCTTTGTTTAGTTTCATAAAATTCAATCAACTCTTTTCGTTTGTTTATTCGCCATTCTCGCCCCTCTGCTGTATAATCAGCAAACCAATGGCATGTACCTGTATTAACAGATGGACCACATAACAATGCTAGATTGCTAGGGTCATCACCTCGTCCAAGTTGTGATGCTTGGATAAGGTGTGCCACTTCAAAGCAGTAAGGATTAGTCATTCCGCAACGTTCACATTTTCCATCTGCACGATCATAAACTTCCGCTCGTGCTTTTTGAGTAATTTTTGAATGGTTATTACTCTTAGGTTTTCTTGTCGGCTTAGGTACGGGATGGAACGTCATTTTAAATCACCTACCGGAAAAACATTCATTTCTTTGCAGTGCTCTAGGTACTCAAGTTTTAACTTGTGTGTTTCGATTTCTTTGTCCGTAATAGGTACATCTATTTCAAACAATTTATTCGGGTCTAATTCTGAAAACGGTTCTTTGATTAAATTATCGTCTACTTGGTATGCAATAATAGATGCATTATCCAGTTCAAATACATAGCAATAGTGAATTAGCTGTCTTTTGTAATTGATTGGTACTCGTTCGTTCAAAAACCACTCAAACGCTTTATTTGACGCTTTAACGTCGCAAACCCTGTTATATAAAATATAATCGGTACTAGCCCTAGCGAACCCTTTAATCTCTTGTAAATCACGTATGCCTTTTACGTTGTGTTTCCTTTCATACAAGTCGATTATTTCCGATTCCAAAATTGTTCCGACTGACATACTTATATTTGTAAAAGATGGAGATGGGAATCCGGTTAACTTATGTTCCCACCACTTTATAAAGGTTTTAGTATTATAGTTCGCATAAAGCATATTCGCTTCAGAACCACCTATAAACGACTCTCTATCCTTGAGTGCTTTGTCCATTTAAAATCACTCTCAACTGTTCAATAATTATTTTCTTCTCTCCATGATCATTTGAACGATACAACTTCATCATTTGTTTCTTATCACTATGAATTGTCGAATATACCTCATCTGCGCTACCTAGTTTTTGTAACGCTTGTGCGAACAATGTCGTTAATTGATTATTAAGCGTCTGCATTTCGTTATCGTTCGTTTCTTGTTGTAGTTCTGGGTTACCGTTAACTAATTCTTCTTCTTTGATCCATAGCTTTAACCCTAATCCAGTGTTGATTGCTACAGCTTTTACAAATCCTCGTTGTTTTGCTTTATTAATATCTAATTGTGTTGGATTCGCGACAGGATACATGCCGTTAATAATTGGATAATCTTCTTCGTAAATTTCATCGTCTATCCTTACCCACACAGTCACGAATGGCGATTCTCCGTTGTGGTTATAAAAACATGGATAACCTTTATCGTTTTTTAACATTCCATATCGTACTTTTTCCGCTCCGTTTTCGTATAACAACTTGATACAATTCGCCCACTCTAAATATTCAAGTGTGATTTTAGAATTTTTCTTTACTGGCCTGTCTACTACTTCGCTTGATAAATCTACTTTAAATAATTCATTAAATGGTTTTAATGCCATCAATAATCACCTCTAAATAACTTGTCTGTCGTTAAATAAACTTTTTGAAAATCCGAACCATCATATAAATGTTCTTTTGCACACTCTTCGCTGCAGAAATACCCGTCCATACTTATTTCTGCCTCATATCCTATTAAAATTACTTCTTCGCACCTCTCACAAAATTGCGGTCTATCTGTAAAGTGTGGTATCATAAGGTATCACTGTTTTTATTAGTCACTGTTGGAGCAGTGGCTTTTTTATATTCTTCTTCATCTAAAACCGTAAAATATTTAATTCCATCGAAAAATGCGTAAGCATAATAAGGAAGATATTCACAATCTCGTTTTTTAATTTTCGGGAACTCACCTGTTATTTTTTGTATGTCATCACAGCTAAACAACTGAACCTCATAATCTTCTCTATCAACGTATAGGGAAGGGCGAACGTTGTGATTATCTCTCAAAAAGTTTTCTACACTTCGTTTCTCTTCTTCGATTTCTAGCTTTAAACTATCTATTTTTTCTATTTTTTCGTTTATATATTTCACTGATTATCCCCCTCATAAATTTTATATACTTGATACACAATGCCTAATGTTGCTGTTGATAGTAAGAGTAAAATAGGTGTCATTAGATCACTCCTTTAATAAATGTGGATGTTCGTAAATGTTGCCCACTATTTCTAATCCGTCTTCATCTATATCCTCTTGAAAAAGCCAATCCCTAATCTTTTCTCCTAAGTCAACAAACCGAATAAAAGTGTGTCCATATTCTATAAACACTTCTAAAGGATGCGTGGTTGACTCTTGCAATATATCCCCTTCATAAACTTCTGTACCATTCTTGTCTTTAAGCCCTATGTTTTGCGTTAATACGTAACGTTTTATTCTTGTTTTACTTCCGTTAAAATAACCTTTTTCATTTAAAAATCCTTTGTGAACGTTATACCAACCGCCACTGCTACCTGTTCTACCTTCAAACTTACTTATCTGATGGGGCGCCCATTCCAATTTAGTAACCTCAACCATTTTGTTAGTCAATCTGTCAAAAACTCTAAACTTAACTTCTCTCATCCAATCACTCCTAACCAGTTTAAAAACATAATTAATAAAACTAATACATAACTACTAATCACAAATATCAATGCTGGTAATCTATCTTTTGGCGTCATGATTACCTCCCTCGATAAAACAGACTAAGTCTTGCATAAACACTCGTAATCTTTCTTTTTGCAATGCTTTATCCTCTGTATCGCATATACTGGTTAACCTGTCTTTAATGCTCTCGTAATCTACAATAGTCATTAGCTTGTCCTCCTTATTTGCATAGGTTCTAGGAATTTCTTAGGTATGACTGCAGGCGCCGCTGTCCTATCGTGTTCTTTTTCATAAAATGTAGGGAAGCTATTTAATAAATGTTTGTTGCAATCAGCCCTGCTACCTGTAAAAAATACTTTCTTGCTTTCTAGTCCTATTACGTTGTAAATCATCAAAATACAACTCCTTTCAAGTCGAATAATGCCAAGATGAAGAATCCTATTCCTAGTGTTAAATCGATTCCCGCTGCTGTTATTCCAGCGAATAAAGCGAAGATTAACGGTGTGATTCGCATTTGTTTTCTTTGCTCCTTTTCAGTTCTTTTAAATACGTTTCTTCAAACTCGATTTCAGAAATAGGCTCTATGCTTCCTGATGACTTGTCACGATCTAACAGATTATAATTAGCTTTAATATAGTTAACCCCATCACTAGATATGAATGATTCTATTCGTTGTTGGTCATTCGTTCTTATGATTCCATGAAAAAAATTTATTAAATAAAGATCTACGTATTCCGATAAGCCTACATCTTCTATAATCTCTAAATATATCTCTTTCATTTCTTTGGCTTCGTTTAAATTCTTTTTTAATCTACCCTCTTTAGTGAATAGATTTTTAGTGTCTCCTTGCAACTCGTCAATGTCGATATATAAATCTTCTGGGTCTCTTGCTATTTTAGTAATATCTTCATTTAGTATTGTTCCAACTCTATTAATGACTTCGTTCCATTTCGGAACTAACTCGAAATATCTTTTTAATTTCTTTCCGTAACTAGATTCGTCTATTGATTTAAAAAAATAATTTTTACTCATTCGTTTTCCTCCTTAATTAAATAATTCATCTAGCGTACAATTGTAAATTCCGGCTAGTATCTTTCCTTCTTTAATAGTAAATTCACGTTTTCCGTTTTCTCTTTCTCGATAATACTGTTCGCTACGTCCTATCATTTTTGCGACATCTGCTTGGTGTAGTTTGTTTTCTCTTCGTTTGATTAATACTTGCGGTGTCATGATGCATCAACTCCATATTTAATAGCCATATCTTTAATAATTGCTAAATATATTTCTGTTAATCTAGCATCACTTTCAATAACATCTAAATTATTTACTTTTTTAACCTTAGATGGACTAGCACCATTTAAAGCCATTTCAGATTTACGGTTTGTTAACCTAATAGATAATCGGCATTTTGCTCTTTCTTCCAATAACTCGTAACTTTCATTTCTTACATCTGAATATGCTTCAAAACCTCCGCGTTTTTTAGCAATAGCGTTAATGATTTTGTTTGCTTTCCTACGCCATTCTTGAGTGTTTAATGTGATAATTTCGCCGATGTCCTCTTGTTTCTTTTCTACAGCTATTAATCGTTTTTCTTGTTCCACTCCTTGCTGTGCGATCATTGCAATTAATTCTGCTCGTGACACTTGAGGTGTGCCTTCTTTCTTAATGTGATTTTCCATTTCGTTAAAACGTTCAATATAAGCAACTGCAAATTGTGTTCCTTTTTCTCCAGTCATTCTTGTTGAGTAAAGTTCGCAACCTTTTTTAGTAAGTAGAAAACTAGGTTGTTGTCTACCTTGTGAGTCCGAATATGTGTTTTCGATAAAATAGGTCTGGGAAGAAGTTCCCTCACCTAACTGGCTCTTGATTCTTCTAATATCTTTCATTAAATCGTTATGCGGTCTCCCCACCATTTCAGCAACTTCTAAACTTGTTAATGTTTTTTCTAATTGATTCATTGTATTCCTCCTACTTGATTTTAAATCATGTTATGCCGAAAAATTTTTGTTGATTCCTAATAAATCATCAGAACTAACGTTAAAATATAAACATAATTTCTTAAGATTATGAGCGGATATAGAATAAATATCTTTTTCCCAGCGCATTACAGAAGCTACGCCAACGTCAATTTCTTCTGCTAGTTTTTGTTGTGACATTTTGTTATTTCTTGCTCTAAGTTCGGCGATAGTTATCAATTATCGTCACCTCCTGTCGATTTGTATACACATCATAGCATGATTTTAAATCATGTTCAAGGGTAAAAGTGATTTTTTATCAACTTTTTTTAATGTACATTATATATAAGTGTATAAACTTGATTTAATATCAATCACATGTTATAGTTAATATAGTGAAAGAGAGGTGAAAAACATGAAAACGTTAGGAGAAAATATAAAAATGTTAAGAACAAGTAGGGGTTTGACTCAACCTCAATTAGCTAAAATAGTTGGAGTTTCTAGTTATACAACAGTATCCAAGTGGGAGAGTAACGAAAACTCACCTAGAGGTAGAGAGTTGGTTTCTTTGTGTAATTACTTTAACGTAAGTTCCGATGACCTATTAGGTATAACAGACGGATTATCTGTCCAACAACATTCTGACTACAACTTTTTCCCATCTACCATTTCTGCTGGGCAAACAACAAACGTTGACGGAGTTACTAATGCTGAGAAAATAAGCATTCCAGATTCGGTAATGGGGAAATATGCAGGAAATGACAACATATATATAACGAGAGTAAATGGGGAATCAATGAATAAAACTATACCTCATAACTCGTTAATTGCTGTTAAACCAATTGAACTTAGTGAATTAAAAGATGAGGACATCGTGGTTTATAGTCACGACCATGAGTATGGTGTAAAAAGATTTTTGCAAAACGAAAACGAAATATGGTTTAGACCACACTCAACAGATTTTAGATTTAGAGACGATATTTACGATCTTGATAATGTTGATGGTTTGGAAATACACGGAAAAGTAGTTGTTTACATTGTAGAGTTGGATTAAGTTTTGACGTCAAAGTTTAATCATAGAGAGGACTAGCTATCCTCTCTTTATTTATAAGGAGAGATAACATGCCAGTATACAAAGACGAAAAGCGAGGTACTTATTATTTTGTCGTTAGAATCGATACAATGGATGGTAAAAAACAAGTGAAAAGGCGTGGTTTTAAAACGCAACGTGAAGCAAAGGTCGCGGAATCAGAAGTAATAGCGGACGCTGAACGGGGTTTGTTTGAAGAAAACAATGCAACATTTGGATTTGTTGCTAAACGTTATTTAGAGTGGTACGAAAGAAGAAGAAAAGCATCATCATACAGAAAAATAGAAAGCATTGTTCGAGTGAATATACTGCCTACATTTGAAAAGAAACGATTATCGGATATAAGGAATAGAGATATAACAAGATTCCAAGATGATTTATATGACAAAAAATATTCAGTAAGTCATATCAAAAAAGTACATCAAACTGTTTCTGCTATATTTAATTTTGCGATAAAAGAAGAATATACGTTAAGAAACCCAGCAAGAGAAGTAGGTAACATAGATGATGAAGTAACAAAACATGTTAATTACTGGACGTTAGAAGAATTTAAGGAGTTTATATCTGTAGTCGATGATTACTTATACAAAACATTATTTATGACATTATATTATAGTGGCATGCGTAAAGGTGAAATATCAGCTTTAACATGGAAGGACATTAACTTTGATGCTAACACAATCAGTATAGACAAAACAGCGTATGACACGGAAGTTACAACACCTAAAACAACATCATCTATACGAACGTTAGAAATGCCTAAATATGTAATGAGTATGTTGCAACAATTAAAGATGATAAAAGAACCTGCTCAAAAATTAGGTTACTTCGTGTTTGGTAAATACTACGACCATTTGCCAGCGGCTACATTAGATAGATACTATGATGATTACGTTAAAAAAACACAATTAAAAAAGATACGTATACATGATTTCCGTCACTCTCATGCATCGTATCTTATAAACAAAGGCGCTATACCTGCTGTTGTCGCTAAAAGGTTAGGACATAAAGATATAGCTATGACATTAAATACGTACTCTCATTTATACCCATCAACCGAAAATGAAATCATTGTGCAAATGGAAGATGATTTTAAAATTGCTGATGTGGTACAACTGAAGTCTGTATAAAACTTTACCACAAGTGTTACCATAAAATTATAAGTATTGTCATATCAATAACTCTACTCAAAATTATGGAGACGGCGAGAGTTAATTTAGTGGGTGTTCAGTTATATAGTTATCTATACAAACGCAATGATATCAAGTGTTCTATTCAATATATCCAAAATATAACATTACAGATATATCGTTAAAAGTTTACCATAAATGTTACCACAAAAACTTAACGGTACTATATGTTATACCGATATAATTTATAATGAAGGGAGAGGTTTAATGCACACACTAAAAGATTATGTAAATTTTGTTGCTAATAGTATGTCTGTAAAATTAAGTGAGGATGATCTAAATAAAATAACTAAATCGTTAATCAATAATAAAAATTACAACTTGATGCTTGAGGATTTGGAAAGAATGATTAATATAAGTAGAGAGGGCAAATAAGCCCTTTTTTTATTTCCTATACACGAAAATTTTACACTTAGGATTGAGCTTAATGTATAACTTTGGCGATTTTTTTTGTAAAAATATGTTTAATATAGGATTATATGGTATAATATTATCCGCTAGGTAGACTAGTCTACTATCTAGCGAACTCTATAACCTCTCGCCCTGTCTTAGTAGTGTGTTGTCCTCGTCTAGTTTTCGAGGAGGTGAGTAAGATAAGAAGTATTGTTAATGGAGATAAAATGTATTCAGCGATGGCTATGATCATTTTCATTACTTATTTTAACCGGATAAGTAGTGAACTAATAAACAGTTTTTCCAATTTGATTAGCTCTTATACAGATTTAGTCAATATTATTGTGGAATTGATGTTATTAGTAATCACGATGGTCTGACCATGAATACTCCCCCTCGTTATTTGAGGGGGATTTTTTAAATTTGCTCATAAAAAAAACACCCAATAGGCATCAAGGGCGTTTTTAGGGCGCCTACTTCAACAATAGGTAGGTCTTGGTTTAGTTCATCTCGCTCCTGTGAGTAAGATAACAATATGTTAATGGATAACAGGTGTTAACCGCACCTGCTATTAATAGAATAACTTACGGATTTGTTGTTGTCAAATTAAAAAACATTATATTTTTATACATAGGATTGTTTACAGTGTACCTTTGTTTAATCTACGCTGTATTTCTTTAACTAAATTAGACGGTAAACTTACATGACCATCAACTATTTTCAATCCATATTTGCGCTGCATCGCCTTAATTAAATTAGATGGATTACTAATCTTACCGTCAACAATTTTACATTTATAATGACGTTGCATAGCACGTATTAAGTTACTACCGCTAGTACCGTATTTAGCACTAGGGATGTTTCGTGTGCTACGGTTTTTAGGTTGACCACTGATTACTCCGTCTACAGTTGTTCCGAAATAGCGCTGTAAATTACGAGTTAAATCAGGACCCCAACTACCATCGACAGCTACGTTGTATTTATTGCTTGGTTTTGCCGTGCTCGGCTTAACTTGTGGCTTGCTAGGTTTTACCTCTTTACCTTTAATCATATCAATAAATCCATTCCACGATATGCCATCTTTTCCCGCTCTCAATTGTGCAGGACAGTTTTTACCACTCCAATGATTATGTTGCTTTACATTCATGATGCTGATATTTTCTTCTTTCATAATCTTCTTAACTAATTCGGCGGCATTTTCAATTACTTTTTTATAATTTGCATCAGAGTTTACACACAACTCTATACCGATTGATTGATTGTTTCCTGTACCGTTTCCAGCGTGCCAACACTTTACATTATGCGGAAACGATTGTATAGCTTGTTTATCGTCAACCTGATAATGCCAAGAAGCACTACGACTATTACCGTTTGATTGTAAATTAGCGTGAGCTTGAGCGTTTGCTCCTTTTGATGTGTTCGCCGTTTGGTGTATAGTTATATACTTTTTAGCATTACCGTTGCCACTCGTTATAGCACGACTGGATATAAGTTGTTTTTTTATTTTAACCAACGCTATCATCCTTTCAAATTTTGAAAATAAAAAAGAGCATGAACTTAATCACGCTCTACTGCTTGTTTTACTAACTCATTACTAAACACTGCTATACCTGCTGCTAAAACGCCTTGCATCATCGCATCTGCACTAAAACCTAAAGTAAATGAAGACAACAAGATTCCTATAACTAACAGCACATAAGGAATAATCCAGTCTTTTGCTCTCGGTGTTTCCTTTATAATTCGACCAATCACAAAAAGCACTGGTACAATAATCAGTGCGTCCTCGATTAAATATTCATTTAAAAAATCCACTCTATCCCTCCTAATTAAATAGCAAAGGTGCAAGACCGAATATCCCGCTTACAATAGCGGCAACTAGACCGATTCCAGCCACTATAATTTTTGCCATTTGCTTTTTGTCCTCTGTTCTATATTTTGTTTTTAATCCAAGGTTATCAATAGCCCTATCATGATCATGCAACCGGTCATAAAACTCACCATTTCTTTTCCGTTGGTCTGTGGTAAACTCGTCCAACACAGTAGCCATTCTATCTGTGTTTTTAGCTGTTTGTTTAGATGATTCAACCAAAGGTAATACTATATCATTAAGCGTATCTACTTTTTTGTGTACGTTATCTATACGCTCTGTGACGTCATTTTTCAAATCATTTTGTGTCTTTATTAATTCGTACCTTGTTACATATTCGCCCTCATTCGCCATAAACTAAAACCCCCAGCGATAGATATAAGCAAACACGATATACTAATCAAACTATAACGACTAGGTAACATTAAATTGACTGCTCCAATTGAGCTAGCACTGGCATATAAACCAATGCTAATCGCTCCCAATATCCCACCAAATAACATAAATATGTTTCTGATTTTACCATGCTGAAAAATACAAGAAAATAATAAAACAGCCGATGTCAGCATGATTAATCCATATACCGACAAAGGCATCAACTCTTGCATTTTTGCATATGTTGGGGAGGATATTCGCGGATCCGCAGTAATAAAGAATAACCCTGTCATAAAGTTAAATAGAGAAATAGTTAATATATACATGCTTGCTAAAAATTTTGTTTCATTATAATGTCTAAACATTTAATCACTCACCTTCATGTTGCTAGACATTCTCGTATTTACCCAAAATAAAAAGCACCTCGTTTGAGATGCTTTTATTAGCTAAATTGTGTGTTGTTATTACATTTTAAACACTCAATGTAAATTTCTTCCCCCTGGTATATTTCGACGGAAAAACCACCATCTGGAAGACCACCTAAATTACTTCCACCATCTAACACCGATTCTTGCCCACACTCATTACATATCAATTTAAATTCATGCAACACTACCCCTCCTCCATCACCATATTACCTACATAATACGACAAGAAGGGAAATTTAACCATAAAAATAACGCTTATTCAGCGTTTTCCAACTGTTCTAATTCTTTTTTCAGTCTTTTTATTTCTTTTTCTCTTTCCGTTTCTTCTGGTATAACGAGTTCTTCTCCTTCTCTTAATTCTAAGGTGGGCACTAAACCATCCATTATAAAATCGAATTTATCTAGCTGCAAAGAAACATGTTCATCGACATAAAATTGTATACCACTTTTTTTAGACACTGCGTTATTTCCAATTGTAATAGTATGAGCATCTCCATCTTTTATGGAAATAAATACTTTTACCTTATCACCATCTATATTTTCCTCGTATGTTTCAATCAATTTAAACACCTCAAATGATGTAATCTGTTTGCACAACATTGTTAATTCTAAATCTTATATAATCGTCCTTATTACCCCAACCAGCAGCCCATCCTATTCTAAAGTCGACCCATCTGTTTTTATACGTAGGCTTTCCTAAATCAGCTATTAATTCGACTGTCTCTATTGTATTTTCTGGTACTCCGTGGTCAACTAATTTATTATCCTTATCATCGTAAATCAAAGCTAAATGTCTATGCAAATTCTCCCCTAAGTATTCAGAGGATATAGTTCTCGACCTGTATGTTAAAACTAGATATCTGGCCGAATGGATGAAATAATATCTTTGTACTCGTAATGAACTTCTATAATCAGAATCACGGTTATCTTTATATTTACCTTCTCTACCATCGAGTAGTCCAACTTTTTTATGAAAATACCCTGTATGTTCCGTGAATGCTGGTTGTACTAAAGGAGGGCTCTCACCTTCCCAAATTTCCCTATCCATATACATAGGTTCAATACCTAGCACAGTTGGAGCATCTTTAACCAATCCATCCTGCATCCATATCGCACCATCTGGACGTGTAATACTTATACTTTTATCATCAATTGTAACTCTGTTATTACCTATTGTGACTTTACCGCTAGTATCAACAACAAATTGATCATTAACGTTTAATCCTGCAAGTGATTTAATATGTTTTGCTTCAAGCTTTCCCGTTATATTGACACGTTCAAAGTCTAATAGTGCTTTATCCGGTGATAAGTTAAGTTCACCGAATGCTCCATCTTTGGAAACTTTAGCATTAATTTCACCAGGAAGAACTTTTAAATCTCCCTCTGCGGTACTAACTCTGTTTTCTAAACTATCTACTACTGATTTACTTGCTTTAAGGCTCACTTCACCTGCTAAAGTTTTTATTTCACCTTCAGCAGATGTCACACGTCCGCTGACTTCATTAATTGCTTCGTCAGTGTCTTCGGGTGCTGGGGACCAGGGAGTAACTTTATTACCTTCTTCTACTTGCGCCCTCCATAATGCCACATCAACATACCTACCAGTTGATGCAGCTCTAAATTGCAGTTGTAAAAAAGATGTTGAGCGCTTTTCAGTAACAACTACTCTTTTAGCCTCGTTAGCTTCTAACTCTACTATCGGTGTATTCTCCAAACCGTTAACTCTAACAGACATAGGAACATCACGCAAATTCTTAACGTATAGAGATACAGTGTATGTTTTTCCTTCTACAGTCGGTGTATCGGATGTTATATTTTTAATCCCTTTTAATATTGAGTTTTGGTCTCCACCTGTAAACCGCATTTTATGAGCATCTGTCGCTCCCCATTCCTCAACTTTGTAGTTATCCTCATATTGAGTTACAGATGAGCCATCGTAAGTTGTCATTACATTAGGGTTAAAATTATTACTGTCTTTATTTAAGTTAGTTCCCCCAACTTCCAATCCATCTAAATTAGCACGAACTTCACTAACGCTTGTCTTAACTTCGTCAGCCTTAACTTCCACGTTACCGATTTTTGTATTCAAGCTATTTTCTACTGTATCTAATTCGCTACTGTCAGCCTTTAACCCGATAGCTTTTTCATTTTGTCCAATACGAGTACCTTGTGATTTTAAATCCGTTACAATATCTTCTTTATCAGTCTCATACTGCGTAATGGAAACAGTGTTATTAATCATGTTGTCTACATCTTCAATAGTATAGACAGTATTTCCGTCAGCTTTCTTTTCGATTTCGGAGAACATATCCTCTGGAGCGAGAGTGTGTGGTGTTCTATATGAACCTCGTTCAAGCTTAGCCTCCTTATAATGCACAATGTCATGAGATGTTAATTTATCATCAAATCTTACAACCATAACCCTAACTTTATCCCAACCATGTGGCATTTCAAAGGTGACACTTGAATAACCTTTTTCTCCCTCTTTAAATTTATTTCCTCTGAAATCGATATACGTTGAACCAGAAACACGAACCATAAGAAAAACTTCCTTTGGTGATTGTTCAACATCTAAATAAACACTAGCCGTATATGTTTCACCCTCAGTTAACTCTACTTCGTCGTAAGGTTCAAAATCACCCCACGTATGTTTTCTATCATAAGTGCTAAAAACACTACTAGTACCTAATAATAAATTCCTGTTCTCATATTCCAACTTTTCAATCGCATGTTTAAGTTCCCCATCAACATATTCAATTGGTGCTCTATCCTCAATATCAGAAGCGATTTGCTCCATCTGTATATCATAGACTTCTTTAGCTACAGCATATTGTTTAGCACTATCTAATGCTGATTGTGCCTTTTGTTCAGAAACATTATCAGCATAATCCTGCACATCGACTTTAATCTTTTTATCTTCTTCAGCAGCAAAATCTTTCGCATTTTCTTCTGCCTTTATTCCAGTAGCTTCAGTAAATGTTTTTCCTTCTTCAAAGACAGTTTCATCTTTATCGTCAATGGTTAGCTTGTCATAAGTATACTCGGCCATTTCATAATGACTAACTCTCTTTTGCATTTGTTTCTGTAACTCTTTCCATATAGCATTGACTTCTTCTTCCGTATGCTCAATAAAGTCTCCTAGCTTAATATCCTTTTTATCTTTACGTTTAATACTTCGAGTCATTTCAAATACTCGTGCTTCTAAATATAGTGGTGGATTAAATTTTGTATCTTTTATTTTAATTGTGTCACCAAAACGTATCTTCTTATTTTCATGACCTACTACCTCTTCTAAATCTAAAATAGTAGTTTCGTAAGTAATCTGTGTATTGATACGTTTATTTAGTGCTGTACGTGTATAACGATGTGCTTCTGTTTGTGTCATTTCGCTACGTTCTGATTGGATTTCGTAAGGTTCAATTAAGTGTTGTAATTTGCCGTGTTCATCGATTCTTCCCCAGCGTTGTAGCGCATCGAAATCTTCAATCAACACTTCAATTCGGGGGCCATCATCTCTTTCAGGTCCTAAACCCAATAATGCAGTAACAATATCTTGTTTCTCTACACGTCTAATACTATCTAAATCTTTTCCAAACTCGACTTCTCGACCTTGCCAATCTCCAATGCGATCTAATATATCAACATATCGACCAGTAATACGTCTGCCATCATGCTTAATTCTAAAGCTTAACTCACCGTCAAATTCTTTCGCAATACGTTTTAAATAATCGTAAGGTACAGTATGCTCATTAATAGTAATCGTTATATCCCCATCAACTTCCACAAGCCCTATTTGCCAGCCTGTATCCTTTAAAGCACGACCACCATGTTGTGTTGCAGTGCCTTTAAAACTGTCCGGATATACAACGTTTGCTTTCTTTAACTCTAAATAACTAGCATGTCCGAATACTTGTATTTTACGACCTTCAGTATCTAAATATCGTGCATTTTCGAATATAACAAACTCACGTAAAGTACCGTCTTCGTCCGGTATGATGACACGGTTACGTTTTTCTAAAAACTCACTGTATCGTTTATCTCCGAACGCAATGAAGTCATACGTTTCTAGTGTATCTTCAATTGATTTTTTATGATTATCTTCAATGAGATTATCCATAGTAATGAAATCTAATATCGTATCTTCTTGACCGTCTAGAATGTGAACTTGTGACACCGTGTCACCCCCTACAAATACTTATTCCTATACGTAACTTTTGTATCAAACGTA
>RWZD01000074.1_pt1 | contig 25518 bp, 32 predicted proteins | sample 2187771 | NCBI WGS metagenome assembly RWZD01 (sample SAMN10531866, study PRJNA481165) | viral metagenome | isolation source: viral particles purified by filtration and ultracentrifugation from about... | place: USA: Tennessee
GCTAGGGGTCGCAGGTTCAATTCCTGTCATCCCGATACAAAACCATTGATTTAACAACAGATAGGTAACTTTCGAAAACAATAAAGAACATTAGATGATTAAATATCTGCCGGCAAGATGTCGGCACAACGAAACCCTCGCCAAAATGACGAGGGTTCTTTTTATAATTCAATAAGTTCTTTATTTATAGACAGAGTTCTTGCCGCACCTGGCATAAAAGAAATATATCCTTTTGCCTTTAACCTCTCCATATGCCCCGATACAGTAGATACTGATTTAAGACCAACTAAATCTCTTATCTCCCTGTAAGTTGGTGGGTAGCCGTTATCCTCCACATACTCATTAATGGCTAAAATAATTTCTTTTTGTCTCCATGATAATTTATTCATTCAAATTCCCCCTGTATATTTTCTCTCTTTACGTTAATTATATAAGAACGTACGATCTATTTCAAGTTGATTTACAAACATTCGTTCGATATAATAAATGAATGATCTCGTTAAGAAAGGAATAGTGAAAATGGAAGAAGTCAACATAATCCGCATCACTCCCGAACAGTTTGGCTATAAGGATAGAGGAATTATGAAATGGATAGGCCTAATGTTAAGCGACCATACCGAAGCACTAAAAAAAGAGGCAGAGGATAGCCAGAAAATCGAAGTTAAGCCAAAAGAGGAAATGTCGGAAAAAGAAATCTCCCAAGTGTTGTATCGAGCTTTTACAAATAAGCTACCTGTTGCGATTCAGGCAAATGCGTTAAGAAAAGACGGCAATTATTATAAGGATGTTCAATGTATGGTTACCGGCTATGCTGATAATCAAATACACTTATACTTAAAAGATGGGCGAACCACAAGTTGTACACTTGAGCAAATAAGAAATGTGGAAATGATTGACCCGTTGGATTGGTATGATAAACGAAAATAAGCCCCCTACAAAGCGTAAGGGGCTATATTTAATAGTATGTAACTTTCTCGTTTTGACAAAAGTCTACCCCACCGCCCTTACTATGACTGTAGTCGCAATAGAAATTACAGTTATAATAGTCCCGACAGTCCATAAAAGTTGGGAATTTTTTGCTTTATATATTGCTAAATCTAAATCTGACTGAGTAACAATTTTTTCATCTAATGCACTTAAACTATTTTCGATCCCTTTATTTTTATTTTCGATTGTCTCACTTACAATATTTTTTATCCCCTCTACAGTAGGAATGTCTCTATTATTAATATTTTCGATAATCATCAATTTTGTTTCTTCTTTATTAGCAATTTGATCAATTTTTTTGCTTTTCTCCTCAATCACTGATAATCGTCTATCAATATCAGTTAACTTTTCAACTAATTTATCCATAAAGTAATCACCCTCCTCTACTGTTCCTGACACTTCTTCTTTATTTTTAACAATACTTTTCATAGCTTCAATTTCACTTCTAAGTTCATCGATGTTTTGTATGTCCGATTGGTCCGTAAGTCTGTTATTAGTCAATTTTCTATTCCTGAATTCTCTAAGCTCTTTTACTTTGTCATTCACTAGTTTTCCCTCTCTTATCTTTGAGGATGAAAGGGATTTTAGTCTCTAAGACTCGTCCATAATAAATTGACTCCGAAATACCCATTTCCCCAGGCTGTTTACCAGTAAAAGACACGTGGAGAAAATAAAAATTACTAACAAAATCAATACCTCTGAAGTCATCATCGATAGGAATTTCTAACTCGATTAAATCGGTATCATCAATTGTATCAGGAGGATATTCAACAAGATATCTTCTAACTACAGTTGTTTCTTTTCCACCAAATTGATGGAATAAGGTTAAATAAACTCCTAAATAATCGGGCACTTCATGAACAATTGGTAAAGTTCTTCTACTTAAACCGCCCAAACAACAGGCAACATAAAGAATATTCTCTTCTTCTAAAAATAAAACTAATTCTTGGGTAGTCATTGATGTAGACATATCTAAAGACGTTATAGCTGGTGAAAAATCATTAGAACTCACTATAACACTCCTTTTCATTTAATTATATACCTTATACCTGTTTATTCTACTTCATTATCCAATAAATTAACATTATTTATAGAAAGAAAAAGCGACCCACTATATAAGTGAGTCGCTTTCCTAGACGATCGACGCCCAATTGGTTTAATTATATCATACTATTTAACCCTCAGCTTCTGACCAATCTGTATCAGATTGACGTTTTTAAGATTGTTCCAGGACTTAATTTGCGCCTGAGTGCTGCCGTATTTAACAGCAAGACCACTTACAGTATCACCACTTTTTACAGTGTGGTAAGTGGCTTTTGGCTTGGATACTAATAACTTTTCATTAACACGCTTTTGCACAGCATCATATTGACTACCCAACGATTGTTTTCGTTTTGCTCCATCCCCATGTTTACCAGCGATAACTTCGTCAGCAAGCTTATCGATGGTTTTTGATTTAATCTCTCCTCCACCTGTAAAATAGGAAATCTTTTTATTGCTGACAATCTTATTAATGTCAAGATTACCGTTATATCCGTTTAGGCGCCCTGTATCTGTATATTGGTGTAAATCACATGGATAGGATGGGTTTGCTCCGTAGCGTGGTATCCATACGGCGTCAGCTTCTGCTAAGTTTAGGTTAAAGGATTTATATAAATGGTGGCCAACATAAATCCCTACTTTCTTAGCACCCAACGAACGAAGCTTTTTAAGAAATGCGCTAGTCCCCTTTCGCATGTCGGACATAGACTTTTCTTCCACATCCAAAAACCAAAATGTAGGGTTAAACTCTTTAGTCCTGTTGTAAAAGTCTCTAGCTTCCTTTTCCATGTCATTCACGCTCACACCACGTAGCCACGCATATGCCGCTGTTGGAATGCCACGTTTTTGAAACTCTTTGTGGTGAGTCTTAAAATGCCTATCGATTAGGTTAGATCCGTATTGAGTACGGATAATAACAAGATCTACCTCTTTTGCAAGCTTGTCATAATTAATAGCACTTGGCACCTGGTGGTGTGAAAGATCAATGATTTTACCCATTATTTATCGTCTCCTTCATTAGTAGTGAATTCTTCTCTTACCTCTTCTGGAATTGTCTTACCATTTTCAATATGTTTTAGTTTTTCCGCAATGTTCTGAGGTACCAACACACCAACTTGAGCTAAGTTTTCTATAATGGACAAACCCTCATTTGCGATATAAAAAAGGACGGTTGCATATGCTACCATCCCGTTTAAATCTAATATTTGATCAATCACATTAGCTAGCACCACAACGACTAACACAAGCACCTTTCGAGCGTACCCAAACAGTGATTTACGACTCCATAAGTTTTGATCCTTGATCGCCTTTGCAATTCCTGTGATAATGTCCAAACCCATCAATAAAATTAATAGGTGTAAAAATTTTACATCTCCAAATAAATAAAACCTTACTGCCTCTAGGTGATCCAAATTAAAACCTCCCATACTCTATCCAGCTCCTTATTCATATTTTCATACCCCCATTTTTTCTCTCTAATTGGAAAAAGAGCCCCTAAGGACTCTTCTTGATAAACTCTCTAATCTCTTCAACTGTAACTCCTAATTCTAAAGCTGTTTTAATGAGTTCGACCCATTCCTTGTCTAATGCCTTTTCACCGTCAATAACCCCTAAACCTCCCTAAAATAAGACTATAGTCCTATTTTGACATAGGAGTACAAAATCCTTTAATTTTGAACAATATAAAAAGACACCTTTTTAAGATGCCTTTAATATTTTTGATTTGTGATAATTCATTTTGTCTTCTAGTTTTTGTTTTACCTCTGCATCTAAACAACTGCTTGCCATGACTTCGAAATAATTGAGACGATACTTATGCCACAAAGCTACTATCTTTTTTATTTGCGACACCTCTTTTATCTGTATTTACTCCTAATACCGCACCTGTAAGTAAAATAATCACAGGCATTAGTTGTAATTGATTATAAATGGATAACATGATCATAGATGCCCCAAATACAATCAATAAACTCCGGACAGCTATATTATAAAAACTAATAGCATTACTATCTAACTTACCTAGGCGATAATACATTAAAACAAAAGCAATCAGGAAAAGCAGGAGACCTACAAAACCGTAATAAGTGAACATTTCAAGCCATTCATTATCAAAGGTTATTCTTAAATTGCTAGTTGGACCTGTACCGGTTAACATATTGATTTTAGATCTACTCACCCATATATCTTTCCACATCCCTAACCTAGCTTGGAAACTTGTATCTGTCGCTAAGTCCCCCATGCGACTTATTCGCCTGAAAAATCTTTCGGGAGCAAACCACAAACCAATAGCTCCAACTACTGGGATAAGACTAAAGATAAACAGGACCAAACCCTTCTTTTTTGATCTCCATAATACTGATATCGACATTATTAGAATCAATAAAACCGCTGCTACTAAGGCGGTTCGAGAAAGAGACATTGTGATTGCTGTGAAAAATAAGCCTAGCAGAAGCAAATACCTCATTTTAAACTTATTTAACAAGTTACTAAAACTCAAGGCGATCCCTATCAACATTGCCCCACCGAATATATTCGGATTACCAAAAGTCCCCACGACTCGACCTTGGGTTTCTAACCCGTATACTTTTGTCTCGAAAATATAATAAGGCGTTAACCAACTATTAATATCAAATAGGTTAAAATACTGTAAGATCCCAAAAATTGCAGATGCGGATAAGAAAATCAAAAATACATTTATCATCTTTTTTAGTTTAACAGTATCCAATTTAATATTAATTGCAATTAACAAATATACCAATATCTTTAAGGATTTATACACTTCCGTCCAGTCTCTTGTAGAATATAGTCCAGGTTCTCGAAAACTTGAAATGAATATCGTAATAGCAATCCATACAATAAACGCTAGCAATAATTTTGAAAATCTAGGAAACTCGAACTTTAGATTACGACTATTAATTGCTAATTTTATAAGTAATAAAACACCTCCGAAAGCTAGCCAGAGATCGTCTATTCTCAAACTAGCGAACATTCCCGGGATCTTGACCATCGGCGAAATTATAACACTAGGAATCAGCATTATCACATAGTGTCTTGAAGTTAATTTTCCTGATAAAAACCCTACCAATAATCCCAAAAAGAGTAATGATAAGATCAAAGACACTGAGAGTATAGGTTTAATTGTAGACAATGTGACGATTACTAAACTTATAGCAGTATAGATAGCTAATGTGGTATTTTTTAAAGTATTTGACATTACATACCTCGCTGACAATTATTACATCAATATTACGATATTCACAGCGACAAAACAATCATAAATTTTTAATTCCATTAAAATTCTGACGTAATATATAGCTCTTCGTAACTTGATAAGGGCTCGTCATACGTTATAGTCATCTTTAATCCGCCTACCCTTAGAGTCGGAATCATGCTACCTAAATATCTCCCCCTAGAACTTATAAACCTTGGAGCTGTTATAATATACGGGAAGTCTATTTCTCGCTCCTGAGTACCTTGTGGCAGCGTAACGACTACATTAGAATTGCTATTTGTTCCGTTAATGATAGTGTCTACCATCCTTAAGTTATACTTGTCTCTAAACCCAATATACCCTGTTCCTAAAGATCCATAACCATTAAATTTCGAATTTTTAATTATGATTCTTTCGCCATCATAATATTGTGCCCGTGTTAATACGTCTAATAATATGACTGTATTATCATCCGTAATCAAGTTCACATTTTCGATTTGTATATTTTCAACTAGTGATACATCTGTACTACTAGGCGACTTGTAAAAATTTAAAAGAGTGGGAGCTTTCTCTGGAACTTCAATATTGCTAATACGTATGTTTTTGACAGGTCCCGAAAGGCTATTTAAACCTAAGATCATATCTTTGTAGTTTCCGTCACGTATATCTGCATAATTAAATTTAACGTTATTAATCGCAATATCTCGTGTTCCGTCGTTAACATACAAAAGGTTCATTCGGACGATATTATTTAATTCAACCCCATCAATATTAGCTCTATATGTCCCATTTGTCAGGAGAAAGCTAATAGAAGACTCGTATACGCTTAATTCATTACTGTCCATCTGATTAACTTGCGCACCCCTAATAGAGTAGCTTGAATCAGAATTGAATTCATTTATAACGGCATGCATTGTTTCAAATAACAGGTCTAACTTCAAAGAACTAAAAGAAGCCTCCGTTTTAATAGTGTCTGAAATTTTATAGTTCCTCACCTGCAAATAATAGAAGAGGTTATATAATTCTATTGGATTCAAGGTTGGGTCAATATGCTTAATGCCTATAAATGACCCGCCGCTTGCAACAATTGCTGCACCTCTCCAAAAACCTTTAGTTGTCACATCCAAGTAAGTTACTTTAGCGTTCGTGTTGCTTTCGTATATAAAGTGGTCCATGTAAGAATTTTCAAGAATCACATTCTTGACGGTTCCCATTTGAGCGGTCTTTCCGGTTATTAATAGTGAATTTCTTATAACATCCTTCACATAAACATTTTCAACATGGAATTTTTTTGCTGCTTTATCTTCTCGATCTTGGCTATAAGGATCAACTTCCTTATCGATATACCTGTTAACAATACCATGGGAGTAATAAAGGTCGTAATCAGATTGATCATTAATTTCATGCAAATTATTCGATGCATTACCATTGTAAGTTAGATTTCTTACCCCGAAAAACTCAACATTATCGTTACAATAAATTCCGGATGGCTTTCTTACTTCGAATTCCGGATTGAAATTAGCAACTAATTTAATTTCGGTTTGGTAACCTACCCCTTCAAGAATGACGTTGTTTGGGATGTAATTTATAGTGTGATAAATAGTCCCCCTTGGTATACGTACCACTCCACCCCCGTTATCTCCTACCCAATCTAAAATTGCTTGTAGTTTATCCGTCTCGTCTGTACCATCCATTAATACAGGAGACAAATCTGCAGGAGGTCGAGAAACATTTATTGCTATATCCGCTAACTGCGATGTGGTGTCATCTTTAAACTGGGTCCATTCCGGTTGTAGGCTTTTGATTTCCTTATCTAAACGTTCTTCAAAATTTGCATTGATTTTACTTGTATCAAAAGAGTCATCCAATAGATTCTGGGTAATCTCAGTAGCTTCTTCTGATTTCTCTTGTGCAACTTTACTTTTATCGAAAGATTTCTTGACTCCTGCTGCAAGAGCACCGCGAACCTCGTAACCTTCAATAGCGTTCTGGATATCATTTATTTCACGATCAACACTATTTGGCTCATCCATAAAGTTCTCCATCTTTTTAGCTACTCTTTTGCCGTATTCATTCATATCACAAACCCCCATTTTCTAATCGTTGTTTTATATCTTCAATTTCTTGATTAATGATTTCTAACTGTTCATTGATACTTGAAATTGCTTCTGTATTTGTTTGTATATTTTCAGTGTTAGTCTGTACGCCCTGAGTGTTATTCTGGATATCATTTTTAATGGCTTGTAACTCTTCTGGTGTGATGACTTGTTCAAAGCCTTCAATTAATTCTTCCAAGTCGTCCAAAGAACTAATTACACTTGCTAAAGTTGATGTGATCGACTGTATATCGCCATCTGTGATGTTTTCAAAATCATGTAATTGCTGTTTGGTGGTTTCTAGTTCTTCTTTGGCTGTGGTGAGGTCGGTTGATAGTTCTCCGATTCTGGCACTTTGTCTTGACACTGCCCCTTGAAGATCAGTTATACCACGTTGCGATTTCCTTAATTCACTTTGATATTGAGTAAGAGTACGGTATTTATCGCCAATGGTTAGTGATGAGTTTTCGACTTTTAAAACATCTGTCTTTTTCTCGATCACTTGAATTTTTTCATTAACTCCCAATACTTGGTTGAGCAAAGGATGTCGATTACCGACTTCAAAGCTATCAATATCCAATCCGATTAACTCTAAATTGGCAGCATCCACTGTATAATTCGTGACAGATGCCTTCTGATCACGAAAAAAGTTTCGACCATTGGTAAGTAACCTCTGTGGTGTAGTGACATCATCCCAGGTAACAGATCCCTCAATGATCCCAAATTCTTTTTGTAGTTCTAAATCATCGATATAATCAACGCCACCATTGACACTTTCGATTGTTAATCGAGCTTGCGAAGCATCTGCGGCGTTTTCGTCTTCACTCTCAATGCTCATCCCCAATGGTACAAGGCGTGTAATCACTTGAGTAGGGTTTATGGCGTACGACATACTTTTCATATTGTGAGCAATACGTATAGGTGTTGTATCAACATCCTTGCCGACTTCTTCAAGGTAATCAATGTAATTGCCATCTGATTCCTCTCTGATGGTGATATAACCACCTAATCGGTCCAATAGCTTGTCTTTAATGGTTTCAAAGGTCTTTTCATATCCCAAGTACCTATAAACGTTGTCCGTTGTATTGGTTACCGTCACATTACCGACTGTAAAACGTTTATGGGGTTCGACTTGACGATTGTGATTAGCGATGATGATCTCGAGAAACTCTCTTACTGTTGTATCCCTGATCTCCGCATGGCGCTGTGACGAGTCTTGTAGATAAGCCATAATTGATTCAGATTCGAATTTTCTAGCAAAATGCCCACCATCACTCATACTGCCAGCTGGTTTTATTACTCGACCGTTAAAAATAACCTTGTTCTTAGTAACATCTGTAACCTTAACAAGGGTTTGGTAAGGATTGACTTTTCCCCATGCTGGATTTTTGAGATTGATAGCAAAATTAAAGTCATCAATCACATTTAATTTATTGGTCACAACCCCACTAGACAGCTTTAAATCATCAATAAAAGGACTGTGTATCACAGTCCCTTGTTTGTCTTCTATTCCATCAAATATTTTGACTTGGTACATTAGATCAACTCCTTATAGAAAAGGAATTCGATTGTACCGTTTCCTTGTATGATTAACCTATTTTCACCTTGTAGCAAGGCGAATTCATAGGACTTTGTTTCACCTGCACCAACATTATAAGTAACTCCATCTTTAATGATGGTCATAGGCGCACTAGCTTTGATTGTAGGCGTAAGATTACTTGATCCGACATTGTATAAGGCAATTGTAATAGAACCGTTTACGGTAAACTCTGTGATCTGAGAGACATCTAACTCAAAGTTGAATGTATCCCAAATATCATTTCCCTCAGCTAATTCTGATATCTTAAACGGATAGGCATCAAACTCTATATCGACTGTTAAACCACCATAGGAGTCCGTAGTATTTACACCTGTGCATTTAGCTATATAGTAATATCCTTGCGCATGATCATCATACAGTCGCTCGAAACCGTCTTTCATAAGCCAGTTTTCTAATGCCGTTTGAACTGTCTTCCTGCTTTGATAATCTCGATTCAAAATCTCAAATTGATAAGTAAGAGGACGGTTGTTATAAACTCGCCCTCCTAGTATCAATGAAAAGTCATATTCCCCTTGTACGAATGGCAGATTTTCAACAATGGGCTTTTCTTCTGGAGTGGGCGCTTGCCGATCGATGAGCCACATTTTAAAATCTCTTGTGTGTTTATCACCACGTTGAAACCCTTCGTAAATCTGATTGGTTAGATCAAGACCGTTTGTTAAATCAAGCATTACCCACCCCACCTTTCTGATAGTTCCATTCTGTTTCCACCAACACGGTCATACTCTTGGTACGTGCCGCCTACTAACTCACCAGTGTCCAATACAATGACTTGGTTACTGTTGGCTATCTTATCTAACAAGTTGAGCATACGGCCATCATGTTGATTTGTGTGGTTAACATCCATTCGCGCTGTCGCTTGTTTATTGATGGAGTTAACTCTCGAACCAATATCGAAGGTTGGTACATCAGGAACAGCCGCCAAAGCCATTTCTTTAGCTGCTTTCGCTACCATCTTAACCCTGTCAAAGATACCGCCAGCAAATCCTTCACCTGTCCAACTACCATACTGATCGAGTAGTTTAGATGGTGAAGCAATTTTTAGAATGGATTTGATTTTCCCTGTAACAGCATCTGCTGCGCTTTTAGCTGCATCACCAACAGCCCCGACCATTGATTTAATCCCATTGATAAAACCTTTGATAGCGTCAATTCCTAGTTGCTTTAGATCAATGTTTCGCAGGAAATCAACAGCATTATTCCATCCATCTTTTATAGCGTTTATAATTTCGGTCACTTTATTTTTGACTGATGTACGCATTTGATTAAACTTACTTACGATCGTGCTTAACATGTTTGAAACAAGATTAGCCGCGGTGGTTTTCATTCTTGTAAACTGTGCTTTAACCAGCGCAACAAGGGCCGACAACACATCTTTAAACAGTTGTTTAAGATTCTGCCAGATTTGACTCACAGTATTTTTGATCAACGTCATTTGTTCTTTAATCAAATCTCTCATGGTCCGGAAATCACCAGATACAAGGGCCTTCAAAAATGCAGTGCCGTTAAGGAAGGTTTCTCTTACAAAATTCCAAACGGTCTCGATAATATCCCATATCGTATTCATGATATCAGTTATTTTTTTACTCATGGCATCAAACTTACTACCTGTATCGCCCAATAGCTTAGCGAGTACGTTTTTCCATAAGTTTTCAATGTAATCTAGACCAATCGCAAGGATATTTCTTATAAAATCCATACCTTGATTGAATTTATTTTCGATAGATCCTAACGCATCAAAAATGACGTCAACAATCGCCGATAGGACAGTAGAAAATAATAATTTTATATCCTCCCATAATTGACCTAGAGTTTGTTTCAACAGTGTAAGTTGCTCACTAACCAAATCCCTTATAACTGCAAAATCCCCCGAAACCAAAGCTTTCAAAAATGCAGTTCCATTCAAAAAGGTTTCTTTGATGAAGTTCCACGCGGTTTCAATTATGTTCCAGACGATGTCCATAATTTCCGTTACCTTCGAACTAATCAAGCCAAATTGCTCTCCGGTATCACCGACTAAGAAAGATAAAGCTGAATTCCATAAACCTTCTATATACTCTAAGCCGCTAGCTAGGATATTCCTGATAAATTCCATGCCTGCCGAAAATTTTTCTTCTAATGTTGCTAATGTGTTAAAAATGAAATCAACTACCGAACCCCAAATGTTAGATGTGGTGTCCTTCACTGCTTGCCAATACCCGGAAATCGTGTCACCTATATAGGAAAATATCCTAACAATATTATCCTTCAATAACGTAATATAACCACCTATGATATCTATCAGAGATGACCAAATTTCCCCTGCGGCATCACGAATGTTACCCCATATTTGAGATAGGTTTTCTTTGAAACTGTCCATATCACCTTTAACTAGATCGATCAAAAGCAAAATAGGACCTAATATTACGTTTTTGATAATGGTCCATGCGTTTGACGCTATATTTTTGATGTTTGTCCAGGTATTTTTGAAGAAATCAGCTAGGTTAGATAGAAGATCCTTAACTAAATCAAATCCACCAGTAAACGCATTTGACAAGAAATCGATCATTGGAGATATGTTTTCTTTAACCCCTTTAACAAAAGAAACAATAGAGTCGTATACTTCCAGAACCTTGTCTTTCACTATGTTAAAAGCATTGGCAATTGCTTCTTTCGCAACTTTAAAACCATTTACGAGTTTAGTTGCCGCTTCTGTAGCTAAGGATTTTACTTTGTCAAATACACCCTTAAAGAATTCTGATATCGGTTCCCAGTATTTATAAATTAATGCGGCCGCTAATCCTACGGGACCGGTTAAATACCCAAGAATAACAAGGCCCCAATCCTTCAAAAAGGACGCAACTGAATCCCATATACCTTTAAACCAATCTACTATGGAGGACCATAAATTTTTGAACCAGTCCTTTACTCCACCCCATATATCTTTGATCTTTCCCCATAGTTTCTTAAAAAAAGCTGATATAGGGTCCCAATACTTATAAATCAACACAGCCGCGGCAATTATCCCTGCGGCGACTAAAACTATTGGGTTAGCACCGATTATAAAATTAAAAGCAGTCCAGATTCCTTGAGCTAATTTAATCACACTGTTCATAGTTGCGATGGCTCCAACGAAAATACCAATGACCATAGCAACATCTTTAATCAATGGCACCCACGGCTCGATTTTATCGTAAAATTCCTTTGCTTTTTCAACCATCGGACCGATTGAATCTGCGGATTTTTTCAAAACTTCTTCAAACTTAGAACCGAATTCAGCGACCATACCTCTCATATCAGGTAAACCATTTGATGTGAGCATTTCGTCAATAGACTCAATGATTTTGGTAACGCCCCTTGCTACAGCTGCCCTCATGTTGTCAAAAGAGCCTGTCCAAGATGCGCCCGCCTCTTTGGCGGCACCATCAATGGATTTAAAGTTTTTAGTTCCGTTGGTCATGGCATCGTTCATGACGTCAATAAATCCTTTAGCATCTAAAGCGCCATCTTGCATTAGGTCTGCAACTTCTTCGACTGACTTTCCAGTCGCATCAGCATATATCTGCATGGCAGGAACGCCGGCTTCTGCCAATCGGTTCATTGTGTCCATTTGGACTTTACCTTTTGCAGAAGCCTTCGCTAAAGCATCAGTAACACTTCCGAGGGTTTCACTCGTCCCGTCACCATAAAAGGCTACAGCATCACCCCATGACTTAAAGGTGGCCGTAGCCTTATCAACATCCATATTCGAGGTAACAAATCCTTGTACAGCCTTTGCTCCAACATCCAGTCCATACGCTGTACCTTTTACCGTATCGTTTACTCCATCAAGTACCGATTGGGCCTTTTCAGATGATCCAGTCATGGTTGTCATAACTCGATCGAACTGTTCCATTGTGTCGATACGGCCAAATGCTTTACTTACGGATTCTTTGACTAATCCGAACCCCTTAGCAAGAGCCGCGGTAATACCTACAGCACCTACTAACTTGCCAACAGTCAATCCGGCGTTACTTGTGTTTTTTTCAAACCCCTGGACGTTACTTGCTGCATTTTTAAAGGCTTGCGCAAACTTATCAGCGCCACTTGCTTTTAATACGGCCTTTACGCTATATTGTTCCAATTATCCTACCTCCCTTCGTTCACCCTTTTAGCGATCCGGGCTAATCTTTTCATACGGGGATCAATTGTTTTTGTAGGATTTTCAATCTTTTTTAATTCCTTTTTATAATCAAAGAAATCTTTAAAGTCTTTGTATGCGGAAACGACGTCGTTTCCTACTTTTTTTGTTGCAGTTGCTTGGTGGTTGAGCCATGCTTGATAATGCATATCATAATTTCGATCTACATCTTTCAGTCGATAGACCTTCATCTTCATCTCGTATTCATACAAAGTCATATCCTCAATATCCGAAAGGTGCTCGTAGCCTAAATAACGAAAGCTATTTTCAATGATTTCCTCATAGGTCTCTATTGATTGATTTTTTCTTTTTCTGCTTTTTTGTTTGCTTCTTGCAATGCCTTTATAGTCTCCTGGACGACTTGAGACTTTCCCATTTCTTCCTCAATCTGATCAAACAGCTTCTTTAAGCTGCCTTCTTGCTCCGCGTACTCTTCTACCGCATCATCAATGTCATCAATGTGAAATTCACCTTTAGTGGCAGCGTGGATAATATTAGATAGTGTCGGTACACTCTTTTGAGCAAGGCCCATTTGTGCATACATAATTCCCATTCCAAAATCTAGACCTTGATAATCGATGGTGTATTTCTCATCCATTAAGCGGATGAATTTAACCGCAAATTTAAGCTTTGCTTCTGTATTTCCAATTTTGAATCTCATTTAATTTCCACCTTTCATATTTAGACAAATAAAAAGAGAGTGCCTTAGCACCCTCTTAATCTAGTTCCACTTTCGCCCCGTCTGTGGTAGGCTCAATATTGCCTACTGACGGGGATATTACTCCCCCGGGTCTTCCTCTGAGTCTTCCTCTATAGTGTCTCTAAATGCATATTGAACTGCATTCTCTTGTTCAGCTGTTAATGTAGCAAATCCAAATTGAGGTTCTAACTCAACAATGAAATTACTAGAAATAGATGCTTCGTCTTCCGTGGGCGAACTAGGCTCCCAAGAATCTAAATAACCTTGCGCATAAACGGCAGGGTATTTCCCTTCGTCATTCTTTAAGTCTTCATCTACCGATACTTCCCATAATTCTAGTTTTTTCCCTTTTAGTGCTGCTTCCTGCAACATAGTGAATACAGAATCTTTCTTAGCTTGGATAGCTTCAATACTAACCTCTGTTTCTAATTCACCGACCTTAATTATTGTTCCATCCTTTGTGGCAATGCGGTCAAGAGAACGAGAGTAACTAAATGTATGCTCTGTCTGAAAAGATAACTTAGCAGCAACGTTTTTTTCTGCATCTTCGAGTAAGCGAAAAAGCAAAATTCTATTTTTACCTTGCATCATTTCTGGAATTTGGTCTGGCATTGTATTCCCTCCTAATTAAATTGAAATTCCACTTCTATAATCCCGTGTAACAACGGTTCTGTGTCTGTGTTATCCATGAGTGTTTGGGCTGTGATGCCTTTGCATGTGACATAAAAATTCTCTGTATGTTTAAGCTTGCGAAACGCTGTTTTTAAGTTGTTCATCATTGTGGTAAGATCACGGCGTTTGGAATTCAAATGGTAAACGTGTATTGTTTGCTGAACTCGTCCATAAATAATATCTTTGGTACGATAATCTTGATCTGACTGCTCGCCTACAAAGACAAAAGGATAACCAAAGTCTTTTGCAGGTAAGTAATTAACCGTGCGATAACCTAAATTCATAGATGCTAGAAAAACAGCATCATAGATTTGTTGCTGAGGGGCCTTGAGTTCTGTTGCCATTTATTCACCCCTATTTCATTAATCTTTTTAAATCATCGATAAATTGCTTTCTTTGCGCAAAGTAGTTCGGTCTGAAAAAGTCTCTAGGATATAAAGCTCTTGTACCGTAAATGAGATACGGCGCGTACTCTGCTGTCGGGCCTGTTACTATCGTAAATCCATGGTCCTTAACAGAAGCACCAATACTTCGTTTAAGAAATCCAGTATCAACAGGTGCATCACGTTGCATTTTCTTTTGTAATTCATCGCCATTCGTTCGAACGACTTTTTTCACATCGTTTAGGTTAGCGTTGCGCTTTAACTTACCCACTAGCGCATCAACACCTGTAAGGGAAAAGTTACTGCTCATGAGAAACTCCCTCCAAATAAAAAACGCCCTTCCGGTAATCGGATTGGCGTTTTACTTGATATTTTTTATCGTTTATTAGCACATAATCAACAATGCCACTATATGGCCTTTGTAGCCTTGCGACGGTTATGACCTTATCAATTTGCCCGAATAACTCATTGGTGCGATCCACACCCATTGTGGAGAGATTACAAGGCTTCTGTGTCTTAATAGGTTCTCCAATGACATCTTCGCCTTTAATCGGGTCGTAGTATGTTTCACCTTCTTCAACAAAGATAATCCTTTTGTCGAAACGCATCAGATGAACAGCACCTTTCCCCGTTTAGGTTCATCAGGATCATCAATATAATCATCGATAATACTAAGGTAAGGAACAAAGTCTTTTTCTAAGTCGTAAAAATCAATTCTATGACCTTCAACGGACTCTGCTTTCATCCCTTCCGTTCCCAAACGATTAAATCGCCTTATTGCAATTTCCTCGATGACGAAATTTAACTTTTCTGGTACATCTTTTTTGATCATCGATGATAAGTGACTAGTAACATTTTCAATGATAATTTTTAGAGCTTTATCTTGTAACTCATCTTCAATTCCTAATAATGTTTTAATACGCTCAATTGATCCTTCAATAGCCATTCAATCACCCCTTAATCTTCGGGTTCAGGATCTGGATCTGGTTCTTCTGGTTCGGGTTCCGTTAATGTCAATATGTGAGTGTCCGTCTTTGCTCCATCTGCTGTTGTAACAGTTGTTGTATATTCTCCTGCTGGCACATCAGCACCCCAAGAGATTAATCCACTAGCATTAACAGATAAGCCACTTGTAGTAGGTGCGATGGCATAAGACACATTCTTATTTGAAGCGTTGGTTGGTGCTACGGTTGCTGTCAGTTGCCTTGTGCCGGCTGTTCCTGTTTCGCCGTTAGATGTTTTAGGTGATAGGGTTACACCTGTTACAGCAATCGGCAATGTTTTAAACGCAGGGATATCCACTCTTTCCGATTCCCTGTCTTCTTCCACTCTTACGGCTTGATATTCACCTTCTGCCACATCTTTATTCGCTCCAATTCCTGTGATTTCAAGAGGGCTTTCACCCTCCGTCACTACACTATCACCTTGATAAATTTTAAATGGCATGATAGCCCTCCTTATATTAAATTAATGACTGCCCCGTCAGTCGTTGGCGTGACATCGTCAATGTCCGGGGTTACGACTCCCCCGAATCACCTGCTGGCTCCAATTTAGAAAATGCTTCGTCTTTTAGGACCATGAAACCTACATCCATAGTGGCACGGATAGCCATTAATTCACGTTCCCATAGGTTAATAGGATCGCCGTTTTCATCCACGATAGAAGATAACTGAGCTTCTTCTGAGATAGAATAATTCAGGTTATAAGGGATACCATATCGCACATAGTTAAAGTTCCCTGCGAACAATTCCCCTTTTTCCATATTGTTAGATTCTAAATCTGCTACAGGCGATCCATCTAGTGTGTTCGCTCCACGATTGTACAACCGTACAGGATCAGTGATAGTTCCGTCTTCTTGAGTAAATCCATCCACTACACGACGTAGCAATGAACGGTTTTGCTTCTTGGAAATAAATGCATTGACATCAAATCCTGCATCGTTTACTAGGTCTGTTAATTCGAAGAAGTTATCTCCATTAATATCACCTGTGACAATGTGGTCTACAGCTTCAACAGACTCTTGCAACGACTGTGTATAGGGATTGTCCGAATTTAGGATTGTAGCTTCATCAAACTTCTTGTAAAAAGCTTCTGCGATCAATGGGCGAACTTCATTAAAAAAGTTTGTAACAGAATACTGTAGGAATTCACGAGAAACAGGGATAATAACACCCAATTTCTTGGCTTCCATTGTAGCCGTTAACCATTGTGGTTTAGATGTTTGGATGACTTCACCCTCACCTACCCAATAGGCTCCTACTCCTTCGGCAAGATATTGGAATGTTTTCTTTTGCTTCTTCATTTCTTCGTATTTTGCTAATTGCATCATGACTGAATTAGCCATTGTTTCCCTTAAAATGAGCGTTCCCTGTTCTTCTGGGATAGCCCCTGTTTTGTAATCTTGCAATAATACGTTATCTGGATTAAATGTTGGCATAATCTATATTCCTCCTATTTTATAAGTCTACTTTCTGCTGCAATATCTTTTACTGATGTTCCTTTGCTTGATCCCATGCCACCACCGCCAGCAGGTGGAGGGTCTTGTCTTAATTTAGCTTTAACAGCTTCGTTTACAGCTTCATCGAAGGCTGTTTTAAATTTGTTAATGTTTTCTAGAGTTGTTTCTGCACTTTCTCCTAAAAGGATGTCAGCAAAGTCAGAAGGTAAACCCTTGTCAGATAAATCAGCGATAGCATCGGCACGTAATTCTTTGCGTTCAATCTCTGCTAATCGATCAGCAATCTCTTTCTCACGAGTGCTTAATTCTTCCTCTTTGCGCTCTTTTTCGGATAGCTTAGATAAACGTTCCTTTTCCTCCAAAGCTTTCTTAATTGCTTCTTGGACCTTTGTTTCCTGCTCCTTCTCCCATTTCTTCTTAGCACTAGCTAATTTGCGATCTGATTCGGCTTCAATTTTCTTCTCTAACTCAATTTGTTCTGGTGTCTTTTCTTCTCCACCTTCACCCTTTTCACTATCACCTGGTGGGTTTGGTGGTAATTCCTCAGCAAAATACTGCAAATCAAGTGGCAAGAATTTATTTTTTATTTCCATTACTTTTCCTCCTGTATCCCACAAACACTTTATCTCCAATTTATAGAGACACGACAAATAAGCCCCAAAACGCTATATAAGCCCTTTGACGCTTTCCGTTAGTGTTTCTATTCGATTGTTTGTAAAGTCCTTGTACGATTAAATTTAGATATAATAAATAAGTCTTTTAATGACTTACTTAGGTCATATCCTGCCGTTTATGTTCAATGTCCTAGTCAGATTTAGGACACCAGAGCCAACTCGCACCTGGTTGTTCGTGGCAACCAACCACCATACAGCGCACCCCGATTACTCACCTAGTCGCACGCCTTCCCTAAACACTTTACCCGTAACCCTAGGTAGGGAGATATGGACCACTTCCTTTCTATTCAGAGAACTCTCCGTCTTTTGTAATAATTACCGTCTGTTCTTCTTTTGCTGGATATGTCAATTCCACTGAAAAACCAATGGATCCATCATCATATTTAGTGTGGTTGATTTGAACTGTTTCTAATTCATTTGGATTGACCCCTTTAAGTAATTCAATCGCCTGTTTTAAAAGTTGTTCGTTTTTCATTTTGCAATCTCCTTTCAGTCTTCAATATTTTCTTAGTAACCTTCTCTTCCACTATTCTCGCTACTTTATCTGGATTAACCATCAACATGATCGGTCGTTCATCATCTGCTTTTTCTAACAAAACATCTATTGTTTTTTCATGCAATTCAGATAGTGCTTTGTCGGTTTTCTCTCTAGTCTCTTTAATGTTTATATCTCGTTTGTATTCGTTATAAATCCCGAAAATAGAATACGTGAGCAAAGCGAACAATGCGAGTATCAACAGAACTTCTCTCGTAATAGACAACACAATCATTTTACAATCCCCTTTCACTTTTCTAACATCTTTACGTTTAGGGTAAAGTCATTCGCTAAATCGTATATGGATATTTCTCCGGTACGGTAGAGTTTATAAGCTTTATATGTCCAATTGAATAGCAGGATGTATTTGATTATCATAATCCCCTCTCCTTCAATTTCCTATCCCATTCCTCACGGTCGACATGCAAGGCCTGACTACAACGACAATTAGGATGAATTGGATAAGCATTAACACCTATCTTTGCATCCATAATATTGAACACCTTGTCATCTAATGCAGCACAAATAGGACAAGCATCAGGTTCAGCGATAAAAACATATTGTTCTATTCCTGTTTGGTCTGCGCTGTCCTGGAATACATCTTGTTGAGCTCTAGCCATTTCCGTTCTCATCAAACGTTCAGAATTATAAATGCTTGTATCAAACACTTTCCTTAACTCTCTAGCAAGCATCCTAGGATTCTTCCCTTGCACAATCCCTCGATTAAGTAGCTTGTCCAATTCTGCTCGTAAAGCATTCTGATTGGACCACAACCGGTCGCTCCATGTGGCAGACTGGAAAGAAGAGTTTACAATACTATTAATTTGCTCTTCATTGTAATTGATTGTTTGTCCTAAAATACCAGACAGCCGTTCATATTCTGCTTTGATTTGTTTGGTGAGTTCCTCCAATAAAAAGTGTTCCTCATCGCTAATGGCGGCAATCAATTCCAATTCAATATTAAGCTTGAGTAATTGGAGTCGGTTGATCCTCATCGTTGCGTTATACAGACGCATTTCCTCGTTAGCTCGTTTTGTAAAGCTCCTACCGCGGATAAAGAAGAATGAAGAATGAGCACCCTTAACATACCGTTTAGCTTTCTTCTGGTATTTCTCCATATCAAGTTTTGTGACACGTTTACGAGCTTCGTCCATACTTATACCTTCTTTATCAGCATAACGGCCGTAAAAGGATTCTATTTGCTCCTGAATCTCTTCCATGGCTCTCATTTGGTTACCACGTATCTTTTTGGCTATCTGGGCATCGTCTTTAATCTGTTTTTTAATGTGTGTTAGTTCTCGTTCACGCCAGTATTCAGCCATTTAATCGCCTTCTTTTTTCACTCCTCTTTATTCCTTCAGCAAGCCCTTCTGCCGCACATTGGGCAATACCATCAATACACCTAATGCGACTGTGAGTTCCTAAAATGTGGGCTATTCTATGCCGCCATCCGTATCTCTTCACACAAGGTAATTCAGAAAGTTCATTCCAGGTCTTTCTCATCTTCTTCACCTTCCCTTGCAGGAAACTCATAACTAACAGCATTCGTCTGCGGATTCTCACTTTTGATCTTCTCTAATTCTTCTTGTGGATTCTCAACAATGGATAGCAAGCTCAACATAGTTTCATGCGATAACTGACCACCAAGCTTAGCAAATGCTTCAATTTCGTCCTTAACTGATTTAGGAAGGTTAGGAGTAAATGTAATCGTAATGTCGTTAACGTCAAAAGAACCCTCGTTAGCGAAGGTTAGGATGTTGTTTATTAATCTGTAACGATCACGCAAGGATTTTTTGAATAGCCGTTCCTTTGTAGCTCGTTTTTGTTCCAAACCGAAAAGCTTGTATTTCATTGCTTCACCAGATTGCACACCGCCAAAATTTTCATCATTCATGTTCGGGGTAAAGGTAAACATGTGAATATCATTGGCTATTCGATCCTTATAGGCTTCTGTTCCTGCTACATCATATTGTTTGTAAATGTAGCTAGCATCAACGCTACCTTCTTTCTCACTATTGTAGGATGGCTCTAAATACAATAGGTTAGCATCTTTCATTCTTTGAGCTGTTTTAATTGGATCTTCATCATATTGATCTTCTAAATCCAATCTCCCTTTGATGACCAACATCGCATCATTGAGGTCCGTCATGTAGTTACTGGTATCACTCTGTGCTTCATCATACAGATCAATTAAACTTAGTACCCTTTCGAAATCACCCATTCTAAACTTGTCATTGGAATACTCAATGATGGGGACTCCCTCGAATTTATGTTCCTTATCTTCAATAGCAGTTAAAGAATAATCTTGCCCAAGAACATAAGTGACTATTTTTTTATCGGTATATAGGTAAACTGTCTTTTCATCCTTGAATTGCTTCTTAATTACTCTAACCCCCGCAATTGGATTCATTTCGACTGTATCATCATAGATAACGAATGTCTCCAAAGGGTCTAACGTAGCAAACCGAACCTCATCACTCTGATCACGCCACAATATTTCATAGGCACGGCCGTAAATGGATTGATTCAATACCAACTCACTATTATGTTCGTCTGCATCGTTCGTTCTATTAATGTCTTTTATTTGTTCCTCGATGTCTTCGTTTGGATAGGTAGTCTTAATGGGATTTCCTACTAAATAACCTTGAATGAACCCACTTACACCTTCTCCAAATGGATGCGTAGCCCTGTGGTCCGATAGGTGCTCTTCTCTTCGTCTCTTATCTCTCAAAACCGTTGTGTTTTTGCCTTCGTAATAATCACGCAGCGTTTTAATTCTAGGTTTTTGATGTTCTTCAAAATGTTTGATCATATTCCCTAGATCATCCAGTTTATCGAGAAGGTCTTTTGAGCTTGAATATAAATAATGTATGTTAGCTTCACTGGAGAATCGTTGCTTTGAGCTACCATATTCATAATGCGCTGTTTCATATTCGTTTACTTTAGCCATGTGTACCTCCTTAATCTTCAGGATCGGTGTAAAACGGATCGTAGTCCTTTTCAGTATCTACCAGCAATTGCAGTTCTATGTTCTTGTAATAATTTTCACTATGATCATATTCCTCAGCGTGTTTTTTGAAGGATTCTGTAGCTAATTCCGTAGCTTGTGCTTCGTTTTCGGCCCATACATAGCACCGAACGTAACCGAATCCCATATAACCATTAGTAGCTTCATAGAACTTCATATGGACCTCCTATAAACCAAGTGATTGTAATGCTTTGTATTTTTGTTTCTTGTCCTTCAAATCCACTACCTCATAATCATCCAAGCCATACCAGATAGCTGAAAATGTATGTGGGTCAATGTTGAATTCATCGTAAATGGTATTGCCGTTTCGATCCTTCTTGTAAGTGAGGTTCTTTAACTCTCGATTCGTGTTAGGGCATTTATCAGAGCATACAATTCGAGTGAATCTTTTCACCTTTTTAGTGTTCTGTAACCTAGAGCCTTTTGGTTTATGCGCACCAACAATGTTTATCCCTTTTTTACGGAGAAAATAGATTGTTTTAGGCTCTGCTGAGTCTCCTTTGACACGTTCTTTTGTTTTGGTGAACTCTTGCAGGTCTTCGGCTATTTCTGGGTCATCCTTTTTCTTTGAGTAATATTCCCAATAAATATAGAGAATCTTTTCTTTATCGTTAATGGCCATCCTAACTAACGCATTCGATGATTCTTCAAAACCAAAGTCCATGCCAGCTTTATATAACGGTCTGTAAATAGCATTAATTTCAGCCATTACTTGCTCATGTGGCATCGTTTCAAACTGTGGTAACACTTTAGTTCCAGACACACCAAAACGACCCTTACGCGCCACTCTGTAAAGGTCTAAGTCATATACTTTCGTATTCTCTAATTCTTCCACGTAACTTTTAGGCAAAAACAGATTGTCATCTGCTGTTGAATGGTGGTAATAAGTATCTTTCACCACAACTGTACGTTCTTTATAAAGCCTTTCGTCATCCAAGAATATAACTTCATCATCTTGACCTTTGTTCTTTATGAAGAAATGCGAATAAGTCCAGTTACCTTCATCTACTGGATTAGTTGACAGAATCATATGGAGTTTTAATGTCGGATGACGCAAACGACCGATTAATTCTTTGAAACCATCATACTTAATTTCTGAGCACTCTTCTAGCCAAATTAACGACACGTTATGAATGGATTTTAGTTTTTGCGGCTTGTCCATTCCTTTAAATATGATTCTGCTACCATTCGGGAACCTTATTTGCATAGGTGAAGTAACGGCCTTTATGCTATTCTCTAATTCCAAATCAATGATCAGTTCCTCAAATAGAGCAAAACATGATTCTCTAATTGTTTCGTATACTTCACGAACAACTAAAGCTGTTCTTTTCTCTTCCAGTAGCTTCAAGATGATCTTTAGCGCTACATGATAACTCTTAGAGGACCCATACCCACCAACAAGAAACTGAAACTTTTCATTCCAATCAAAGAGAAAGTCTTCAAAGTGTGGATTCACTTCTTTTTCAATCATGACCCATCACCTTTTCGTTTTATCATGATTTCGATTGGTCCAGAATCTTTATTAGCAATCTTTTCAGCTTCTGCCTTAGCCTTAACTGCATCTGCTTTCAATTTCTCTTCTTGTAGTTTCTTCTTGTCGTTCTCAGATAACAGATCAAAGTATTTGGATAACATTTCAAGAGCCTTCATTTTATCTGCTAATTTGACGGATATGCCATCTTTACCTTGTTTCACTTCCGTTATGATTGTTCCATCTATCATTGATGATTCTTTAAAATCTACATAGTTGACTTCTTCTGTCACTGGGTTACCCGATTCATCTTTTACAGGTCCATACATTCCAATTACTGGAACTCTCTTTTTACCGAATGTTGCATATTCGGATATGTCCGCAAAGGCTATCTTGATGTATTTATTTAACACATCCATTGCGTCAATGAATACACCCTGTTGCATCTCACCTTTAAGTCTTCTAATTTCGTTAGCGACCTTAGCATTTCTTAGCAGTCGACTTCCTTCAACATGAGCGCTCTCTGGGGCGTATCCTGCCTTTATTGCGGATTGAGTAGCGTTAAAGCTCTTCACGTAGTAAATGCAAAAAAGCCCTTGTTTCTCTGTGAGTTCATCACTTTCTACAATAGGCTCAAATTCTTCTTTTAATTTAGTTGCAACTTTCTTCTTAGGGGTTGCATCCTTTTTAGGTTTGGTTGCATCCTTTTTTGTAGGATCTCTCGACCAACCTTCACGGCTTTTCCTACTCTTGAGAGTACCCAGCTTTATATCATGCTTATCAGCTAAAGCAGATAATGTAATCTTAGTTGTTTCCCACTCTTTTCTAATATCCTCCCAGTTTGGCATTTACATCAACTCCACCTCCGAATTTTAGGCATAATAAAGAGCACCCGTTAGGATGCTTATATTCCGTTTATCTGTTTATTTTGTATTCATCAACACTATCAAAATATCTCCACTCATCTCGATTAATAAGTCTCTCTATTTTTTCTTTTGTAACTTGAGCGCCATACATAACGTCCATCAATTCAATTTGCTTTTTATCGCGAATCCTAATCATTTCTTGTTCTCTCTTATTTTCAAGGTAATATTCAACACCTTTATCTGTCTCGCAATAAATGATTTTCATTTTAACTCCGCCACCGATCACTTTTAGTGATTTTATTTTAACACATCGACTTTTATTTTCTTGCTGTCTTTGAAACTAATTATGTATAAATCCTCCGTAACCAAATACTCATCGCCCATAACTCGTTGTCTCTTTGCCTTATTTACATTGGTTTTAGTTACAAATTCAATGTTTCTGCCATCTCTAAGAAGAATATTAACTTTGTACTTACTCATGGAACATTCCTCCTTTGTCTAATAATTCGACAAATAGGTATAATGTCCTTCAAACAATTTTATTTTTTATGCTAATATATATAAGGTTTCAAGAAAGGATGATCACCATAGATACGGAAAAATATGATCTCAATACGATTTACGTTTTAAAAGAGCGCCCTGATATTAAGAGTGGTCGTTGTGACAATTGCGATCATCCTGCTTTTCATAGTTACATACAGGATCATAAACTCATACGCAAATGTAAATCTTGCGGAATGATGAAGAGTATATAAAACCAATCAAAAATGGCTACCACTTTTATAGGAGCTTAATACTCGGAAGTGATAGCCATTCTAGGAACTGTTTGTGCAACTTGGCACATCAGCTAAAACCCTATTTTGCTCCCTTATATGCACCCCTGTAAGGTACAGTGTCACAATGACTAAAGATGCATAAGCATTTCGGGTTAATATGCGGACGAGGATTTGCACCTCGCATGAAAACTTTGCTTTTTGGCTATTCGCCTGCTCCTTTTGTTTTCGTAATGGGTTTATCTGTGTCTACCTATTCCACCACCGCATAAAAAGGGGAGACCGGTTGTTATCTATCCCGATCTCCAAATGCTATTTTCATTGTGGCGCTATCCGTTTCCGACAGATGGCGCCGTTAATAAGTTCACCCTATTTTAACATGCTTGTTTATCTTTAGAGAAATTTGTACCATCTGTATCATTTGTATCATTCGCCATCTGGTCAATTATACTCTTTCTCAGCTTTTGTATGTGAGAATGAGACAACCCCATGTGATCCGCAATCCATCTGTAGCTTTTGCCCTCTAAAAGCCAATACAGAATTTCTGATTCCCTTTCGTTATGCACCTTGTAGAACAATGATTGCAATGCCGTTATTTTCTTCTCATACTCTTCAATCTTTTTCCAACGCTTGCCCCTTCTCACTACCTCTTTATAAATTGGATCCGACGTCGTCCCTTGCGGTTTTGGCATAGCTGCTTCTAGTCCGTATTGAGCCGTTAGCCCTTCCCCGGCATCCTTTAGCGATTCCCTCATAATTCTAATGGAATTTATCATCCACGCGTAATCCTTGAGTGTTTGTTCGATCTCCGCCCTGTTCATTAGATCATCCCCTTTGTTTGTATGCTCCGCCTCGTCCTCTTGA
>RWZD01000076.1_pt1 | contig 24980 bp, 33 predicted proteins | sample 2187771 | NCBI WGS metagenome assembly RWZD01 (sample SAMN10531866, study PRJNA481165) | viral metagenome | isolation source: viral particles purified by filtration and ultracentrifugation from about... | place: USA: Tennessee
CGACCGCCATGCTTTCAGCTTCTGTTTAAACTCATGCGCCACACGGCTGAATTTCACGCTCGCGTCGATGATCGGCGTTTTACTCTGCTGACTCTCTGACATCTCAAAGTTGCACGGCAGGTATTCAATCCCGCCGAGTGTCTTCGGGAAAATCTGGTGAGTGATCAGGTAAATGTCGCCGAATGACGGATGTGATAACTGGAGTGTTTCGTACAGGATGCGGTTTGGTCGTTGTGCGCGGAACTCACGCAATGTCGGCATTATCCCTCCTTACACCGTGGCAGTGTTTCAGTGACAATAACATCCAGCCAGCTGCCGAACGGCGGCGGGAACTCGATAATCACATCACCGAACTCATCATCATCGTTATGCAGATTTTTACATATAACCTGACCGGTCCATGTGACAGATGCACCGTTAACACTGGTCTGCACCGGGTAGGACACGAAGTGCAGTTCCTGCTCCTGCAATCCGCTGCCACCGATGTCGATTTTCATCCGGAACCACCGGTTGCAGTTGTCCAGATAATCAGAATGGCGCAGCCACTGAGCAAACGCCCGCTCCTGAACCAGTGTGAATATCCAGGTGACATTCCAGACCGTTTTCAGGTCATCGGTCAGTTTCTGGAATATCGGTGCGCCTACCTGTGGCTGATCTGTCATGTAACCGGTATCGATGGTCATGTTTTTGTCTGACTTCTGTGCCAGAGGAAGCCAGTCAGGATAGTCGATAATCATCTCACCCTCGCAGATGCTGTTGTGTTTCGTGTGATGGCGCTGTGCATCGGCCCCTTGCTATCCATATCTGTGATAAACGCATCTATGGTGATTCCGTTACTGTCCTGTCTTGCCTGAGCATCAATCCTGTTACCTCCGGATGAGTAGTCGTTGATATTCACCGTCACAGGTACCTGTCCGCCGCCAATATCGCGGTTGCTGATTACTTTGCCGTTATCACCGGGGATCATGTACTGGTTACCATTTGATGCTTTGAATATCTCCGGCTTGCCGCCCTCACCAACCCGGTACATTTCACCGGCAGATACCGGACCACCATCTTTACGCGCACCGGCAATCGTCAGTGCTTTCATCCCGATACTGGTTGCTGCGCCGGTAGCCTGTGCCGCAGTATATGCACCAAGACCACTCGCTGATGCCGCCCCCATCGTTGCGATAGATGCCGCGATAGCCGCCGGAGTCCACGCAGCCAAAGCCGCAGCACCACCGGCAACAGCTGCTGATGCGTTCGCCGCCTGAGTGGCAACGCCTAATGTCTGGCCGAGGATGAAGTTTTTAGCCATCTCCACGCCAACCTGAACGATAGAGTTGACCACACTGTTAAGCATGGTGTTACCCAGCGACCTCGCTGCATCACTCCAGCTCATGGTTTGTGTGATAAGGCCGGTGATAGCGTTGGACGCGTTCCCGGAGAGGGAATCAACCGCGGATGTAATCATGTCATAACCAAGACTTTGCTGACTCAGTAACTGCCACTGCGCCGCAGTCCGCTGCTCGTCATACTCTTTGTTGGCCGCATTCATCAGAGCCAGACCCTGCTGCTCTGTGATGACGCGCTGATTCATGTAATCTTTAATCAGTGCCAACTTTTGAGCGTGCTCATTTGCCAGCGCCTGAACAGGATCAGCCTGTGCCGCCATTTCCTGAACAGGAGATACAACAGATTTCGCGTTTTCCTCCGCTGCCTTTTTTGCGTACTCTGCGTTAATTTCTGCCCGGCGTTTCTGCGACTGCTCAAACGTCACATCACCGGCTTTTAACTGCCGCTCAAGCTGCGCTAAATCGTCGTCACGCGTCTGTTTTGCTTTGGCTAACACGTTGGCATCAAGTGCGGCTTTCTGGTCTGCTGAACGCTGCTCAATGGCGAATTTCTCCGCTGCCAGTTTTTCGGCCTGAGCAATTTGTGCCGGTGTGGCATCATCACCCAGCGCTTTGGCTGCATCATATTTTGCCAGCTCAACAGAGCCTTCTTTGTATCCCTGATTTAACCGGTCTACTGCGGCCTGCTGGTTTTTCAGTGCGTCAGCAACTGCGTTTGCTGATTTGAGGGCGTCAGATGCGGATTTTTTACCGGTGCTATCCCTCTCCCTTTCCGCTTCTGCTAGGTCGTAATTAGCACCAATAAGTGATAATGCATCCTTCATTTGTTCAGAATCAGCCAGAGTCCCAGCCTTTAACTGCCGCTGTCGTTCTGCGGCTATCGCCCTTTCTCTTTTGTCGGTAATAGACAACAGCTCGTTTTGTTCTTTGAGCTGCTGAATGTACTTATCGCCCTCCTCTGACCTGAATCCCTGATTAGCTAATTTAGAGTTGAGGTTATCCTGCTCATCAGCGGCATTGCGCATCTGACCCGCAAGCCACTGAACCATGTTAGCAAGCTTACCAGCGCCATCTGTTGCACCGCCAAAGATTTTTTCTGATTCTCCGACCCTTGCATTCACCTCCGCTGTAGCCTGAGCAAGAAAGTTTTGCATGTCATTCAGCTTGTTTGTGGCGGTTTCCAGTTCTGCTGTTTTAATCTTTATTTTATTGAGGATTTTTTCCCTGTCTTTCTCAGCTCCGGCCACACTGAAATTCTTTCTTGTTGCATTGTCGTACTCAGAATTAAGGTCTGCAATTTCATCTTTCAGGTCTTTTACTGCATCTTCCTGAACCTCAATATTTTCCGTTGTTTTACCAATCGCGCCGTTCAGGGCATCAAACGTAAGCTCTTTCAGCTTTCCGCTTAATTCACCCAGCGAATCGGCAAAATCAGATGCATCCTGTTTCGCCTGCTTTGAGCTTTCACTGAAATACATGATCGCGGCACCGGCCAACATAGCGGCGCCCATCGGACCACCGATTAATGCCAGTCCACCACGCAGCACTCCCATCACTGCGGAAGCATTGCGTGCGGCTATAGTGGCGGCTTGTGATGCAGCGGCCTCTGCCGTCAATGACTGTGTATACGCAATTGACGCATTCCGGGCAATGGTCTTTTTGGCGTTGAGGTTATCCAGCGCCATCGCTTCGGCTGAACTGCCACGCGCGACGTTATACTCTGCCTGAGCGAGAGCAACCGCCGATGCGGTAGATTCTTTATCTGCCAAGGCTTTACGTCTTTCTGCTGTCGCTGCATATTCAGCCGCTTTTGCTGTTGCAGCGTTGGCCTGAGCCTGTTTAACTGAAGCAGCGGCATCAAGTATTTTTGTTTTAATGGACGCAGAGAATGCACCAACAAGCCGCGCCCCAACAACAAGAGCAACCACGTTGGCGATATTGGCAAAGGTGTCAAAGTTCGCGGTGATGTCAGCGAATGCGGCCGACATTGTCCGTGTTACGCCGTATGCCTGGTTTAATTCCCCGTAATACGCTTTAGCTGAGTTGGCTAATTTAGTGAAGCCGTCAGCAACAGTGTTATCCATCGAATCGGCAAGAGCATTGTTTTCTTTGCGGGCGGCAATCATGGCGTTGGCAAATATCTGCATGGAGATACCGCCTTCCATTGCCATTTTTTTAACATCATTTTCGGTGACTTTTATCCCGCCGCGCATACGTGATATTTCTTTGGCGATATCGCTCACTACAGACGGTGTTGCATTAAGTACCGCATGCCAGTCATTCCCTTTCAGTGTACCGACCACCATTGCGCGGTTAAGGGAGGCCATTGCGGATTCAGTCTGCTGTGCGCCGGTCGCGTTAGCGGTGAATGCTGAAGACAGAGATTCGATGTAATCGACGGTCTGCGTGGTGTTGTAACCAAGCTCTTTCATTGATGTTGCTGAACCGGCATACAGCGCCTGCACTGTCTCTATAGCTTTACCGTTTCGGTTACTGACTTCGAGGAAGCGCTTCTGAATTTCTGAGTAACGTTCAACATCACCCTCAACAGAGTTAAGCGCCATCTTAATCCGCGCCGCCATCTGCCCCCATTCATCGACCGCATGAATAATGGCACCGGCTGACAGTGCTGATGTAACCAGAGCAGCAGCTTTTGAGAGTGAGAACATGGCATTTTCAGTATCGTTAACCGAGCGCGTTGCGCGGTCAAAACCACCTTCCATACTCCGCAGCCGCTGATCTAACTGCCGCTGAGATGTCAGCAACTGAGCAACATCCATCTGCACCTGATATACGATTTCGCCTACTTGTGCCATTTACCGGCTCCTTAAAATGAAAAACCCCGCCGGTTGGCAGGGTTTGGCTGGTTCTTTTGTCTTAGTTACAATTGCTATTCCATGTACTGGAGAATGATGGCGATCCATCGTCTATCGCGGCAATACCTGAGTAATAAATAAATCGCTCATATCCTGTGTACGCACCAAGGCTATTTTTTCCATTAACCTGTCCACATACAGCCCCATTTGGCATTAGCTTGCTCATTTTAAACTTGGCTGCTGCTGGGTCTTTCATAGATTGCCTAACTGCGCTTTCTGCGTTCATAACTCTGTATGAATCATCTAGTTTCTCTTGCTTCTCTTGCTTTTTTATTTCTTCATATCGGAGTCTGGTTTCATATCTATCACCCCATATTGGAGATTTTGAATGTACCCAAAACAAAGAAATGGCACAAACAATGACAACACCAGCGGACGCCATGATTACGCCTACTTTTTCAGATGCCACTCCAATCAAAAGGCATACTGGTATTATCAGTAAAAGCGACATTGGCGCCCTTAACGCAAAATAAATTGTTGCGCAAAAAATGATAAATGCCGTTATGCCTATATATTTCTGAATATTTTTTATTTTTATATTTTTTGTTTTTACTTCTGCCTGGCTATTTAACTCAGCCCTAAGAAGGTAGTCACTATGGTTATAGTTAGTATTGATATAAAAATTGCCATCATCATCTTCGTTATTCATCACCCCCCTAAGGATAAGAGCAGCAATAAGTGTATTACATGTGTCGCTATCAATAACTAACCCTTTGCAAAGATCATCTTTACTAAATTTACGCAATGACATGCATAACTTGACGGCCGTGTCGTACATATCTTCCACATTCTGAGGAAACTCGCTATATTTCACATCCCCACCCTCAATAATTAGTTTCCCTCATGTTAATCATCTGGTGGTGCAAAAGAAAGCAGAAAGCCTCAGTTAAGAGGCGGCGTGTGATCTGAATTACAAGGCCGTCCGTGGCCTGTGGGTGTTAGAACAATTTTGCAATATTCACATTGTGAACCGCTTTCCATGCCGCAGCCGGATAGGAGTTCGCTTTCCCGTAGCGCTCATCAGGGACAGATAAAACCTCCGCTCCATTGTCGGCGCACCATTTCTTGAGCGGGTGCCATTTGAATTTTGTTTCTGTCATATTCTCAACCGCCAAAACCGTAGCGTGTTTTTTGCAGGCACCAAGTTTCGCAGCAAGAACATTCTTTTCACGGACAGCTACTGATGCCGTAGCCATTGCTGTGGCTTCACGCCGACGGCTAATCCATGCTTTTGTTTCTATCGCCTGGTCACGCTGGGCGTATGCAATTTCTTTTTCTTCCTCCGCCTGAATCACCATCAAGGCCAGGTCTTTTTTACTTATCAGATCTGCGTTCTTCCTGCGGGAATTAAAGTAGGTTTCTTCCAGTAACTCGAAGTAGTCCCATGCCTGATCGGTTTCCAGCATCTTGGCGTGTCGTGATGCTCCGCGCTCAGTCCAGAGATAAACATGTCTGGCAAATTTATTAACTAACCCGAAATTATCGGGGTAGCTCTTAAACGACTGTAATTCTTCACCTTCCAGCTTGAAATAATGCTTTCCTTCTACAAACCGGTCTTTGTTATTGGAGAAATTATCCTGGATATTTTTCGCATCAGCTCCGTACCCTACCGCCAGTGATTCAGTAGTGATTACCTTCTGGTCACGGTAGTAGACTTCAGGAACCGTAAAGCGACTTTGCGTGACAACTGCATTATTGTTTGCTAATGTAATTTGACTCATGAAACTTCTCCATCATGGTTAAGTTTGGGAATTGCCAACAGTTCGCACCTGTTGGCTTTTCTGTTTTTAGTGCCTGTCAATGTGTTAACCTCGCTTTTGAATGCCACTCCATGTGTTTCAAAGAACTAAACAACGGGCCTTGCACGTCCTTTAAGCGCCCTGTCATTTCAGAATCAACCTCCATATTCAGTCTGCGCAACGATGGCGATAACATGCCTCCCCATATTTCGTTAATGCGCTTGATGTGCTTATAGGCTGTGGTGAGGTTCCGTAACAGAAGATGCTCATCCAGCCCGTTAACTGCCACTTCACGATCCAGAATATCCAGTACCCATTTACGGAATTGTTTGGCGACCGGCGTTGATGCAAACATCGCTATCAGGTGTGCGCCGCGCAGTGAGAAAAGGCGAACAACCATATCGACTGTACCGGTTTTTCTAACGACACTCATTTTGAGGGTCGTTGTCATTGCGTTGGTAAATTCGTCAGCGTTACGTGAATAAAGCTGGCTGATTGCATCCGTTTTCTTATAGCCAATGGCCTTTGCTAGTTCCGCAGAAGTCAGCCACACCTGACCATTTTCAGTAACTGGGTTAAACGTGAAGTTCTGGAAAGTTAAGTCTGTTTTCGCTACACTGTTCATGTCATTTATTCCTGCCTAGGGATTATTTGATACTGAGGCCTCAATTGTTTGCGCAGTTGAGGCTTCTTCGTTACGGCATCCTAAATTCGCCATTTTTAGCCATCTCCATCACGACCTCTATAATGTACTCAAGCTGAACTTGGGTTGACCGCCGCTTTTCGCTTGCCACATCATCAATCCATTTCCGCATGTCTGGCCGCATTCTGAATGGGTATGGGGCAATTCTATTTTTCTTTTCCATAAATTTTCTCCTGTGTAATATTTCAATTGCACATCTTCATGATGTAATATCCGTTATAACCTATGACTCCACCATGTGTCAATGTGAATTTTATAGAGCTCTCATATGAAAATTGATGATGATTTTAAAAGTAGAATTACCCTTGCAAGACAAGCAATTGGTTTAACTCAGGGAGATCTGGCGGAAAAGGTTGGTGTTGTCCGTCGGCAAATAGCTGCCTATGAGGCTGGTGATTCAAAACCTCGAGAAAAAGTGCTTAATAATTTATCGGCTGCGTTAGGGACTACCACTGAGTGGCTATCCTCTGGTATTGGTATATCTCCTGATCTAACATCAGTAAGAAGGACCGTAACCCTAAAAGAAATTCCACTATTTAACATTGATGATGTGCACAATTTAGGGGCGTTTATCATTAATGGAATGGTTGCCTCACGGGTTTCAAATTTTATCGTTGCTCCACATTTAGCGCCGGATGATGCATTTGCGGTAAGGATTACAGGAAACTCAATGGCTTCCCTGGATGGCATCTCCTTTCCTCATGAGTCAATTGTGACGTTCACTCCTAAATCAATAGCTAAAAACAATGATTTTATCCTATGCAAATTCGGTAACATGCTTGTGTTTAAGCAATTAATTATTGATCAAGGAAGACAATATTTAAGGTCTTTAAACCCAGATTATCCAATGTGGGAGACTGACCAGGATATATTAATTTATGGCGTTGCTATTCATAGCCAGTTTTACCTTACGGAAAATAAGGAGTACACGCCATCTATATTCACAAAACCACAGTCTTACAAAAATGATGCCATAACACCAATAGAGCAACGCCTTGATAAGATCGAGTCCATGCTTGAGCAACTACTGAAAAATAAATAACCACCGGACGCCGGTAATTTAATTGATAAGGATGTGAGATGTCTAAAAGTAAAGAACTAACAACAAATGAGCTGTACAGCATGCAGCGCGGCCAAGGTGGTAAATTCGTTTCCGGCCAACGTATACATAACGCTGAATTACCGGTTGGATTTTTCCAGGTAAACAATACATTAATACTTAATTATTATGATTCTTCTGATAAGTACTTGGCTGCATTGGAAAAAGATAAAAACGAAGACCTAACGCTTTTGTTAAAAAAATGCCTGCGCGGGTTTGATAGAGCTATGTATGGTGAGAATTATACCGTGTCAGAGTCACTAATAGATGACTCATTATTATGGCTATCAAAAAATAAGGCAAATGTCGATTGTGCTCTGCAAGAATTTAATGATTCACCAATGGCTTATAGCCTTAAAAACCTTCAGTCCATGATTGATGTACAGGCTCAGGTTATAATCATAGCATTACTCACAAGTTACAAGATAAACAGCAAATTATTCCTTAGAGAATTGAATATTTTTGAACATATTGACTCACTTTTAACTGTAGGTAAAAGTGCATTACGCAGTTACTTGTTCGGTGCAAGTGGTTTAGTTAATCGCAATAACAAACCAACTAATAATTGCCACGTTATCTTTTCAAGATTATCTGATTTTATTAAAAATGATGAAATCAATGAAAGTGAACTAGCCACCATAGCTGGTATGTTAGATTTTTCCGCATTTTCCGTTCTCAAAGATATTATTGATGATATGAAGTTAGTTTCTGATGGTGACTTTAATAATGGATGCATGGATCACATCATGGAATCAAAGTCATACATAATATTGCCGGAATCACAAAGAAGGCACGTTTCATCATTTTTCACGTATAATGATGATAATAAACCACGCAATATTTTGCGCGCTTTAATTGTTATGTGCAAAAAAATTAGTTCAATCAATGACATGAAGGAATATCTACTGTCAACTGTTGCAAATAATGACGAGAATGACCGCGCAGAGACAGACAAAATCGTAAAAACGCTACTCATAGACTTAGACATTACCTAATAAAACCTTCTTCCTACTCACCAACCGGCGCTTGCCCTTAATCAGATCATCATTACGGGCATCGTCGGCTTTGGTGATAGCCTCATACTCGTCTTTCGTGAAGCCTTTCTCATCCGGATATTTCGCTTTCAGCATCATCACGAACTCAGTCATTGTGAGTTGTTCCGCTTCGCTGCGGGTGATGTTGAAATGCACACGCGCGGCACTGATGTAATCGACGGCGTGGAACTCATCTGAGTATTCGTCTTTACCTTCGTTGCGCTGGAGTTTGCGCACCTTAGCTTTACCGATAATGCCGTGGGTCATTAGCTCGCGCGCCAGCAGGATGATATCGCGGTAATGCATAGCGCCCTGCTGGTACACCATGCCTGATTTACCCGGTCGCCATTCACCGATAACATCAGAACAGTCATCATCACAACATGCCTGCATCACGTCCATTGCTGTCGATAAAATACTGCGCCCGTAAACCGGCTTATTTAACAGCGTTATCAGCCACTCAGGAACCACTCCGTAAGCGTCTACGGCAGACGCTATAATTTGTTGTACCTCTGAGCCATTTAATCGCGTAAACGCACTCACAATCTCTTTCGGCGCTCCGATTCGCGTCATGGCATCCAGTGACGGGCGGAACAGGTAATCATTTTCGGCAGTGGATATCACCATCTCGCCGTATTCTAAACGCGGTGTCATATATCCTCCTGAACATTATCAAGGGCACCCTGAGATGCCCTTTGTAATATTTAGGCCGCAGTGACTGTAACGACACACTTCGCCGTCTTGCTTCCATCTTCTGATGTGACAGTAATATTCGCGGTACCGGCGGCGACACCGGTGACAGTGACGACATTCAGCAATTTACTGACGGTAGCGAAGTTAGGCTTATCGCTGACCACTTCGTAATTTTTGTTTGTCGCATCAACCGGATTAAATCCGACCGTGAATGTTGCGGTTTCACCGGCTTTCACAGTCAGTGTCGCTGGATTGGCTGCGATGCTCTGAACCGCGACTTCTTCCTGCAACCACTCAAAGCTGTCAGCATCTGCGACTTTCAGTTCACCGGAATACGTGGAGATTTCTTTGGTCGGGAACTCCATCGACCATGATGTGAAGTTCATATACCCCTGAATCACATCACTGCCATCACCTTTCATGTCGAGCTGCACCCAATATGACGGCTGACGGCTGGCCTTGACTTCAGCAAGGATTTCTTTGGCAATATCAAAAGCAGACGTGGAGCCATCAGCACCTTTGCGCTTCAGCTCACCATCAAACTTAATGGTTAAATCCAGACCGGTCACGATAGCCTCGGTCAGCCCTTTTGTGTCGTCTGCTTTGGAAGTAACCGTTTCAGTACCGTAATCCAGCCCTTTACTGGTCAGTGCGCCGAGACGCAGAAACGCTGACTGTTCAGGAACCGTGCCGGGGCAACCGGGCGCGATACGGAGAATTCCCGCATTACCCATCACCAGGCCTTTATCATCAGGGCATTGTGCCATGTTGTAACCTCTTTATTTGCAAATAAAAAAGGCCGCATAAGCGACCTGTTTGAAGTGTGTTTGTTCAGGATGTGCAGCGGAAAGCCAATTGCATGATGAACCGGCCCTCTTCTGTCGGTACCGGCTTAGGCATGCCGCCAAGGTTGTAAACTGAGTTGAGTTCGCAATCGTCAGGAAACTCGGATACGAAACTGAGAATGTCTTTCGCCCTGGTTAACACCGGCTCCGGATCGTTCTGTGCAGATACCAGAATCAGTATTACATTGTCGTCAGCGCCAAGGTCAGCAAATCTGCCGCTGCCGCCGTCAGGCTGAATGACGGCATATTGCTGAGTGCGTGAATCTGGTTCTTCCGTCCACGTCAGGTACTGAACAGTGAAATCATCCAGCAGGCCGACGCGGTTCAGATAACGCTCAAACGCCTCGTGTATCATATGCGCATCTCCTGATGCATGGCTGCTTCAATCTCATCGCGACTCTCTTCAAATCCCAGTGTAAGGAACTCTTTTCGCGCAGTGGCGCGCCGGAATGTCTGCTTAACTTTCGGATCATGAACAAATACCGCATAGTTCGCAGAGTACCCGACACGGCCGGTAACGCGGGTGCCGTTAACTATGATCTCACGGAACTGAGAGTTGATAAGCGTTGATGTGTCGATAGGCGTGAACAGCGTGGCCTGAGCACCACCAATCAGCATCGCAGCCTGTATTGCGCGGGTTACTTTGCGACCGGTGATATTGCCGACCAGCGCATTGAGATTGGCACTGGCCTCTGCGATACCTCTGATTTTTGCCGCCATATCACACCGCCGTTATCAGGGTGTAGTCGTCCGCTATGTGCTCGAATACATCCTCATCACGTTTGATGAATTTGATTTCGTCGGCACCAGCAGAAACCTGATCGCCTGAGTGCTTGCCGATGGCGATAAAATCACCTTTCTTCGCATCAGCGTACTCAGTCCAGAACACCAGTTTGATCGTGATTTCAGAGCCGATATCAATCTTTCCGCCCTTAAGCTCGCTACCATAGCCACACAGGAAATGAACCGGTTCCGAGAATTCAGGCTTGCCGTATTTATCCTTCCCGGCAGACCGCCACAGCGTAGCCCATGAGGTATACGCCCAATTTGCAACTGAACTCATTGATACCCTCCGACCACACCAAAGAAGCCTACCGTTTTACTCGACAGCGGCAAATCAGAAAGACACCCGGCGCTGTCCCATGCGCGGATCTGGTTCAGCAGATAATCAGTACCGGCAGAATCATATGCGAAAGAACGGGACGCCCCGTTAGGAGCGCTCTGTGATGATATCTTTCGTGCGCCAGACAGCGAGGCCAACCGCACAACGGTGTAAATAAGCAGCAGTTTCTGCGTGGTTTCGTCGTAGTTGGCTTCGAGACATCCGGACTTTGCATTAACCTGACTCAGTAACAGCGACAGCACAGAATCAGGCAATGTAAACCCGAGTTCCGCAATCATCGGCTTTACGTCATCAAGAGTTATCTGCATTATTTTTTACCGTTAGGTTTTGCCTTTGGCTGTTCAGGCTGTTCATAATCGTCGTTACCAGGCGATGCTACTTCAATATCACCAGATGAGATAATTTCAACCAGACCGGCCTTTCCCCATTCTTTCGCGCTTTCATCTGACATTGTCAGTTGGCTACCGGCTTCCACATGCTGGAAACCGGCACCGGCGAAGAAGTTATTTGAAACGACTTTTACCAGTGCCATAAATCCCCCTTATGCGCCTTTCGCGTGAACGACTGAGAAGTGACCGACGATGTCCTGCTTAACCATCAGACCGGCAGCGCCCCATGTGCGCCATACGTAATCTGAGTTATAGAACTGGCGCGGGTCTGCGACAGTACCAAACGCCTGACCGACAATCGGAGCGATAACACCGGCACCCAGTGGGATGATCAGCATTTCATTGCCTTTCAGCTCGTAATCTTCTTTGATGTCTTTGATGCCGGTGATTTTCTTCACTTCGTCCAGAATGGTGCGGGTCTGGTTAACGTCGAAATACACGCTTTCCCAATTCGACAGGATTTCACCTGACACATACCAGGTCTGCTCACCGTATTGCAGGTTTTGCAGTTTCAGCACATCACGCAGTTTGATGATTTCGGTGCGGATTTTCTTGCCATCCTGCTCAGTGGCAAAGTTCACCGTCAGTGTCACCTGGGCTACGCGCTCATCAGCACGAAGGCCTTTCCATGACTTGCCGTCAAACTTGATGAAATTACCTTCTGAATCACGGAACCCGTTCCAGATAAAGTCAACGTATTTACGGCGGACAGTATCAACAGAATCAGACTGTGCATCGGACAAAGAGGCCAGCGCGGAACCTTTCGCGAAGATTGGGTCACGGAAGCCGAACTTAAAACCGGTATCGTGAATCGGCACCATCGTACCGTCAAAGGTGAACGCACCGGCATCCAGTAACGCACCAATCTGACCGGACATTGACGTATGGGCTACACCACCGCTGCCTTTGCGGGCATACTCATACACGGATTCTTCCAGACGCACGGAGCGGGAAAGCCCCATCAGGTCATTCAGCAGGGTAAACTCGGTATTCGGCTGAAACTCGGACAGAACAGTCTGGTCATATGCTTTATACAGGCGTCGGATGTCATCAACTGCGTTGGTGGCATCAACTTTGATTGCGCCGTTACCGCGTGAATTGGCACGGATAATGAACTCAGCAACAGCCTGTGCTGATGCGTCACGGGCAATCTGCAGTTCGCCAAACTGCGCAGCATTTGCTTCAAGGTTGCCGGTTTCGGTCGCTTTTTTAGTTGAAAAATAAAACATTCGGTTCTCCTTACTTGAACACAACGCGAACCAGCTCACCCGCCTTAGCGGTCAGTGCTGAATCTTCTTCGACATAGGCGAATACAACTTCACCTTCCGCAGCGGTGGCCGCTGTGATCTGGCCGTTGGCAACAATCACCGGCTGGCCTTTTTTGTACGTACCGGCAGCAGCGCGGACGTTCAGGAATAATCCCTGCAATGGCTGGATTGCCACCACCCAATCACCGGCCTTCAGGTCGTCATCTACGCCCTTGCAGCGCAGATAATCCATGTTTGCCACGTACAGAATTGCTGACTCTTTACCATCTACTGAGGCTTTGAACTTGCCGCCATCGAAAAAGCCTACCGTGCCGGGCTTAACGTCTGCTAACGCCTCGCCTTCACGATTTAACAGCGGGTTAGGGAAAATACCGCCCGCATGAATAACACGTTTTGTTTTGTTCGCCATTTCGTTTTACTCCGGCATTTCTGATACTGAGGTGGAAGAGTTATGCTGAGACTGGAATGAGCCATTCAGCCCCTGAACCGGTGCGCACTGCGCATACAGCTCTTTCAGCGGGTCGCCGTCCAGCGCATTCACGGCTGTTTCCGTGAAGCCAAATTTGTCCTTAACTGCTTCACGCATGGCTGATTTTTCTTTGTCAGCGTTTGCGTTTAACTGGCTTTTAAGTGCGCTGATTTCATCAGTGAGCGGCTTGAGTGCGGCATTCACTGCTGCGGTGACGTCATCTGTGTTAGTGGCCTTGTCTTTGGCCTCTTTCTCTGCTTTCTCACGCGCCGCTTTCTCTTCCGGCGTTTCTTCGCCTTTTGATTCATTGGCGATCATCTGGTTGTACGCATCCATCAGCTCAGCATCGGATTTTCCGTCTGTGTCGATGCCTTTTGCCTTCAGCGCGTTTGTGATGAGTTGTTTCATCGGGTCGTTTTCCTTATTGGTTTTTACTTCGTACTCTGTTGGCTTGCGCACAACTTCAATGGGCTCACCGACAAGATCAGCTTCGCCGTTGTCGTCAATGAGGTATTTTTGCTGGTAGGTTTTGCCGGATTTGTAGTAGATGAATTTGTCAGGCCAGACGGTTTCCGGATAAGGCCAGTCGTCATCTGATGATTGCTCTCTCAGGGCGTCGCGCAGTGCTTTGTGGATATCTTCAAAAGAGAAGTTAGAGCCATTGGTAAAAAAGAATTTCACCTGGCTGAGAATGTCAGCTTTCGTACAGTTAGCCGCATCAATCAGACAGACATTTTCGATATCGCATTTCTGCCCGTCAGCATTAACGAACATCCCGACACCGTCATCAGGTGTGGCCGCGCCGGGCTCACTCGCCGGAAGAATGGCGATATGGTCAAAGTGCATGTTTCTGGCGACCCATGTATACGGCTTACCTTTTGACTTACCTTTGTTCTGTTCGCGCTGTAGCAGCAACCCGGTGGAGACGTGGATCGGGTCCGTGCTGTTACCGGCAATGATGTCATCCACTCGGGCAAGGAACTCTTTGCCTTTTTCGGTGGCATCAGCGAAACGGCGGTTGACCTTCACGTCCATGATGACCCTTTCGCCATCTTTGCGGACATTTTCAGCCCATGCGCCGATATGAAACTGATTTACTGCTCTCGGCGTGTCAGCCGATACGTAATCTGTGCCGATTTTAGGATGCCCGTACGGGCACTGCCGCCCCTCCATCGACTGAAAGCTTTTGTTAATTTCGCTGGCAGGATATAGCCCACCGTTCATCACAACGTCATCAACAACAGGCACAACGCCGCGAATGACGATATGCTCGTCACCGTCGATGATTTCAGTTGAGATATTGGAGGAATTAATAGCCAGCGATTTAACATGAATACCCGAAAGCTCCATGTAGCGGCCTCTTGAAGTTACTTGTTGTGGAAATCACTCTCGATTTGTTGCTTTTCGTCACCACGCAAGCCGCCAATAACCAAGCCTCCGTCACGATCAACCACTTCAACAGTGATTGTCATTGTGACTAATTCACGATTGCAGCTATCAATGCTGCAACTAATTAATCCGCCGACAACCTTTCCGTCAGCGGTGCATGCAACAATTTTTCCGTTATGGCTAACCGGCGTAAGCCCGTTAACAATCGGCTTGTTGATTAACTGCGCCATCAATTAACCTCCTCATCGTCTACCCAGGCTTTCCGCTCTGCTGTCAGCCGGTCAGTAATGCCTTTGTTGTAAATCGTCCCGTCGTCATTCAGTAAAACCGGCTGTGTCGCGCAGTAGCAGTTAAACCGGTTACCGCCGTCGGCATAAAATGCTTCGACTTCTTCGACAGTAAACACCTTGCCGTGTCGTGCTGCATGCCAACTGCGTGTGGTTGGTTTCAGTGCCGATAGCCACAGCAGACCGGTACGCAGACCTAATCTCTCACTCGCCCATGTTGTTTCGTTCCAGTTTGCACGGCGTAACGCACCGACCTGTTCCGTCTGAGCTATGCGCTTTGCGTTGCTCATTGAGACATCCAGCCGCTGACTCACGATTCTCGCTGTTTCTCTCGGATTGACACCCCTGGCTATCGATGTGCCTATGATGTTCGACAGGTCGGCGCGCGCGGCATCAGAAATACCTTTCCAGTCACTGAATGTTGAGATAAACGCTGCGGCTATCTGGTTCTGGTATGCCGGTTGTGACATCAGGTAAGTAAGCGTGGTCTGTGATGCGTACACCTCTGACTGTAACGACAGGTTGGTATACGCATTCAGTGTGCCGCGGTCATACTCCGCCGCGACATGGCTGAACGCCCACAGGTTTTCATTTCTGCCCTCAAGCAGATACTCATCCAGAATAGATTGCAGCCGTTCAAGGAACCGTGCGTACTCATCAGGACGCCCAGCCAGGTCATACAAATAAACACCGGCGTTAATCCTGATAAGCGAATCTGGTTCGTTCTGTGCGTTTTTAGCGAGGATATAGCTGTAGAGTGAGTTCTGATTTCGTTCTATGCCGGTAAATGACAGGTCAAATAGCTGCCGGAGTGCCTTTTTAAGCCCGTAATACCGGTTTTCGATATCACGGTACATCTTTCTGACCTGCTTTCCTGATTGTGTCCGGTCGGCTTTATTCCTCGGTATTATCGGAGACCCTGTTCTCTGGTTCTTTATCATCAGTTAACGGATCTCCTTTGGGACTGGTTTCCGGTGGATCGGTATTCTCAAACTCGGTCAGGGTAGGATATTCACCCAATGCCCTGATTTCGTTCTCCTGGAATACCGAATGACCGAATGCCTGTTGCGTTTTAACGGCGATATCGGCGGCTTTGTTCATCGAGTCGATTTTCTCAGCCTTACTCGGTGCCAGTAAGTCAGACCAACTTACGGTAATCTCTTCTCTTGGCTCAATAACGCCGAGAGTCCAGAATCGTGATACCACGGACTCAATCACTGATTTCAGGAATCCTGTGCGCCGTGACATGCACGTTTTAGCCCAATCCTTCATGTCCTCTGTTGATGCCCGTTCACCGGTAATCTGACCAATCAACACCTTAACCGGCATATTGATTGAGGCCGCAAACTTAGCCAGTGACGTTCTGAATGATGGCTCTGGATCTGCCGGCGCCACCGATAGAACGCTTGCCGTACCTTCCTGCATCATCACTGATGCGTCAATGCTCTCATTTAGTCTGCGTACCTGCTCGTCAAGCGCATCGGCAAGGCCGTCCATATTGGTGCCCAGCGCTTCAGCCAACTGCTGAAAGTCTGTTTCTTTGCTGAACGCATAGTTGAGCTGACGACTGGCGTTCTTCAGGAATCCCTCAGCACTACCGCCTGATATCTTTTCAATATCAAGAAGGTCGTTATATCCCTTTCTAAGCAATGGAGTTCCAGATGTTAGCTTCCCATCAGCGGCCCCATCTGCGAGTATGATTACGCGATCAGGGTGAATATCAATAATTCGCCCAGGAGAGCCGTCTGACTCCTTGCCGACATGCAATTCTGTGAATGAGTACAGCGCAGGATAGCCGTAATCTTCACTAAGCTGATCTTCATTCCAGCGCTTCACATCAAGCTGTTCTTCCCACGCGGGGATCATACGAATAATGGCCTTGTCTTTCAGGCGGGAAATTACGGCCTTATCTACCGGCTCATCCCACTTGCGGCCATCGCGCAACTGAATAATCAGACCAGAATACCGGCCAACCAGATTGCGCTTGTCGGCCTCTTTGATCTGCTCCCAGTGTGATTTAAGCAGCTTGTTCAGCTTGTTATCCCAGTCAGTAGAACCGTCCTGGTCTGCTTCTTCGTCACCTTCGAATATTTCAGGAACATCAATCCAGCAGCCGGAGATATACCGGTCTACCGCCGCCCCGCCCAAAGCGTTACGGTCATAGGCGTTGTAAAAGTCATTAAACGTCAGCACTTCCGGATAACCGAACTCACGCCAGATGCGCGGACGTTTTGTGTTACTGGTTCCGACACCGCCGGTTGCGTATGTCATTCTGGCTCTTGCTACCGCGCTGATAGCGTTATTCACCGCCAATGACAGCCTGTCTCTGTTTACTTCCATTGTTGCCCTCATTAACGTTTACGAACCAGCATGCCGGAGTGAGATTTCTTATTGCGGCGACTGACTGCGAAATAACGGAATCCGTCAGCGTCGTGTGATGTGTAGTCGTGAAGCGGCTTATCTTTCCAGCACCCGCGTTTGTCATCCCATTCTTTCCGGTATGCCTCAAGGTGAGTGATACCTTCGCCACATTTGTTCTCATCGAACACGCAGAGCGGCAGTATTTCGCGCACTGCTTCAATACCCTCATCAACGGATAGCTTCGGTACCACCTCAAAGCGGATGGAGTAGGTTTGCCCGTCAATTTCGTACCCTTCCCGCGCCAGTTCCCGGCGTGATTTCGCATCAGAACCAAACTCGCGGTTATCGATATCATGTGGCCCGTTATGGCTGGCATAGTCATAGCCTTTGTCTTTCAGCACCTTCATGTAGTGCCTCAGACCTTCACCGCTGTTTGAGTAGTGATCGACAATGTGGAATTCTTCACCGACTTCACGCACAAACCAGATTGACGTTGAGTCACCCACACCGATATCCCAGTACGTATGCACCGGCAGATGTGAGTTATCAGGGATTTCACCAATGCGTTTATTTTCGTACAGCCAGCGGAATTGCTTCGCGTAATACGCACCATCAACAGACTGCTGAAATGCCTCTGACGGTATCGACGGGTATTCCCGTTTCATATCATCGCCGAGCGTTTTCTCTTTGGCGTAGTACCAGGCTTTCTGCCGGTCGTTGAGCGTAATTCCGTACTTGCCGGATAGCTCAGCAAAATAATCAGACAGGCGTTGCGGAAGTTGCTCAACAGGGTCGATTGCGTACTGCGGATTCTTCCACCAGGAGAAGAAGAAAAACTTCCAGTCCAGCGGAGATAATGATTTGCCCTGCATCAGTGCTTTTTCTGCCAACTGGCAGTAGTCAAAGAAATAACCGGCCCGCCCTTCTGCCGTGCTCTCAATCGTCGTAAAGCATTCCGTTGATACCGCCTCAAACGCCCCTGTAACAATCTCACGGGCTTTCTCTGGTTGCTTGGCGCATATCTTCCCGAACTCCGATACGTGCAGGTAGCGCAGCGTACCGCCACGAAACGACACGGACACAGTCACCGAGCCGCCTTTGCTGAACACCAGTTCACCGGCGGAGTCATTACTCGCGGGATTGGCTGCTTTGATTTCGTCCGGCAGGCGCTCGTAGGCGTATTTGATTTTCTCCCGAAACAGGCGTTTTGCATCCGGCAGGGTGTGTGCAATCAGTGCGCACTTAGCCGATTCAAATATGGCCGCGTCAAGCTGGATGATGCAGACCTCAGTCGTGAATCCAAGCTGACGGGCTTTCAGGATGATATTGCGGTTGTGGATGCCTTCGAAATATTCAGTTTGCTCAGGCGTCATTTTAAAGCGAACCGGGCGACCTTCTTTATCGGTGATCCAGTACAGATTATTCAGACGCCATTGCTTATTACGCAGTAACGCTAAATGCTCTGGCTTCATGTTATTTGCTCGATAGTTCGTCCATCAGGTCAGATAGTTGGCTGGCTGTTTTATTTGGCTGCATGTCATCAAGTCCATACGCCTGACGCTCAAGACCGATAAGGTTCTTCAGTGTTTCGCTCAGCGCTTTGGCTGACTTCACGCGCTCAGGCAGAGAGATTACCGCATGGTAAAGCTCATTCAGCTTGTCTCGCCCGTTGTCATCAGGCTCAATCATCAGCTCTCCGAGTTTCTCCAGCGCGGCCACATCGGCACACTCTGCGCTCAGCTCGTCAAACAGCACGTTAGCCAATTCGCGCGCCCGCCGGATATCACCGCGATGCTCCATGCGAACGTTGGTTATTACCTCTGCGGTGGCTTCGATAAGTACGCGTTCCGATAGCGCCGTTTCACTGCGTACCTGACTGCGTACCTCCTGTTTGCGTACCATGTCATCCGACCTGGCTTTTATCTTCGCATTCAGGTCACGCGACCAATCGTCACGCTTTGCTCTCTTCCTTATCGCCCCCTCGGATATGTCGTGCTGTGAGGCAATTTCACGGAGTGACATCACGCCAGCTCTGTAAGCCGACTCGATGGCCTCCCAGTCTGGTCTTTTAGCCATTCGTCACCTTTATTAAATTTGATTAATGATATATTGGCTCTTTATTTACATATGGAGGATGTAATGAGTTATTCACAAGCCGAGAAATTACAGTTACTTATGATGTGTGATATTTACCGTGCGCTCGGTATCGGAAACAGCTTTAACCCTGACGTTATCGAAGAGGCCATTAGCACTGATAACTACTGGGCGATTGGCTGGAACAATGAAGCTCTAAATGACGGAAATGAATTACCAGAAAAAGTCAGATTCGTTATTGATACAATTGAAATGTATTTATTGCTGGATTACACCTACAGCAACATGAGTGACGACGACAAGAAGCTGGTATCAACTGAAGTTCAATTTTTTTCATCAGAACACTCAACCACATTTCCTGGATTCGATGGCAACAACGAGCATAAATATATCCAAATTGCCAGGCTGTTAAAAATGCTCGGAGCTTTTGAGGATTCTGACATTACAAAAAATTCACATCACCCTTCTATTGAAACTTATCAACGCATGCTGGATGTATTTTTATCTGTAAGAGACAAATTTATTCACGGAACCGGTATACCAACATCGGATTTCATTCAAATTTACCTAGCAAGAATACACCCAAGCAACCGATGATATAAGAAGGCCTGCATTGTCAGGCCTTTCCTATTCCTTATTCTTTTCCTCAGTTACCGGAATGTATCTGATGTCGCTGATTTCATCCGGTGCGATATATGTCCATGAGCCGTCTAGACCTGCAATGCCAATCAGCCCGTTAGTAATGCGCGGCTCTTTCGTCGTCATCAATCCGTGATATGTCGTGCCGTCCTTTTTGGTTGCTGTGACTTCGTATTTTTCAGTCATGTCCACCTCAGTTGATTGCTGTTCACCATTTCTTCCACCACGGCAGGTGTAGCCGCTCTATGGGTCATGCCCCGGTGTTACCGATTATTCTGGATACCCACACGCTCGCTGTGAGGAGTGGCACAGGCCGTGGCTAATATGGCAGAGGAGATCGGCGGCTCGGAGGTAATAAAAAACCCGCCGGAGCGGGTTCCCATATAAGGTATTCTAGCTAGTTTGTAATTCACATAAATTAACTAACCACTCCTTGCTAAATTCATTTTTAAAATCACTATAGCTAGCCTCATTGAACATGCCTGTAATCATCCCGTTCATTGTATCTTCATTATCTACGATAATTTTTTTTGCCTTATTTCTTATGATGCCCATAAATTCATTTAAATGCTCACTTTCACGCTCAAGCACCAACTCATTAGGGTATTTTATGCATCGATAGATAACGAAAAGCTCTTTGATTTTAGCGCAATCACCAATTGCATCATGTTCAAAAATATGTTGTTCATTGCCGTTGAAAAAATGAATCTGAGATACCACTCCAGCTATAGCCGCAGTCCCTCTATTAACAATATGCCTCTCAACATCACTAATGCTTCTTAATGCTGAATAAGGAAAAGATCTTGATGACGCATCGTAGCTAAATGGTTCTTCTGGAGAAAGATTGAACTTGATATATATTTCACCAACTTCTAACCCCAGATCTCTCGTCACAATCCAGTGGCCCAGCTCATGTGATATTACTTTTCTCATCCGTTTTTCATGATAATCCATCATATAACACCTATAGTTTATGATGTTATATCTTTAACTAAATGTCGCTCTTGTCGCAACCATCATCACGCATCACTACGTTACTTTGGTCACTTCCGTCTGTTCCGACATGTCAAGATAGTGATCACCTCCTATCAGAGAAGAGCTATCTAACCTTGTCGGGGTTATTCGTAAAAAAGCCCCGCTATTTAGCGAGGCCGAATGGTCGTAATTCACCTATTAGTTTCGGGAAATATCCGAAGTTCATAAAACTTAATGACCGCATCGTTCCCACCCAGGGAAATTGCTCCCCGGGTCTCACGTCAGCCAAACAACACACCGGATAAATAACGTCTTCATTTTCATCAAACACGACTTCTTCGGTGGTGTAATGCGGTATAAAAAACATCAGCCACTTCATCGTAAACACTCCGTTCTGATGTAGTCCTGTAAATACAGAGTCTGCTTTTCGTTCTCAGCCATCATTTCTCTGAGACGCCAATAATCTTGTTCAGTTGCTTCACTAAGTCGTGGGGCGGCTTCATTGCTTCCGCTTTTGGTGGTATTGGTTCCGCTCTTTGGACACTCGGCTTTGATGTACACGAGCTTAGCGCCAGACTTAACAGCATCACGCAGGTTATCAATTTCAGTTTTGGCATTGGTTAACTCCTGCGTGTACATAGTGTCGAGTTCGTGAAGTGACTGAATGCGGGATTTGTAGTCTTTGTTGATGGCGACCTGCTCTGCAAACTGAGAGGAAAGCAGCTGATAATTATCTTTCAGCCCACCATACAGATGCAGGAGAAGCAGCAGGACGACGACCAGCACCACGCAGATACCGGCCAGCGCTTTTGTCATCCAGTCCATATCATGACTCTTTTACTGACAGCGCAGCGTTACCGATCGGCAGCGGGCGATTATCCAACGGAACACCTGACGGCCAGCGGTACCCAGTAACACGGTCGGTTCCGAATGCTTTGATATTTACCGCATCTGACTGATTGCCACCCAGCACCATCAACTGACCTGATTCTGTCTTACCTACCACGAAGCCAACATGACCACCGCCGGTACGGGAGAATGTGACAATGCAACCGTATGCAGGCTGTGTCAGCATTTTTCCGAACGCCAGATATGAGCGGGAAGAATCAGAGCGGGTCGAACGAATACCGGCACGCTCCAGGCAGGCATTCACAAACCCGGCACACCACGGCACTTTACGCGCAGTGCCAACCAGTCCACGCAGTTTGCTGTCAATCCACATCTGGTCTACAGCCGCTGAACCTGCTGCTGTGTGTTCTGATACACCGATTTCTTTTCGGGCTTCAGTAATCCATTTTGGTTCAGTCATCACTCACCCCCGCCTTGCCTTTGATTATTTTGCTCAGCGCATCCACACCGATATACCCAATGAATACACTGGTCAGATACGCCAAATCAGGATTAAGGCCGAGTAACGCCAGCAAGTCCTTCACGAACCACGCGAAGATTGCACACATCAGCCCGTCAAAAATGGTCTTCTTCCATCCTCCGCCGTTATAGCGACCACGAAGGATAGCCACCGACCCAGCGAGAGCGGCAAATATGCCCTGGTCTTTGTACTGAGACAGATACATCAATACCTGATCCCAAACGTCTGGGTTTTCTTTCATTTTCATGGCTTACCTCCTGACGGAGGGTATTAGAAGTTAATAGGGTGCCGCGCACAGTATCTCTGCGCTGATTACGTTTGTTTGTTCAGGATTCTGTGGCGGCGTAAACGAAAAAACCCCGCCGGTTGGCAGGGTTCTTTTGAAATGATCATAAGTTGATCATTTGATTGATCTTTTTTTGTTCGGTCGGGTATAATGACCGAATATCTTGTGTTCTTATCGAAGAGAATCCACTAGATATAGAAGCGCCCCTGTGTAGTGTCGAGTTACAGAGGGGCATAACAAAACTGCAGGGTGTTACATGTGATCACCTTTTCAGTCTAGTTTACCTGGTGATCTGTGTAAAGCCCTTAAATGCATATAGGGTTTTAACCGATGAACAAAAATATCTGTAAACACGCTCACCGATACGACCATTCATTTTTGTATCTGGCTGATAATAAAGGCCAGACAGGACGACACAAATGCTCAGGATGTGCATATGAATTAGGTCGACATCACGCTCTCGTTGGAGCACCAAAAGCAAAAAATGACGCTGTTCTGGAGAACACCCCAGATAGCCAGGCAGGCACAGTACGTCACAAAGATGCTTTTGAGGCATACCTCCTTGGTTATGATTCAGTAACCGGAGCAACAGCGAGACAGATTGCGTAAACAGAAATCACATCAAGGCTACTTCGGTAGCCTTTTTTATTGTCTAAAGGCCGCACAGGGCGACCTTTGTGATACGTATTATCTTTAACTCACACGATAAATATCTGATTGATAAGTCGAGAAAAGATACATTCTCATGTTTAATCGTTTTTTGGGATTATTTCGGGTAAATACGTATTTTCAGGCTATAATGATAAGGTAACAAAAACCTGAATTTATATGAAAATAATATCGTTTATTATTTATGCCGGTTATTCCCAAACCGGCTTTTTTTTTGTCTGAAATGAGAGCCTAATTCAGTTCAGCCTGACTGCCCTGTGCTACCAGAGCCTCACAGCAATTATCCAGTTGTTCGTAATAACCGAACATGTGAACTATCCGGAAATTCCGGAGAGTTAAACCTGTAAGTAACTCTTACAAGTTGGAGATATGAAAAAGCCCTCCGGAGAGGGCTGTTATGCATGCTTCGACACAAGGCCGGCTTCCCGCCGGTGTGCGCCGTTTACTTACTTCCTCGCTCTGCATTCTAAAAAGCCCCGCATTTGGCGAGGCTTATAATTCAGGTTAAGCGACTTAAGAGTCATGTAGAGCAACTTACCTGATAAGTATTGCTAATTCGATAAAGTAAGTCAATAGCAAAATTCAGTTATTTTACGTATTTTATCGACGCGTTTGCGATTATTCATAGCAGTTCGAAGCGGTTCATACAGCAACCACTGCGCAGCCTTGAGTTTTTCGTCAACTTCATTTCTGCATGTTCCGAGTGATGGCTTTCTGATCCTATTTCCGCCTCTCGTTTGCATTTTGCGTGGTTTTGCAACTCCGTGATAGTAAGATGCAATCGACAGCTTGGATGAGCCGTGAGCATAGTAACTGAGCAGTATTCCGTAAGCCTGTGTGTCAGTGGCGATAACTGAATCTACGACCTGAGAAATCAACATTCCGTCATCGTCATTGCACATTGGTCTGGTCGGGTTTTTATCCGGCTCGACGGTCTGCATGAACTTATAAATCATGTTGATCATGCGAATATCAATCCGGCCTGAATATACCCACGCCCCCCACAGCTCCAGCCACTGATTCAACCAGTCGTACTGCTCTTTGGTGAGTTCCTTTTCTCCGATATAGCTCATTTTACCTCCGGAATAACAACGCCCATGCCATCAACATCAGTTGAAAACATCACCTTTCTTCTGGCCGCTACACCAAGCCCATAAAGAAGCCTTACCAGCATCACGCCAGCGCTGGATTGCACTACAGCATGATGGTGACCACTGGTGTTCATGAGATGTCTGTCCTCTTCGATTGCTGCCGCTATGTCTGTGAACATGATTTCAGCTCCTTCAGTTTCCGCCGGTACTCATCCCGGATCCGCTCGTAGTCCTCCCGTTTCCAC
>RWZD01000078.1_pt1 | contig 24592 bp, 40 predicted proteins | sample 2187771 | NCBI WGS metagenome assembly RWZD01 (sample SAMN10531866, study PRJNA481165) | viral metagenome | isolation source: viral particles purified by filtration and ultracentrifugation from about... | place: USA: Tennessee
TGCTGTCATTAAAATGGCAACTCCATTTCTATTGAGTATTTAATACCGTTATCCTCCATGAACTGGATTAGTCTCTTATGATTTTCTGACGTTGTTTCTACTCGGTATTCTGTTAAAGTTTCATACCCACCAATATCGCCAAACGGTAAATCATCAATGAAACTATCTGGTTCAAAATCACTTTTATTTTTTACTGTTCCATCGGGATTAATCAGATTAACCGCATGATCGTTATCCTTTGTTTGAGCATGCAATTCTTTCAATGCTTTCTTTTCAGCTTCTTCTCTACTCCTACGAGTGAGTTCAATTTTTACGTCGTTTTCTATCGTATTTTTAACTTCATCAACGGCATAGATTTCTAGTTGTGATAGATAGGCTACAACTGACAGGTTCATGTCATGTTCGCTGTTTTTAAGCTTCACAAACGATTCAATGTTTTCTTTGTTCATCAATTCTAGTTTCTGTTCGTTCAATAAGTTGTTTGCTCGAAATTCGATGTTTTCTTTTATCTGATTCATGGAGAAACTCTTTGCTAAATACTCGTCCATTACATTAAGTTGACCAGAAAACTTAGGTTCTAACTCAATACTTTCAACTGTTTCATTGATGATAGTTTCAATTTCTGCTTTCTTTTCCGTTCGGCGCTTTTCCTCAAATTCTTTTAATTGATCGTTGATAGGATTGATTACATCATCGAACAACTTAATGATTGCTTTTACATCATTTTCAAATTCTGTTACTGGCGCAATTGCTTCTTTCTTATTTGCTAACCTAAACTTATCAGCGGCAGTTTTTCCTTTACGTAACTCAGCTAATACCTTTCTAATTTCTGCTGTATTTTCTTCTGAGAATACTAAATTCTTATACTTTTTAAGCGTTTCGTTTAGTTCATCTATAATTGATTGTTTGTTAAATTCAATCGTTGCTGGTACTAGTTTGATAGTTTCTAATTGTAATTCGTTCATTTTTTCACCTCTATAAAATATGTTTTTACTTCCCCATTTAGATTTTTGCGTTCTTCTTTTGTCATAAAATCGTATGGTAAATCAATTCCTGGATGCTCCCGGGAATACATTTTCCCATCAGAATAAACGATTCTGCCTACCTTCTCGTTGCTCATCTAATTCACATCCCTAAAAATATTGTCGTTAGTTAAATAAGCATTCTTCGCATTTGCACCAAGATAATAAAAGCATTTAGCGCAATCCTCGGTGCAAAAATAACCATCATCTGTTATAATAAATTCATAACCTATTAATATTTCAGCTTCACAATTTTCACATTCTTGGTGATGTGGGCTAAATATAGGTATCATAAGGTTCCGCTTTTTTCTTTAGTCGTGTTGGTAGCACGGCTATTTTTGTATTCTCGGTATCCTTCTTCATCAAGCAAAATAAAGAAATGTATTTCGTCTTCATAAAAACTTATTTTGTAAGGGTATGTTTCGTCGTGATCAGATACATAAACGTCGTTGCCATTAGCTACGTCTAACAGTGTGGATAATTCCGATACATGAACACTGATGTATCTTTCAGCAAAGGGCACCCTAACCGATATAAAGTTATATTTTTCTTCTATTTCCTTATTCAATTCTGCAAGCTTTTTAATCTCTTCAATCATTCCGTTACCTCCTTAAAAATTAAATGTGTCTTTTACTTCCTGCTTCACAATATCTAAATCAGTTGTGTATAAACTCCTTTCAAGGATATAATCCGCTAGAAACAGCCTTGCGCTATTGTAATCTGAAAACGCTCCAACTATTGAATTGCCTCCCTTTCCGTTACTTGAATCTGTTACGATATATACAATGTTCTTTTCGTTTTCTATGCCTACTTCAAACCCTTTAATATTCTTCATTCCGTTTCCTCCTTATAAATCATATAAGCCCCATAACCAATACCAACGATCAACACTGCAAATATAGATGACATCATTGTTTATTCCTCCTTTAGTAATTCTGGATTTTCGAAAGTTCTAGCCTTGACAGTAGACCAGTCACACTTATATAATTTAGAAATCCCGTTGATTGAATAGCCTTTGTTAATCAGGTATTTCAATTCACCAAAAGGAATGTTAACGGTTTTCTTTTGTTTTGTTCCTTTTCTTCTTTTATTAGCCTCAGAGATTCTTTTTCGGTGCTCAACAGTAAGCTTTTTGTATTTGTTGTGGTAGCTTATATGATCTGAACCAATTACAATTTCTAAGTTTTCTCTAAGTGCATTTAATCTATTTTCATCTTTGTGATGCACGTGCTCTTCGGTTTTTAACCTTCGACCTTTCCAATACATCATTAGCAGTCTATGGACATGGATTTTTTCGTGGTAAATACTAATTGCTGGATAACGACCATGCAAGTAAATTTTTCGTAATCTCGCTACTGGCTTATCGCTGTACCACAAGATTGCTTTTTCTAGTTCCTCATAATCAACTAAACAATTACAATCATCAATAAACTCAAGTGGCTTTTGCTCATTTACAATCATTAATCAACTCACCATCCTCAAAAACATTACCAATGACCTCACTGTTTTTAGTCGCGTAATCAACTCTTATTCCACCAAAGTTAAACATTGCATCCCACTGCGACCATTCAACTACAAGTATTCGTTTATTTGCGATTCGACTTTCATAACTTAAAATATCCCCCTCATAAATCTCCGTATCGTTCTTATCTTTTAGTCCTGTGTATTGCATAATTACCGCTATATAATGAGCCACGGTGTTCCACTGCCAACACTCTCCATCTTGTAACGTCACCTCTTCGTCGCCCACACCACTTATAACTTCTGCCATTACTTTTCGTTCTGTATCCCACGCTCTAAACTTAAACTCTCTCATTTTCTCAACCTCCTTTAGTAGTAACTGATGAACAGCATTACAACTATTGTTATTGACACATACACAAACCATAGTGCTGGCTTTCTATCCTCGTTGCTCATAGGCTGTTCAACTCCATTGATACTTCCTCGTATAGCTTTCTAGAAAACTTGTCCACTAAACCAAATCTAGTAAGTAGGTCATCTAGCACACTGACTAAGCGCTTGTTTTTAAGTTTGGCTGGTGCTTGGCTTCCTGTGATTCCGTATATTCTGTTACGTAGTGTTTCGTATTGTTGTATTGTCATAAGTGTTTCCTCCTATATAACTTGTAATATTTCCCTATTCTAGTAATCTTTTGTATAAGGGGGTGTAAACTATGTCGAAAAAATATAATCTAGGTAAAAAATCAGACATGAGAAAGCTTCAAAGAGATTTAGAAAAGCAAGCTAAGAAAACAGTCGAACAAGCAACCCGGCAATTAAATATTCAGTGCCCTTCATGTGGTAGAAAACTTAAGGTAACAAAAGGTATAAACACTTGTCCTAGTTGCAAATCCAAAGTTGAATACAATCGTTAATCATTAATGATTGAAGCTTTAATATTTATATCTTTTTTAGCCAATTCATCTGCCAATGAGTTGGCTTTTTTTAACGTTTCGTACAGTTCGTTGACTTTATCTAACGTTTCATCTAATTCCGTGGAATCTAAGTTCAATTTAATTTCATGTGTTTTTATACTCATTTTCATTTCCTCCTAATTAAATAATTCATCTAGTGTACAGCCGTAGTATTTGGCTAGACGCTTGGCTTCCGTGATAGTGAATTCACGTTGACCTGTTTCTTTTAGATAATAAGTTTGCTTATGCATATGCATTACCTTAGCTACGTCAGCTTGCCTTAATTTGTTTTCTCGTCGCTTGATGTAGACTTGTGCGTTCATAGTAATAACTCCAACGACGAATCTATCAAATTCCTTAACAATATCAAATCTTCTTTATCCAATACTTGTTCTGTTTTAAAAGCCCGACTACCATCACCGAAAACGTGTTCTTCAAATCCGAATATCACCAAGTTATCGTCGATTTTTTCAGTGTCCATTCTTAAAAGAGTATCGACACCTTCAAGGTAAAGGCCTAAGCCTAACTTTTCGCATTGTGACATTTAAACCAACTCCTTTATTTTAGTTACTGGAACAATTCCTTCTTCAATCTCAAGTAAATCGAATATGAATTTCTTTCCCTTTTGAGTCCAATACATGTAATCTTTAGATTTATCTGCACTTATAGGGTGTGTTTTGGATTGCGCATAACCTTTGTCTTGAAACTTGTGATACAAATACCATCTATGACCTTTTTTGTACTGAACACCAAGTTCATAAAGTTTTTTATTTAGGGTAGGTGCTCCCATACCTAAATCCTTCGCTATCTGCGTAGCACTTAATAAAGAGTCGTTTTGTAAAATCAAATCATGGTAGGTTGCTTTAGGTTTCAATTCTTTATTTTCCCTTTCTAGCAATCTCACTTCTTTTTGTTCTACAATCCACTGCTCAGCCCTTTTGATAGGGTCATTAATCATATAAGATGGTTTTGCCTGTTCTTGTAATGTTTGTTCCATTTCGTTAAATCGTTCAATATAAGCAACAGCAAATTGCGTTCCCTTTTCTCCCGTCATTCTTGTTGAGTAAAGTTCGCAACCTTTTTTAGTTAACTTGTAATTTGGCATTTCTCTGTTTTGTAAATTAGTGTAAGTAGATTCGATAAAATAGGACTGTCCAATTTTGGCTTGTCCTCCCAAATGGTCAATTATGTTACGAATATCACGCATTACCTTGGGATGTTCCCTACCTACCATTTCAGCGACTTCTAAACTTGTTAATGTTTTTTCTAATTGGTTCATCTACTTTACCTCCTTATACTTTCTCTTTGTAACCAATTTGGTAACCGCGTGGCAAAAAAATATCTTCTATCTTTTCGCCAAACAATTCACTAGCCTTAAACATTTCATCCGAAGTAAATTCATAAACGCCGCGTTCCTTCAACCCGAATTGCGTAACCGACATGCCTAATTGTTTGGCTAAATAACTTTGCGAATAATTATGTCGCTTTCTCAGTAGTAAAAGTTTTTCTTGCATTATTTGTCCCTCCTTGTCTAATACTATAAATACACTATATCACCGAAATGGTTACAAATCAAGTGTTATTTTGCGTTTTATTAAAGAAGTTTGCCAAAACGGTTACTTTTATGTATGATTGAATTAGTCTATTAATGAAGGGAAAGAAAAAAAGTGGAATTAAAAAAATTTATAGGTTCTCGAATAAAAGAACTAAGAATTAAAAGAGGGATGAATCAAGAGGACCTCGCAAACTTACTTGATACAACCAAGCAAACAATTAGCAGGTATGAAAGTGGAGAAAGGCAAGCAAATCAAGATATTTTATTTAAATTATCAGATGTATTTAATGTTAGTATTGACGAATTTTTTCCTAATACAGAAAAAAGAAACAATGAACTAGATCGAGCATTAAAAATGACTGATGGGTTAGAAGTAAAAGACATGGAATTTCTAAATAAACTCATCGAGAAAACCCTTTCACTAAAAGGTAACGAAAGGGAAAAGTTTCTCGAAAGCATAAAGTTCACAGTGGATTATTACGACAAAATGAATGACTAAATAGGGCGCTCACCCTTTCTAATCAAATCAACAAACGCAACAAGAATTTCAATTTCCTCATCACTCATGATGTGGCCCCCTTTGCTGATTAATAAAAAATAAATGAGGTGTCTAATTGGCTTACAAAGTCGGTAGATGCCTACTCCGTGAAATACTATACGATTTAGATATGACACAACTGGAATTAGCTGAATTACTAGGTGTGACAGAGCAACAGATTAACAAATATGTTAACGATAGGCAACGCATGTCGATCGAAGTAGCTCGAAACATATCTTACGTATGTAATTGTCAAATGGAAGACTTATACGAATGGAGTAGGCAATAACGAGTAGATTTACTCTACTCTACCGACAACCAAGCTGAATAGCTTAGTTAAATCATATCATTTATTAGCAATTTTTGGCATGGTAATAGTTGGAAACTCATCCCCACTGAACAACATTAAATTTATTATAGCATAAACAGAACAAATGTTCTATAATTATTTTATAAGGATGTGAAATTATGGCTATATATAAGGATAAGGAACGCGGTACTTATTATATAAGCGTATATGTGGAATTGAAAAACGGAGACCGTAAACGGATATTAAGACGAGGATTCAAAACTCGAGCGGAAGCTAAAAGAGCAGAAGCAGATATAATTATGAATGCTGCAATAGAAAATCCGGACAATCCTCTTTTTGCAGACGTTTTAGACGAGTATATAAAGTGGTACGAAAAAAGAAGAAAAAAATCTACTGTAAAAAAATTAAAAGGAACGATCAATAGATACATCAGACCATACTTTAAAAATAAGTTTATACAAGATATATCTAGGCGTGATATTTCAAGGTTTCATGATTACTTACTTGATAAAAATTTGGCTATATCAACAGCAAAATCGATACACAAAGATTTATCTGCAATATTTAATTACGCAATAACGGAAATGGGTTATCTGACTGTAAACGTAGCGAGTGAGGTAGGTAATATAGACGCACAAGAAGACAATAGATTAAATTATTGGACGTTGGAAGAGTTTAAGGTTTTTTTAAAGGTGGTAGACAACTTAAAATATGAAGCGTTATTTATGTTATTGTTCTTTAGTGGAGTTAGAGTCGGAGAGTTGTTAGCCCTCACATGGCAGGATATAGACTTTGATAACAAGACAATAGACATAAATAAACGATATTACAATACAGAGATAGACACACCGAAAACAAAATCGAGTATAAGGGTAATAAAAATACCCCAGCACACACTTAATATACTTGCCCGATATAAGTTACAAACAAAACCTAAAACAGACTATGTAATTTTTGGTGACTTTTACAAACCTATGAACCAATCCTCTGTAAACCAACAGTTTTATAAATACAGAAAATCATCAAATTTAAAAGAAATACGACTGCATGATTTCAGACATTCACACGCATCTTATTTAATTAATAATGGATATGATATACAAATTGTAAGTAAGCGGTTAGGACATCATAAAGTATCTACCACGCTCGATATTTACTCGCATCTTTATCCAAATAAAGAAGATGAAGCCATTGCTCAAATGGAAGATGATTTTAAGGCTGCAGACATAATAAAATTAATAAAATAGTATCATTTATAGTATCACACTTATCAAAAATCAAGTAATGACAACAGATCTATGGTCAACCAAAGCATTCAACAAGTATGTTTACTTAATAAAACCATAGTTTTAAAAATAGCACAAAACACTTACTGTTCAGGGTTTTGTGCTATTTTTATGTTTTCTAGTAAATCAATACTTTTACTAAAACTGTATCATTTACAGTATCACGACTTTTACTCCATTTTGATTGCAGCATGATTTAATTTTATTTTTTCTCGACTTTGACAAAGTATAAAATATTAATGTAGGATGGTGTTTATATTGTCTAAACATCATCTTACTTAATTCTTTATACTTTTTTATTTTATCGTAATTAATCCGCATAGCTTGCATGTTGTCAATTTCTACAAAGTGATACTCTCTATTTTTGGTAAACATGGCATCTGGAATCAACAATATTTCACCGTTAGAACGAATCGGCTTTTCTTTCGCCCAATCTTTAGGCATACCCATTTTTATATACAGGTCATTGCGCATTAATGTATGTTGGATTTCATTTCTTTTTAACCTGGTGTCGACATAGTATATTTTTTTATCCAACCGCACACTCTTTATATATCCCATACGCTCCATATCCAATAAAACACGCCTAGCATTACGATCGCCACCTAAATCATTTATAGCTTGCAGTTGCGCCCGAGTAGCATACGTTAAGCTAACCAAACTCGATTGTATCTGTTCGTATCTGCTCAATTTTCGGATCATCAACAACATATTTATCCAACCTTTCTAAAATTTCTTTATCGTCAATATAAGGAACCTGTATTTCAACTCTTTCATGTGTACGGTAAATTGCACGACCTGGACAAGTTAGTTGTTCTGCTCCTTGTTCGTCTATGGCAACACGACTAGCAACCTCTGTTGGCAACCTAAACGATATTTTGGCATCGCTATTTTGTTTGATCTGTCGTGGCAATGTATCTGCCGTGGGATATTGAGTTGCGAAAATTAATCTATATCCCAATGCACCACCTATACGGGCAATTTCTGATAAATAACTTTGACAATCCTTATCCAGTTCTGCCGCTTCATCCACTATAATAAAGCGCCTACGAGTGATTTTAGTATGAGTAATGTTATTGTGACCCTTAGCCTTAAAGTCGCTCATATCGCCTTTAATTAAGCTTGTGATATACGATAAAACATTGCTTGCTTCACTAACATTGGATGAAACATTTTTAACTTGCTGCACCCGTTCATATTTACTAAATTCCAATCCCCCTTTTAAGTCCAGGATATAAAACTCAACAGATGGATTATTGTGAATGAGGTGTGCAAATAAAAGTTTCAAAAAAACGGTCTTTCCTTGCCTTGTCATACCTGCAACCGTCATATGCGGTATTTGATCAAAGTTATGATAGATAGTTCCGTTTAATGATCTACCGATTGGTACAATCCATTTGTCGGTACGTGGCCAATCATATTTTATTTGCTTAGGCAGACTGGTGTTATAAACCCTCACGATCAATACCCCTCTAAAATAAATAGTTACAGGTTTGATTAATGTTTTTTCTAGGATTGGCTGTAACCTATTATCATCAATCAACCCATAAGGAACTGAAAATATATAATTTGTGTAGTTATCCGTTATGTCTTTTCGGACAAGCTTTGGCTCACGATCTTTTACACGATAACCAACATTTTTAAATACATGCTGTATTTTATTTAATTCTTTCGGTTGCCATTTCATTGATCCATAAATAAGACATGCAGCAATACCACTTCCGATTAATGTTCCAATCATCGTTCCACCTCCTATTCCGGCTTGGAATTATAAACGGCATATTCCGATATTAATGTGTAGGTGGTTTTCAAGGACGAACAAACCTTATATCACATACACATAATAAATTATATGCAACGTTATAATTTATGATGACAAATTACTTTGATAAAAATTGAACTAAAAGTATGAAGGAGATAAAACCAAATTGTAGAATATACATAATAGGTGATTAAAAATGAAGAGTAATATTGAATATTGGATAACTAAAAGTGGATATAAAAAGAAGTTTATAGCAGATAAATTAAGTATTAGTCAAACTGTTCTTTCGAGATGGATAAATGATCGTAGTAAACCATCATTAGAAAATGCTTTTAAATTAGCTGATATTTTAAATTGCAAAGTGGATGATCTGTATGAATGGAAAGAGGGCAATTAAGCCCTCTGTTTTAAAATGTACCAGCGTTCAATCGTCTTTGCATTTCCTTTACCACTAAGCTAGGACGGCTTAACACACCATCAACAACAGTGCCTAAATACTTTTGTAATGCTCTTACAGTAGCTGGTCCAAGTTTACCATCAGCACTAGCGCCAACTTTACGTTGTAATGCCACTATAACATTACTACTACCACTGCCAAATTGAACGGTACCACCATATAATGATTGGCTAACACTATTGCGTGGCTGTTTACTAATAATGCCATCAACAGGAGTGTTTAGTGCTTTTTGCAATGCTCTAGTTGTGGATTTACCCCATTTACCGTCTACAGTTAGATTAGATTTACTGGCATTATTTGTTGTGGTAGGCTTAACTGTTGGCTTACTAGGCTTAACGGTAGATGTACCGCCACTTTGTTTGCTTGGCTTTTTATCATTAGACGTACCAGTAATTGCCTTAACTAACTCTTTTGCATACGCCTCTACATCGTTTGTTAAAATTTTAGCATCGTCTTTATTGGTGCCAAAACCTAACTCGATTAAGCGATACGTAAGATTGCCACGTCTTGCTTGATTAACATTATACAGGTTATCCCTGCCACTAATACCTTTATGGCCTTTATGACTGTATCTTACGCCTACCATTTTATCGATAGCATCACGTAATGCTAAATCGGTCTTATCTGGACTGTACCTATTGTGGATAATAACATGCCCACCACTTGCAGATGCACTTGCAGCATCATAATGTATTTCGGTCACTTGATCTGCGTTATATTGTTTTGCCAGTGACAAAAGATTACCGTAATTACTTACTTTATATTTATCAAAAAATACTACGTTATGATTTTTAGGTAAGAATTTTTTCATTGCTGGAAATAAATCGTCACTTACATATCGGTGTTCACCTTTTGTAATTAATCCTGTTGCACCAGGGTCAAATGTGTTGTTTTTTTGCTTACCATGACCAGCTATTATTAAATGTTTAGCCATTATTTAAGCCCCCTCATTTTTAAATCGACTTCTTGTTCCTTAGCCTTTTTAGTGATGATATATTGATTCTTATATATCCCATAACCAACTAAAATCAATGGCACAAACGACTCTAACATTGATACAAATGCATCAATTGTGTTGTTGTTAAAGTGCGTAAACTCAATCCCGAATGACTGCAAAAAGAAAAGGATGCCCCCAAGAGCACCCCCGATAAATGCGATATACTGTTTTAATTTGTCTTTATCCATGTTTCATCCTCCTATAAAAATTTATCAATCAATAAATAAACGAAGCCACCACCGCCGAATATAGCGAATAGTAGCTTCCAACCGTTCGATAAGTTGAGTCTTTTCTTTTCGAAAAATTCCTCAACCATTCGATTATTAATGGTGTTTAACATTTCTTTTTGTTCTTTGTTACCTTCTTTTATGGTACCTTCCACTTTGTCCATTTTTTCAGATAATCCAGTCATATTAATTTCCAAGGCCGTAATTCGCTGTTCGTGATTTTGCCAAATGGGCATATCATTCAGCTCCTTTTCTTGTTCATCCAACTCTCAACCCCCTAGCAAATGTGACATTTCTCGTTCTTCCCATAAAAAATACGCCCTGTCAAGAGCGTAAGATTGTAATAATACTATTAGATTGTTTATTTTGGTTCTGGATACTTAAGTTCTCCATAGTTATTTATTTCCTGCATGATCATTGGTTTGTCGGCGAAGTCCATCAATTCAACATTTTCACTATATATTTTCCAAATCATCGTATAATCGGGATTGTTCATGCCTGGTTTTATTTCAGGATAAACAACCATGGTAATTTCATAATAATCACCATCATGTTTTTTTGATATCCCTTCTACATTATTCGTTTTTAAAAGATCGCTCTTCTGCAAATAATGCAAGAAGTCAATCATTTCTACTATAATAGCACTTTCGTTATCCTCTTCGATTTTAATTCTTAAAGTGAACCCATCATATAATTCATTATGTGAGGGGTTTAAAAAACGACTAGAACCAAATATGGTAACTATCGCATCTTCAACGGAAGATGCTTTCTCTAGTTCATTAATATCCTTAAATCCATATTCGTCATGTAATTCATTTGAGTTTATTGTTTGTTCGTGTATTGGTTTATTCGCACTTGTTATATTTTCATGACCTTTATTTCTTTTTACAAACGAATCTACTTGATTAATAGTGAGAGCTAATGCAGAAATTAATAATACAATATATACGGTTATTTTTAGTTTTCTCAATAATACTTCCCCCTTACCTACATAATACGATAAGAAGGGAAATTTAACCATAAAAAATACGCTTATTCAGCGTTTATATCGTCATTTATAATGTATATAGGTTCATCATATATTGCCGAACTATCACAATACGGACAGGATAACGGTTGTCGTGTAACTGCATAGACTTCATCACAACCGGGTGCATCGCATTCATAAACATATAACTTCTTCATATTGAATAGTGGTCTGAATTTCTTGTTTCCGTTCCCTAAGTCAAATTTAAAACCTGAATCTTTCATTGTCCCGGATGCGATGCCGTCACCATTATCCCCTTGTTTAGATACAGAATCTTTAAAAGAACACTCTTTCATTTCAAGTTCACCAGAACCAAGATTCAAAGTAGTGATTCTTTCTTTACTTTTTAGCATTTTTCTTCCCCTCCTTTTCTTGACTATTTTTCAATTGTTCCAATTCCTGCAACGCTTCTTGATAAGCGATGCTAAGTGCTATTTTTTCGCCTGTAATTATTCCAATCTCACTTTGTAAAGCTTGAATCATTTGATTTTGACGACTTAATTGTTCTTCTAATTGTTCTGTTGTTACTTTAGTTATACTCATGCAATAGCCTCCTCTATTTGTTTAAATCGATCATCAGTCATTTTAATGTGATGCTGAAATGCTTTCACTAATAAAAACAAATTACTATTAATATCTAATGAGTAATCTGTTGCTTTGTATAAATTAGCCAAACTAGGCTCTAGTTGTTCAATAATTGGACTAACCTTACGATTGTATTTGTTCGTTATATCGGCATCTTTATAGTAATAAGACCTAACAATCATCGTGTCGAAGTAGTCAAATGCTTCTTGTCCATCTAAATTTTCGATATTCATTTTAGAGTTATGTGTTGAAGTTCCTGCGACAGTACCAAATATTCTATCGCCATATACATAATCGTAAGGACTTGAAGATGATCCGACACTTCTACCTCTTAATTGATTGAAATAACCAGTTTCTACCCGATTATTTGGAGCACCAATGCTGTAATAATAACTTCCAGTGTATTGAGGATAAAACCTAATGTGTGATTCACCGTCGTATGATAGTTTCATGTTCCAACCAATCTGACTATCCCAAGTTGTTTTAAATAAGATGCCCCCAGCACCTTCTACTCTGTTAGTATAAACTCTTGCAAATATCGAAGTGTCTGTACCTAGGTTATAAGGAAAATCCCCAGCACCATATAATGATCTCGCTTTAGTTCCGTCATATTTGTTCTGTATTCTCCATCCACCGTTTAAGTGATTACCATCTTCACTTAGCCATAGTTCATTACTTACAATGTTAGTCATTACCCCAGGTACATTATTTTCAACCCATCTACTGTGTACTCGTAATCCATTCCAGCTAGAGTGGTTAACGTCTAGCGCACCATTACTTACACCAAATGCGGCGATTGGTCGACCTCCACCATTTAATGATTGGTCAAACTTAATACCGGCATAAACGTTCTCATTTTCGTAGTATAAGTTATTTGACCTACTTGTGAAACGAATATCAGCACCACCGCCGAGTATAAATTGCGTGCTTTCCATCGTCAGAAGACCTGTGTCTAAATTGAAATTAGTTCGACCATTTAATGAGGACAACATACCTCCAGCAATAAAATCAGCAACAAGAGAACCTGTCACAATAGCACTTGCGTTAATACCTAATCCCGCAATAATAGCTTCTGTAAAAGTGTTTCCTCCATCGTCAGATACTCCCAATCCTCTACCGCTAAACAACGTTAAATAGTTAGGATTATCTTTATCCCTTCCAATAATTCCAATACCAGTAAAGTCCAATTCAGTTTGAACGTTCTGTAAGGCGCGTGTTGCGTTTTGTACTGCGGCATCTAACGCACTGAATGGCAGTGTTTTACGACCGCTTAATATATCGTTTATGTTTTTAGTCGCTGTATTTATGCTTGCTTGTCTTCGTTTTGATAATCCTTCATTACCAAATGTAACGCTTGAATCTAATACATTCCCCATCCAATCTTTAGTAACCGAAAGATCATTAACTCTAATTTCTTGGTCTAAGCCAATGCGTTCATCAATGATAAAAACACGATCGCCCATTTCTGGTTGTGCTAAAGCATAACCTTGTTTACGCAAATCGTGTATATCAGCACTAACACTAACTTTTAACGAGTTATCAACTAACTCCTTTAATTCCTCGTCCATCTTTTCTTCTCTAGTAATGTTACCATTTGCGATTGGCGGGGCTTCACGAATGCCCAGGATTTTAGCAAGTGGAGATGTGTACTCTCTTATGAGTTTAGCATTCTGCCAATCTTCTCCACCTTCACCATCTCCATAGTCCCCATAACCTCGTGCGAATGTCCAAAACTCATTAGCGTCAATCTCTTGCACTATATTAGAAGCATTAAGCCTATATCGGTACTGGAACGACGTATCACGTCCTATTTGCCTTTCTAGATAGACAACGTTACCTTCGATACGAAACTCCATCTTATAACGATCAAGTGCACGTTTAAATGTTTCGAGTCTTGTCTCATGGCCACCGAAACCTTCCCAATCAACTGCATCAAAGTGGCCAACTAATATAAATTCAAAACCTGTACCATCAAATATCCTAGTAAATGCTCTTTGCGCTGTCATGTGTTCGTTGTATTCGACCTTGTAGCGCATATTATCCAGCACATCAAAAAATTTAGGTATAGCCTTAACTTCCACATTCATATATCGCTTATATTCTTTTGGACTATCTGATAAATCATCCGTGTGTAATACGGGAGTTAGAAACGAGCCGGTATCTTCTAATTTATAATCGCCGTCATAAACACCAACCCCTTGACGTTTGCAGTAAACAATTTTATGGGTAACACCTTTATCGTCAACCACTTCCCACATTTCAGACAGTTCTTTAATAAATTTATTGTTCGTTCGTGAAGACTTGACTGTAAACGATAAAGATTGATTACCATTAAGCGAGAAGTCATGCGTTGATGTAGCTTGTAAATGATACTCGTTTCCTTCTAAATCACGTACATACATCATTTGGCTATCATAATGTTGTACCTTGAAATTCTTAAGATAATAGTCAATCGATGTCTTAAAAAACAAATATAACTGCGCTGTTCCGTACTGAAAGATTTCTGCCTTTGTGAGAGGTTCTATTCTTTCGCCGCGAACATCTGCAGGACGAACTAGTTCTGTAATATAAGCTAAAGTATGTGGCGTATGTGGATTTACGGTTCTTGCAGCATAAGCTCTAGCTAGACCGGATGTAGGACTAAGCGTATTGGTCCAAATAGTTATCTGCTCACCTAAATAATTTTCAATTGATGCTCTCCACTCATCTCTCACATAATCAGTCTCACGCTGTCCATTTGCTAGGATTAACCTACGTTCATACGAAACATTGTATTCAGGCTGAAACATATGCATATCCACGTAAGCAAATGGTTTGTATTTATCTATTTGTGCTACAACGTTTTTAGTTTCCTGTTGCGTTATACTGTAAAAGTCACCGTTTAGCTCAGTTCCGTTTGAGGTGTAACGAGCCAAATTGTTAAATTGAGCATATTCATTTTCGGGTGTAATCCTGTCATATCCCCATGGATTGATAACCGGTATAAAGGCAATGCAGAAGTTATTAAGGAGAAAGTCACGAAAGTTTGTATCAGCAAATGTATTGTCTCTTAAATCTTCCATGAATTTCATGCCATATTGCGTTGAATGCCACTCCGTACCATGCATAGATGATGTTAAGAAAAGTGTGGGCTTACCTCTTGTTCCCAACTCAATAAGATACATATCATACTCGCCACTCTCGTCCTTACCAATCGTGTAGAGTTTATCGAACTTTTTCAATCGCTCTTCTAGGTCAGAGTAACTTTGATACGCTACACTACCCCTAAAATTAAAAGGTATGTCAATCATTACTTCCACCTACCGACAGCAAACAAGTTAGTGTTATATGTCGAATTACTACTTCTTCCCGAATAATGAACAATGGCAACACCGTCACTAGATGGGTTTCCTCCAAGGTCCGCCCACTGTGCGTAAGTTTCAGCTGTTGCGCTAACGCTAATGTTGTTATTAATAAATTCTTTCGGAAAAGTCCATGTAGAACTAGTTGACCTATAAATAGCTCCTTGGGCGGTATTTGTAGCCATGCTTACCCCGCGATGCCAACACATCTGTGTACCGTCTGAATAACGGATAAATCTACCGTTTGCGTTACTTCCGGATTCGACTACTTTTAATACTTCGCTGTCATCGTCCATGATCTCGTTTTCTAATGCAGTTACAGCAGATTTTGCGTTCAATTCCGCAGCATCGGCTTTATCTTGAGCACCTTGGGGAGTCTCTTTTTTATCGATTTCAGCTTGTAGACGTTCGTCAACTTCGGTAATTGCGGTGGAGTCGATTTGTTGAATTTCAACCCATCTTGAACCGTTGTATCTATATACAGGACTAACTCCGTCAACAGTCTCTCGAACCATTCTTGTATCGCCCGTTTCTGCATTTGACGGCAAATCACCAACAGTATCCACTGGTTCTTTCCAGTTCAATTTAACATCATTTCTAATCTCGTCATAAACTTCATCAGTAATTTTACCCGTGATATTTCCGACGTCTTTATATAATTCTTCAAAGTTATCGTTAATGTCATTTCGTGTAATTCTATCCCATAAAGTCCCGATTATTTTTCGCATATATTGTCCTCCTTTGCAGTAAAATAAAAAACGCTATTAATTAAGCGTTACAGTTTCTTCATTATCTTCAAATGTGTAGATGCCATTTTGATTTAGCAGTATGCCTTTCTTATCTTGTGTTAGTCCGACATGTAAACCATTCTTATATCCTTGTTCATATCCGCGTTTCTCTCCCAATGCATAACCTTCATCTTTATATTTTTCTAACATTTCATTTAACTTTTTCTTTGATACAAACATTTCAAAACCTCCTATAAATGTGCAAAATAAAAACACCTCATCATGAGATGCTTTATTCGACATTAGACAACAGTTAGTCGAGTATGCCTCGTTGCTCAAATTCATCCAAAACATCTTTCCAAAATCTGGTTTGTTCATTTCTATTGTTCACTCTTTTTTTAAATTCTTTAATTTCACAAACTATTCTAGGGCTATCTTGTAAGATAACTTGATCTACTTCATTCAATGGCAATTTATCATAATTAATCACTTTTTCACCCCTATAATGTGAATGCTATTAAATGTTCGGTTTGACTCCATTGTGTTTTCTACATAAATCGATGCGGATATTGATGATACCTCTATTTTATCAGTCTCGATATTACTTGCCGACCCTGTGTTTTCTAATATTTTATTATTTGTTATAGGAGAGTTAGTTTCAGCTCTGCTTGGATACACAAGTAAATTGTAGTCGTTGTTACCACTTCCAGGTCTAAACTGGATATAAAAATAACTATATAAGGATAAGTTTATATTTACTAAAACTTGTTTAGATGTTCCGGTGGGAATTTCTCCGATACTAGTATTTTCTGCTACTAACTCCACATTACTCCCATTTAGTCGAGTATCAAAAGTTCCATCCAAGCGCTGTAATATCTGTTGATTAGTTTGTTTCGTATCTGCTAATTCCTGTTTGATAAATTCGAGTTCTTCTTTTACACCCTTATCTCTTACATGTAAATTACCTTCACTACCTTCGGTAAACTGAAACTTGTTTTCGTCTTCTATTTTATGTTGTGGTCCTTTTCCGTTCGTCGTTTCTAATAGCCTTGCGTTAATATCGACCATGAAATACCTCCTTACAAATAATAAAACGGAAAGTCAAACGCTATATCCGCACTCTCCGCTCCATCTATACTAAATACATTCCAACCAGGATTAAGCTGTATATATTTTCGATTCGTTCGCCGCAATCCTTCTAATCCATCAATTCGAATGTTCGGACCATCGTATATAATTTCGCTACTTGATGCTACTGGTTCGGTAACTCTAAACGTTGAACCGTTTGTTTGGTTGTTTAATTCAAAGAACTGTCTTGATCGGTAAACGTTGGTAATCTCAATTTTTAATTCTTGGTCAAAGGGATGAATAGATACATTTCCGGCATTATATATGCTTATAGTTTCACCTTGATGGATAGTATGGGTATAAATGTGTGATGAATCATCTGACAGTAGTCCCATTCCAAATCCCCAAAACTCATCATTGGCGCTTATGCCATTTTGTTGGATGTCTTGGGTTGTGCCGATGGATTCAGCGAAAGGTGATTCCACCGTCTCGAACGACAATTCTCCGAAACCATACCGAAACTGTTGGTCGATAATAAACGAACCACTTATTCGGACTTTATAACGTTTACCACCCACGAATCTATCTCCATCATCGTCCGAACCGCACCCGTTTATCGACCCATATGTTTCCCGCCTCATCTCTCGTATGTAAAACGGCTCACGCGATACCATTAACGAAAACAATTCATCACGTAATAACGGATAATCCGCAAAGACATTCGCCTTCATGAAAAACGGGACGGAAATAGGACGCTGACCGAAATCAGCTCCGTAATCTACCGTACCCGAACGTCCTTCAACCGTTCCGTAAATGCCCGAAACAGGAACGCTACTTACGTTAAAATCCCGTACAGTAACGTCATGCTCCGATAGTCTAAACGAATCACCGCTCATTTTCGTTATTTCTACGTCCATTTATTCGCCTCCTTCCCGTCTATATAACGCAATCTTAATCGAAGTATCTTACTGACGCGTCTAACGCATTACCTTCGTTAACATGTGGTCGCACAATACGTCCGACTGTTTCGCCTTCCATTTCGACACGTAGGTTCGTTAAGTCGCGTCGTAATTCGCCGATGACTCCGATTAAAGCCGAGTCTCTTTCGCTCGTACTGACGTCTACAGTTCCGTTAACAGCCGATGTTAAGGACGATCTAATCCCGCTCGGTGTATCGTAGGTCATGTCGATATCGGGAGTTGCTGCGGCGGTCATACGCTCTGTAGCCCGCTCTACTGCCGACTTAGTTGCGTCCATACCTCGTACAAGACCCATCCCCGTAAATTCACCAATTTCCGCGAACACTCGGGACGGTGATTTTATTTTAAGTAGCGACTTGGCTTTGCTTACAACACCGTCAACAACGCCTGTAATCGCATCGACAGCCTTGCCCGCCATATTCTTTATACCGTTTATTAATCCGGAAACAAGCATCTTACCGGAGTCGAGCATATCGCCGAAAAACTCCATTACCTTACCGGGCATTTCGCCTATTTTCTCGCCTACAACCGTAACAGCTTCCGTAAGTTTGTCGCGAATACCTTCTTTAACATCCTCAAACTTATCTCTAGCTGCGGTAACAATTTCTGTCGCCTTTTCTATTACAGCGGTCTTTATCTCGTTCCACTTATTACTAATTGCTGTCTTAGTACTTTCTACGATCGAAGATAAAGCGGACTTCATTCCTTCCCACAAGTTACTGGCGGTCGATTTTATTGCCGTCCATAGCCCGGTTAAAAAGCTTTTAGCATTGTTCCAAGAATTGCTTATGCTAGTTATTAACCCTTTAACAATCGCAGATACGATACTCTTTAACGCATCCCACGTGCTTTGAGCTATACCTTTGATACGATCCCATATTTGAGATAAAGTAGATTTAGCTCCTTCGAAATCGCCTGTTAGCATCTGTATCAATACTAAAATCGGTGTAATTATCGCTATCTTAATCATTTCCCAAATATTAGACGCGATAGTTTTAATACCTTCCCAAACAGCCGAAATCATTTCCGTAAAGTTATCCCACGCTTGGGTAGCGTTCTCGTTTACGCTTTCCCACGTATCTATGAAAAAATCAATGATAGGCTCGAATACTTCGTAAAGATATTCGGCAGCCATTAGCCAAGCTTCTTTAATAACGTCCCATACGTTCGTCGCAGTTTCGACAATACTTCCCCATAAATCCGTGAAAAACTCTTTAACTCCGTCCCATAAACTTGTGAAAAACTCGACTATCCCTTCCCACAGTTCAATAAAGAAATCAACCGTACTAGTCCATACTTCCTTTAACCATTCCCATACAGCAATACCGGCTACTTTTATGCCTTCCCATAGATCGATGAAGAAACCCTTAATCGGCTCCCAATAGGCGTAAATCAGCGCAACCGCTCCGATTAATAGTCCCACTATAAGAACTACCGGCCAAGATATCGCCCCAATAGCCGCACCGACCGCGATAAATACTGTTTTAAGAGCGGCGAATCCCGCTATGATTGACGGTATAAATCCGATTAGCAATAGAATTGGACCGACAATTAACGCTAATCCTGCGACTACCGCCGCGCTTATTGCTATAAACGATTTCATACCGCCGCTTAGACCATTAAATTTATCTAATAACCATTGCAAAACAGATACCAGTAATTTAACTGCCGGTAGCAAAGCCTCACCTATCGATATCATCATTTCCTCAAACGCCGAGTTCAGGTTTTCAAGCGCTCCTTGTAAGTTGTCCTTCATGATGTCACGCATTTCTTTAAGTGCGCCGTTAGAATTTTCTACTTTACCTTTAAGTTCTCCGTACTCATCACCCAATCCCTCGAGCATCGCGTTAAATGACTTACCGTGGTTTAATCCAGCGATCAACGTTAGCGCGTTCTCTCGTTCAGCATCCGTCATATTATCCAACTCGTCTTTAACGTCCATAAGTACTGCTTCCATACCTCGGAAATTACCTTCATTGTCGAAAACAGCCACGCCCATATCTTTAAGCGCGTCTGCCGCAGGTCCGGTTTCTTTTGTAAGACGTGACATAATAGCGTTAATAGCCGTTCCTGCCTCCGCGCCTTTAAATCCACGGTTAGCTAGTACGCCTAAGAAAGCGTTACTTTCTTCAAGAGGTACGTTAAGTCTGTTAAAAGTCCCCCCGGCAATTACAAACGCCTCCATTAATGCGTCAATATCCGTGTTAGCATTGGATGCTGTTGAAGCTACCTTATCGAGATATCCGTCTAAGTCGTCAACTTGGATTCCCATTGCCGCCATACTATCCGTCACCAAATCCGAAGCTCTACCGAGGTCTAATGCGCCGGCCTCCGCTAGATGTAATATCGGTTCTAATCCACCTATCATTTGGTTGGTATCCCAACCTGCTAGCATACGTTATATAGAGTTCTTTATCTCTAATCCCAAAGTTTCCCTTGGGTATCGGACTATATCTTTACCTACGTCTTTACACGGTTAGGTAGTGGGTTCTCGTGTCGCTCCATAATCTACAACTTTACTTGTTTAGATCGTTTGCGTTAGTCTCTACACCTTCCGCCCATTTCTGAACGGCTCGGCTCGGGGTTAGCTTGCACACTCTTTGCAAATCCCGTTTAATCCATTTCTATTCCTTTTGTTTCTATGAAATTCCATTCTCTCTTTTTCTCGTAAACATCTATTACAGGTCCTCATTTAACTCCTCCAATAAATATTTCGAGCGTGGTTAGCTTCCCCCGAATCCTCCCACTGTTTTATGAAGCGTATTTCTACGCAACCGACCCTGTTTGTTGAGCCATATATTCTAGACCCTCCGCCGCTTCTGTCGCACTGAAACTAGTTTTTGCTCCCATCTCACGCGCGATATCCGTTAAAGCGTCCAGGTCTTTTCCAGTAGCGCCACTTATCGCCGCTACCTTCGACATACCGCCTTCGAACTCCGCAGCCTTCTTAACGGCAAAACCAAGACCGCCGGCTAACGCAATTCCAGCGCCTGTTACTACGGCCCCCGTCTTCTTAAACGCATCAAACGTCTGTTGATTCGCCTTGCCGAAGTTAGATAATGCTCGATTACTTTCGCTCATTTTACGGCTAAAATCCGTAATATCCGCGCCAATTTTAACGAGTATATCGTTACCCATTCGTTCCCTCCTTTCCGCTAAATTGCTCAAACTGCGCCAACCACGCCGAAGCATGATCCGCTTTCTCTTTAAGTGATTCCGTCTCCTTTTTCGCCGTATGTTCGTCTAATGGACGCTTAAACAAGTCGCTGACTTTTGGTCGTTTAGATCGGTGTGCGCCTTCTCGCATAATCGCTATCAAGGCCTCTCGCTCTAATTCGTCATACTGTCGTTCTATTTGCGCGCTCATTGATATCGATAACTCGCGCGGTGTCATCGATAATACTTTAAGAGCGTCGAATTGTAGATAACGCCATCCGTCGTACTGCGCTTGCTCAACCTCGCATAACTCCCCTAGCCCCGCAATTGTTCTAGCGCCGTCTTCATCTCCGGATTGTTCTTCATCAACTTGTCGACGGTCGCTTTGTAGAAAAAACTTTGCGTAACTACCTCATCACTTATTTTCGCGATCCCCTCTAGCGACAATTCCCCATTATCGATTAAGTCACTAATTCGCTCCTCTACCGTTTTAAATGCGATATTCTCGCCCGTATGGAATAAGCCGGCGTGAACAATCAAAGGAAAAGCCTCGACATCCCCTTGAATCGCTTTACCAATTAACTCGTACGAACCTCCGTCAAACGAATTGTTTAGATGTTTAATCGCCTTATACGTCAATTTTAATTCATATTCTTTTTCATTAATTTCAAACACAGTCATAAAATATCTCGTCTCCTAACGTATTTTATATTTTCGTAAATAAAAGAAAGGCGGAATCGACCGCCATTATTAACCTTCTACTCCTCCGCCACCATTTCCATCATCTTCCTGTTCGGTAGTCGGTGCGCCTTCCGGTATCTCCGTAAGCTCTTCTTCCGACACTTCTCCGTTAAGAGAACCGGATAAAGAATACGTAGAGAACTCGCCATGCGCGAAATCGCGATCAAACGCCGAGATCATATACATACCGTACTCTGCTTCGTTGGTACGTGTATTAATTTCATAAATCTTAACGAATTGTTTAGCTCGTATCTTCTTTTTCATTTCGTCAACAAACGGATCACCTTCCGTAATGATCCCCTCTAGAGAAACCTCTTGTGTGACGTCACCGTAATCGCTCCCTGTCTTGTCCTTAGTCGCTAACTCCACGGCGTCTGCCGCTATATTTACACTTCCGCCCGTTTGGTTAAACGGTCGAATAAGCGTTGATCCTCCGCTACCTTCGATTTCGACTGCAAATAACGTTTCTTCCCCTTTATATTCGATAGCCATTCGTTACCTTCTCCTTTTTATAGTTGATATTTCAATATCGAAATAAACGCGATGATAGCTCGACTTCTCCGAGTTATTCTCCGGTCGAATTGGAACCACCGCGTTTAATTCACACAAAAAAGACCCCGTAGCTTCGGAGTCTCCTAAAGTGTTATAAAACGTAAATTTGTCGAATAAGAAAGCGTCCCGCAATCGTTCTTGATTAATCGATAAATTTACGCTGTTGACGTCATATAATCCGACTTGATATCGGTATATAACCTCTACGCCTTCTCGTTGTTTAGATATAATCTCGCTGTTACTTTGCATCTGTTCGACGATAACAAGAGGTCGTTCTTCTGGTATCTCGTAACCATCGAAGTGTAAATCAACTCGCATGTCCGGAAACTTATTCCGTAGGTGCGCCACGACCGATCGGTTAAGTCCGTGTTGGTGTACAAACGTCATTTCTTCGTCACCTCTCGCCTAAGAGCTTCGCGATATGGCGTTCTGTTATTCCATACGGCCTTACGTATAAATCCTTTTTTAGACTTATGCTCGTATTCCTGTCGTCGAGTGTACGGTAATGTTCCACCAAACTGCCATGTGCCCGCTTTTAAACGATATGGACTAGAGATTAAATTTGCCCGTAAATCTCCCGATTTTACCGGCGCCATGTCTGCCGACTCATTCGCCATCTTACGTGCGTACGTTTCCGTAACTTTATCGGCGTTACCCTGCGCCTTAATTCCCGCCAACGAGAAGTCTTTCATAACGCTATTTAATCCTTTTACATTAACGTTCATCCTCACGTTATCACCCGCCCTATAATCTCATATCGATTACGAACGCCTATTCCATTCTTATCATCGCCCAATATTTCGTAAGTTTTGCCGTCATATTTTACTCGAGTTACTTTGTCGATAATATCGACGATCCCGTCCTTCTTAACGTCAAACTTAGCATCGCCTGCCTCGTATTCTATTCCGTTAACAACGTATCTCTCACCGTTTACTGATCGATTAGACATATCGGTTATGACGGCACTAGTTTTACGAGGTACGTCCTTCTCGCTAATTACTTCCCCCGTAAAATCGTCGTATTCTTTTTCGACATATACTACGATAATAGGTCGTTGACGTAACGTGTAAATTTCGTCTTGGCTTGTTTGCATAAATTCGATGTCGCCTTCGTTTAGCATTCCGTCATAACCACCTTTCGTCTAATACATACGTAGCATACCCGGTACAGTTTACATGAGGCATAAATAAGTCAACGTCCGTAGGCTTAAATATACCGGCACCTTGCCCGTACCTATCTTCCTGCGCTAGTTCGACACACTCGTCCGATCGCTTATCCCCGGCGTGGAATTGTACCCATTTGACGATATCCGATTCCTGCGCATTATATCCAATCGCCGCTCGATGCGCCGTAACTGATTCATTACGTGCGAGCCGGCGTATCTTCCACGTTTCATTATCGTAAACTTTACGTATCTCCGGGATCATCGCATTAATGCCGTCACCCCGTATAATACCCGAACGGAGTACCGTCGATATTTCGTCACGCATCTCGCCCGATAATCCCCATACTCGATCCGACAACACCAGTCCGTCCGCTCCAAAACGTTTAATAACGTACTTAGCTACGTGCTTATTAATCCGGTCGAACTGCGTAGCTGATATCGAAATACCAAGTGCCACTGACGTCTTTCGCGTAGTCCACTCGCTAGATTCTTCAATAATACCTTCGAAGGCTATCGTTCCATTTCGTCTTAATGACGCTTCTATTTCGTCTAAATCACGTAATAATCGGCTCATGCGTTGACGTTTAACAACTCCGTCTGCTCCTGCGTATTCCGCAAGCATGTCCGCCACTTCCCCGCGTACTCGGCCCATTTCACGAATTGCATACGCCTGTTGTTTTTT
>RWZD01000079.1_pt1 | contig 24558 bp, 19 predicted proteins | sample 2187771 | NCBI WGS metagenome assembly RWZD01 (sample SAMN10531866, study PRJNA481165) | viral metagenome | isolation source: viral particles purified by filtration and ultracentrifugation from about... | place: USA: Tennessee
GAGCCAGCAACGGGCAAGACCAGCCATCATGGCGTCACCGGCACCGGTCACATTGACAATGTGGACACTGAACGGCTTCGACCAGCCGTTTTCACCGTCCGCTTCGCTGTAATAAACACCCTCGCCGCCCATGCTCAGGGCGATGCGCTGCACCCCCTGTTCATGCAATGCATTAGCGGCACGTACCACATCCTGTTTATTCTCCACTTTGATACCGGTGAGAATTTCCGCCTCAAAGCGGTTGGGTTTCAGGGTGTGGATATGACTGAGCCACGGCTTGATTTTGTTTGCTTTGAACGCGGAAACGGTATCGACAAAGACCGGAACATTGCCCGCATTGGTAAACAGCCACTCCAGTGCGCCTTCTGAGAGATTGCAGTCCGCCACCAGCACACCGGCGTGCCGGATCAGGTCGCGGGAGGTCGCCAGTAACGCCGGCGTCAGTTTTTCCAGGATGCGCATGTCATTGATCGCAGTGATCATCTCACCCTGCGGATCCAGCAGTGACAGATAGGTTGACGTGGTTTCCCCGTGAAGACGGTGCAGATTACTGACATTCACACCGGCCAGTTTTGCCTGTTCATACAGGGTATTACCGTAGAAATCATCTCCGATAACGGAGATAAAATGAGATTCACAGCCCAGCAGGGCAATATTCTGGGCGATATTGCGCCCGACCCCGCCGGGTGAACATTTGATATGACCGGGATTAGAATCTTCATACACCAGATTCAGGTCAGAATAACCACAAACATCCATATTGGCTGAACCGACAGTCACCACGTAGCGGTGCTCGGAGAGGATGTATCCCTTACCCTTGATGTAGCCTTTATTCATCAGATTCATGATATGTCCGGCCACCGCAGAGCGGCTGATACCTAATACGCCGGCCAGTTCCTGCTGCGGAATGAGCGGGTCACGCCGGAGGATCTGAAGGATTTGTTTTTCTCGACTGGTCATAAGCGGACACTTGTTGGTTATTAAACATGTGCTTGTTTTATTTTTTGTCCGCAACAAAGTAAAGCAATGAAATAAAGATTTCGCCGGAATTTAAGTGGTGATCGTAAAATGAGATGAGTGGGTTTTCAGCAGAAAAACAAGAGAGAGATCATGTTTTTTATATCATCAAAAATAAAATAAAAAACACAACGTAATAATCTTCAAAAAAAGGTGATTAAATTAAAAAATAATACGTATATCTATCAATCTGTTATATCCCGGCCGTCACAATAACAAACATGTGTTTGTTTTCATGATCTTATAAGAACATCGCTGAAACCGGCGTTTCATCGTTACATAAATACCGTGATACATATCAAATAAATAAATCCATTGTGGAAATAAAAAAGACCGGATTTTTATTGCCGCAACTCCGCTTAATCCTCTCAGCTGAATCGCTTATTCTTATTTTATTTTGAACTGACACGATTAATCAAGTTTTATATTAATTTATTAATGAAATAACAAAACAGCCCGGAAACAACATCAGTTTCCGGGCTGTTAGTTTTATATTGCAGTGCAGCTTTCGCTTTTCTGTCAGTGGTGAAGCATTTCGTGAACGATATCTTTTCCGCTCATCGTATAAGGGTAATAGGTCGGCCAGTTATCCAGCTGAGTCAGCAGTGCTTCCTGAGATTCATTGCCCATATAGAGGTGGAAATGACCTGCTTTTTCCGGTGCAATGATATGGTCGCTGAACTGGATATACTTAGGTGCATGACTGTTTTTATCTTTGCACTCAAACAGATAACGCGCCCCTTTCTTGCCGGAGGTGTAATTCAGTATCCGGTAACCGGCATACTGATACTCACACTGATCCACCTTATCCCCGTGATGGAATTCGATGATATTATTTTCAATACCAATCATATCCACATCGGTTTTATAGCCCTTTGTATAATAAGCGCGATACTCTTCTGCGGTTTTATCGCCGTTCTTCGCAGCTTTCGCCTGCATCACCGGGTCCAGCTCACCGCTGGCGAGGTAAGGTGCCACCGACTGCCAGACCCCATCCCAGTCGCTCAGCTGCCGGTCTTTGACATCCTTATCCGCAAAAACACCTTCTGCTGCCTTGCGCTGTGCTTCCGTCTGCGGTTTATCGTGGTGATGGCCGTGTGCTGCTGCCGTACCGCTGAATAATCCCGCCAGTAACAGTAACGGGAGAACTGATTTGGTTGTCATAATCACCCCTGCACGGCTTTAAAACGCGGATTGGACTTACAAATCACATAAATACGGCCGCGACGGCGGACAATTTTACAGTCAGGATGGCGCTGTTTCGCACTTTTCAGTGAACTCAATACCTGCATCGGTTTTTCCTCTTCTTTTAATGTACAAAACGCCCGAAGCGCTTGGTAAAACGGGCCACATTCCCTTCCTGCGAGTGTGTTTTCTGTTTGCCGGTATAGAACGGGTGGGAGTGGGACGAAACATCCAGGGTGACATAAGGATACGTCTGCCCTTCAAATTCGATGGTTCTTTCCGTTCTGATGGTGGAACCGACTTTGAAATACACATCGGCTGCGGTGTCGTGGAAGATGACGGTCCGGTAATCCGGATGAATATCGGGTTTCATGGCTGCCTCATTTTGTTATGTTATATTATAACAATAATGATTTTTATCACTGTTGACCACTGTTTTTTAACCCTGTTTTTTATACGGGAAAGAATTGCAATTGCAGAAAGAAAGGAAAAATAAATCAGATCAAAAGGATATAAAAACGGGCGGCCACCGGTGAATCCGGTGGCTGCCCGGGAGAAATACAGCGGTCACAAATCAGCTCTCTGCCAGAAAATCGTTATCCTCCAGTACCCGCAGCGGCTCAATATCACTCTCTTTTTTGATAACCAGTGACGGGTCTGAACGCAGACAGACACCGCCATAGTGGCCGCCGACAGTAAAAGTACACATCTGAATATAGCGGCCTGCTACTTTCGGCAGACACCAGAGCTGCTGATAGACGTTTTCCTGCTCCCCGAAACGGCCGCAGGTTTCATCCAGCACGGTATCGCGGTGATCCACCAGCCCGATATTACTGCCGCAACGTCCGGCAATCGGTTTAACCGCATAGCCGGTCTGCCGCAGTTCATCACTGAGTTCAAACTCTGTATCCAGCAGATAAGGGTGGTGCGGGAACAGCGACCACAGGATCGGCAGAATCGCTTTATTGCCCGGGATCACCGTCCACAGCGGCTCAAATACCCGGATTTCCGGGCGCAGCAGCACATCAATCAGCCGCACATTATTTTCATGGCGCGGGTGACCGGTGCGGATAGGCAGCGCGGAGTATGTCCTGTCATTTTCACTCTCCTGCCGCAGTTGTTCCAGCGCCGTTTCCCACGCCCAGGTTTTCCAGACACACTTGAGCACACGCCCTTCGCCGTCGATCACCTGTCCGCTTTCATTCCAGCTCAGTTCATCCAGACCGTGAATGATCCGGTATCCGTACCCGGCTGCCGTGATAGCCCGCGCCATATAGAGCGCATGGTAATCCTCTTCGCTGTCTTTATCCTGCATAATATGGATAAACGGCTTGGCTGACGTGTGTTTCCAGATATTCGCCAGCATCTCTGACAGACGTTCCCCCGGGTCCCAACCCTCTGTCAGTCCGCCCTGTTTCGCCCATTTTGGAATAATCAGCCCGGTTTCCGCATGGCAGGAGGCGGAATCCGCATTGTATTCATACACTTTCAGACCACGTTCATCCATACAGAAATCCAGTCTGCCGGTCACCATGTCGTGACGCCGGTTCTGCCAGGAGAGCCGCAGGCGCGGCCAGAGTATTTCCGGGATATTGAATAATTTCAGCAGATTGTCATCTTTCAGCACTTTTTCAGTAGCATGCAGATACATCAGATGGACTTCGTTGGTGGCCTGCATCAGGGCATTTTCAGCCGTTTCCGAAATCGTGAAATAGTCGTGCGGATCGGCATTCAGATTGTGGCCGTGATTGGCTTTAACATAGGCTTTTTCCATCGGATCGGATTCATCCAGCCATTTTCCGGTGAAATCCGCTTTTTCATCCAGCCGGGCAGCGTGGAGTGTCATCAGCGCCGGGTTCACCGCCGGTTCGGTCCACGCATACTCATCGTCGATTGTCTGGATCATCCAGCCGAGAATATGGGTATCCGGAAACGTATCCGACAGCGTGTAGTAACCGTCTTTGACATGCATCGGCAACTCACGGGTCCATTGCTGACCGCGCGGCAGTTTATGGTGGATGACATTCTGCTCCACAATCCGGACTTTATCCGCGCAGACCTGGGTGATCACCGCCACATGACCGGTGCGCTTAAACTCTCCCCCCTCCTGCCAGATAAGTAATGCCCCTGCCACCGGTGCCTGGTGGCAGCCGTTTTTAAACGCCCGCAGCGGAAGGATACTGTCATCCACCACATGGCGCAGAAAACGCAGGGAAAAAATCTCATACGCCATGCCGACATCGGTAAATACCACACCGTAATTGAGATACAGGAAGCGGCGGGCAAATTCCACACACTGCCATTTGTATCCCATATATTCATTTCCGATATAACTGCGGAAAGAAATATCATCCTCTTTTTCTGCTTCCGTGATGGTATCGTAGTCAGAGGAATAGATAGCCACACCACCGGGCGCATAGCCCAGCAATGTCCCGAAAGGTTCATGCTCCGTGATGATTCCGCTCATAGTACGGCCTTACTGATATTATTTAGATTACAATAGTTGCTCTTGCTAATAATTCAGTATACGCCTGTCCATAAAAAAACACCGATGCTTTTATGCATCGGTGTCAATCATCATTTCGGGTTATGTCTGGTGAAACATATCACATTGCCGGACTTTCTTTTTTCGGATGATAACCGTTAAAAAACAGGTTCAGTACGACCGCGCTGACAGTGGCCAGCAGAATCCCGCTGTGCAGCAGCGGTTGTAAGAACATCGGCAGTTTGGCAAAGAAATTACCGGAGAGCGTTGGTGTCAGTCCCACCCCCAGACTGATCGCCACAATATAGAGATTGTAATTGTTGCCGCTGTAATCAACACGGGACAAAATACGGATTCCTGTCGCCAGTACCATCCCGAACATCACCAGCCCCGCCCCGCCGAGGACAAACTGCGGAATGGAGGCTATCACCACCGCCATTTTCGGCAGCAGACCAAAGATGATCAGGATAAACCCGGAAACCACACACACCCAGCGGCTGTGAACTTTTGTCACCCCCACCAGACCGACGTTCTGGGAAAATGAGGTATGCGGAAAACTGTTAAACAGACCACCGATAATGGTGCCGATTCCGTCCACCCGCAGCCCGCGCACAATATCGTCTTTTTCGACCGGACGGCCGACAATCTCCCCCAGTGCCAGAAACATTCCCATCGATTCAATAAAAACAATCAGCAGAACAACACTGAGAGTGATAATGGAGATCGGTTCAAATGTCGGCGTTCCCAGCGCCATCGGGGTAACCAGTTTAAACCAGGGGGCATCCGCATATCCGTCAAAGCTGACCTCGTTACACATCAGTGACAGTACAAAACCAAAGATAATCCCCAGTAATACCGAGATATTACAGAGAAAACCCTTACAGAATTTTGTGATAAACAGGATGGATAACAGAACGGCAAATGAGATGCCAAGGTAGAGCGGATGACCATATTCCGGGTTACCTTTGCCGCCGGCAGCCCAGTCGATCCCCACCTGCATGATGCTCAGTCCGATGGAGGTAATCACAATACCGGTAACCATATTGGGGAAAAGCGGCATCAGTTTCCCCATCAGCGGTACGATCAGTGTTGTCAGTACCCCCGCCGCAATGGTCGCCCCGAAAATCCCCATCAGGCCGATATCCGGGTTGGCGCCGATGGCCAGCATCGGTGTTACCGCCGCGAACGTAACAGACATAATCACCGGCAGACGGATACCGGCAAATTTTCCGATACCGATACACTGCAACAGTGTCACGATACCACAGCAAAACAGATCCGAACTGATAAGCAGTGTCACCACTTCCTTGCTCAGCCCCAGCCGGTCGCCGATAACCAGCGGTACAGCCACTGCACCGGCATACATCACCAGCACATGCTGTAATCCCAGCATCATCAGTTTTCCCGCAGGTAATATTTCTTCAACTTCGTCAATAACGGGCTTAACCGGTTCCTGTGCTTGATCCACACTATGATTGCTCATGAAACAGACTCCCTTACAACCGGGACTCCCCGGCTTCGATTCGAAGATCTCGGAAAATGACCCCTGGCGTCAGGGTGTCTCACTATGATGACGAACCCGGCCTGGGTATCTGTTCATCATTTAAGCAATTGAGCAAAATTCAGACCAACGCGATTTTCTGTCAGCATAAATGCTGTTTTTCGTGACAGAATTCCGGTTTTTTGACGCACTTTCCCGATAAAAACGAGATACCCGCCGCATTTTTGTTATACCTGCAAAATGTCATTTTTCAGGCCGGACGATATAACAATCGATTGCCTTCTCAATTTAATAATTCCGGTTATCACATTGATAGCTGTGTATCACCGGATATTTCCGCCGCTGCATAACAAAACAGGCCGCCGGTCATTAATGACCGGCGGCCTGCGCTGTATGCTGTCAGGGACTCAGAACAGCGTAATCTGTGCTTCCGTTAACAACTCCGTATCCTGGTTCACCATATCATGCGCCATAAATTCCGCTGACGACTGCAGATAATCCGGTGTACCGGCAGTTGTATTATCATTCTCCGCCGGGGTGTTCTCCTCCGGTAACTGACTCAGTAACTCATCCAGGTTCAGAGAGTCCTCATGTTCGGAGAGAAGCCCGGCTAAAGCCTGTACAGCACTATCTTCAGCGTCCGGCAAGACCGGCGTTTCCGTTTCTTCATGCTGACCGGTGGTATCGTAGTGAATACTGAAAGCCTCAGATTCCTTGCCGATCACACCATTACCTTCAACGCGCGCGGTGTAATGGTAAGTCTGACCCTGTTCAAAATTGCAGCCGGTATCATTAAACGTCCATTTCCCGCTGCTATCCACAGTGGCATATCCCGCCACATCGCCATCACGGGAAATAACCACTACCTGACCTTCCTCAGGCGCACCGTCAAGATGTCCGCTTAACACAGGCGTCACTGCTGAAAGATTATCAGGATCAATCTCAGCGGAATCGGTAACATCATCAATGACGGCTGTCGCGGTGGTATCAGCCGGAACGTCTGTCTTATCCTGATCATCCGCCGCAGTATTGCCGTTATCTTTGCCATCAGTACCGGTATCGCCGTTATCTTTGTCATCAGTACCGGTATTGCCGTTATCTTTATCATCAGTACCGGTATTGTCGTTATCTTTGTCATCAGTACCGGTATTGCCGTTATCTTTGCCATCAGTACCGGTATTGCCGTTATCTTTGCCATCAGTACCGGTATTGCCGTTATCTTTGCCATCAGTACCGGTATTGCCGTTATCTTTGCCATCAGTACCGGTATTGCCGTTATCTTTGCCATCAGTACCGGTATTGCCGTTATCTTTGCCATCAGTACCGGTATTACCGTTATCTTTGTCATCAGTACCGGTATTGCCGTTATCTTTGCCATCAGTACCGGTATTGTCGTTATCTTTGATATCAAAGGGCGGCTCCCGATTCGGATGATCATTGCCTGAATGGCTGCTTTTGCCGATTGCCACCGCAGCGCCGCCGGCAACCGCCACGCCTAAAAAGGTCAGAACTTCCCAGCCGGATATAAATGACTCCCAGGTAATCGGTGCGAGCAGTTTTGTACCCGCCTGCTGAACCGCGGCCTGTTTATCCGCCATATTACTGATATTGTCATATTCCATGGCAGACTTCGGCGTATAGTTATGCACCTTTTTATTCTCAGCTTCACCGATAACCTGACCGGGAAACAGATAATAGTCTTCGATCACCACAGACGGCTCTTCTTCACCCGCCAGGAATAATTTCAGATTATTACCATCGCGGATGATAATCGTCTCCCGGGGGGCGGAGCCTGTCTGTTTATCAACCAGCACATAATCCACTCCCGGCATGGCTTTCATAACATTAACCCCGTTTTTGACAGTGGTTTCCGCTTTTTTTGTCACGCGTGTTGCTTTATCGACAATGCCGATAACGATAGGCATATTACATAACTCCTGTATATAAAATGAAGCAGGTGCCCACCAGATATATTTCAGAATAATAAATTATGCTTAATCCCTGACCGGAGATTACCCTGAATCATTATCCGGAAATAAAAATGAACATAAAATGAGATAAATACCGGATGCATGACGATGGCTCACTGCAATAACACGGCTAATACTACAGACAATACGATATGAATTGAATATTATTTTACGCCCTGAGCATTCCGATTAATCTTAAACAGAAAACCTGAATTAAAAAAAATGAAAATATTATTTTCATTTTCAGTGAGGAAGATAACAGCCCGGCAGCAATAAAATACCGGTTCATCAACAAATAATTTTGCTATACCGCACCATTGGTGCGGTATGGACATACTTTAAAAAATGCTATCCGGACTTATCTTATAATCCTGTTACATTCCGTAAGGCATTTTTATTATTGCAGATATAGTGTTAGCATTCTGAGTAATAAAACTCTGAAAAAGAATCCGATTACTCTCTGAATATCCCGGTGATAACATTATGGAAAATAAAACATTACCTGAATTTGATATTTGTCAAACCAGCGGAGGCCACCAGTTCCTGCTCACTTCCGGGCCTGACTACATCAGTAAAATATTACGCGGAGGTGCCCTCTGGAGAACAAAAGAAATCAATATCAGTCAGCGCCTGCTGGAATTTACAGAGGCTCCGGTGATTTACGATATCGGCGCTAATCTTGGCTCCTGGACAATTCCGGTCAGTAACTATTTTCAGCACCGTAACGGTATTGTCTACGCTTTTGAACCCCAGCGTCAGGTATATAACCAGCTCTGCGGTAATCTCTTCCTGAACAAACTGAAAAATTGTTATACCTTTAACAGCGCAATCGGTGACTACGATGGTGAAATTGATGTACCGGTTTTTGATCCGCTGACTGACAGTAACATGGGCGCAGTTTCTCTTGATAAAACCGTATTCAGTGAACAACGTGCAGGTTCAGCACCACCAACAGAAAAAAGAAAAATCAATACACTGGATACACTGAATATGCCGCATGCCAGTCTGCTGAAAATAGATGCTCAGGGGATGGAAGCAGATGTTCTGAGGGGCGGAAAAAAATGGATACAGGCATCCGGTTACCCTTATATTATTTTTTCAGTGTGGGGCGACTATATGACATCGACCATAGAGAAAAATAAACAGGTATTTTCCCTGCTGCAGGATGAAATGGGGTATGAACTGCTTCAGATTGATGATTTTTATGTTGCACAGCATAAAAGCAATAAAAGCGGAAAGCTGGTTCAGACACCAAACGGCTATATTGTAAAACGGGAAACGTCACAGTTTGGTATGGATTTTCTGAGTTTCTGACATCATTAAGAACAGATAAGGAAGCCGATGCTTCCTTTCAGGCCGTTGACAAACCCGCAGGGGTTGGCGACGACCGGCAGAGGTTGTAAAAGTAAACCAGGAAAATCAATTTATTGATTTTCGGCTGATAACACTTTCGGCTGATAACACAAAGCAGGAAAAACCACGTTTTATCCTGCTTTGTCAGCAATCTCAAAGGAAGCCGGTGCTTCCTTTTCTATTACCGGTAACTCAGACTGACCTGCTGGGTTTCCATATCGTAAGAGCCTTTAATACGCAGATCCAGCGGATACGGGTCCCAGTAAATCAGTGTTCTTATTTCAAACACAATAATGCCATATTGCGCATACTGATCTTTTCCCGCTAACGGGGTTATCACCAGTGATTCCGGAATAATCCTGCTTTCAAAACGCAAAATAGCCCGGCGCAGTTTTTCCTCGACCTGTTCCCAGCCCAGTTGTCTGGCATAGGCGCCGGTTAACGGCGCAATACCAAAATTAATCACTGAGTCAACAACCGGAGATTTACTGTAACGCCGCAGCTCTCCTTCCGTATTTTCAGTACTGAAAATAGCCAGGAGATCACGCAATATAACCTCACGCATTTTACGTGAATCGAAATAGAATTTATCGACAGGCTCACGCCGCTCTTTCGGATGATCATCAATCAGCCGGTCAAGCAATGCAGGCATATATTGCTTTTTATTATCCTGCATGTTCAGTTTCAGCACCGGCTGTTGTCATGGAGACCTTATTCAGTTCAGATAACGGATATTCTCCCAGGTCTGTAATGACCATTTTTCCGCCTTTTCCTGTCAGGAAATACTCTGAAACCTGCTCCCACTGCGTTTCAAAACCCAGCTTAATTTTATCACTGTCAGTATCACGGACAGGATAACGGGCCGGAATATAACCGTAAAAAATATCATTTTTTACTTTAATCTGAGCGTGGATCCAAATCAGATCCAGTAAATCGCGGGGTTTAACAATATTGATGGTTTCAATATCTGCAAACGGTACCCAACGGTAGCCACCGGCAACAATAAACTCGCAAATAGGCCCCAGACGGCTGTCATTATCTGCCATCCAGGCAAAATCACCGATTTTTTCACCGTTGCCGCCGGCTGCCGGTGCATTCTCAAAGGCCTGTAAACGCAGTGCTTCTGATTTATCCGGTTTATTCTCTATCAGTAATTTATTGGCTTCCCAGACTGATTTCATCCATTCCGGTAATTCCTGCTGCAGCGTCATCGGTTCGCGCTTTCCTTTCAGGACTTCTTCACGCAGAATTTCACTGAATACCAGGTTTTTATATAATTCAAGCTGCTTGTCATCATTGTGACCATCAATTAATGACCAGGTTTCAAGCTGAATCATCGCTTTTTCCCAGTAACCTTTCAGGCAACACAATTTAAATAAAGTCTCACGAATAACTAAGTCATTCGGCTTTTGTTTTACCTTATTCAGAGTTTCATCAAAAAATTCATCCAGCGATGAGTTGGCAAGAATATCAGAGAGTTTTTGTGTTGTGGCCATTTCAAAATCCTTAATTGATTATAAACGGCTGTCTAAGCCTAATTTATAGAGTTCCTTAGAAACGAGTGAGGAAACAGAGTCTTTTGCGTACGGAATAATACCGTCCGGAGCAAGCATTCTCAGAATGTCATAATCTTCATGCTCATCCTGTGTTAAATCAACTTCTTCCATCGTTGACAACTCCCGCCAGACACGTTCCATAAATGCTGACGTTTCAAAAATACACTCAGTCAGATTCAGATCTTTTATCTGCTCACAGAGTGAATCAAAGCTGCCGTCATCATCCGCGGCAGATAATTTTGCCTCTTCTGCAGCGGTATACGTTTCCGCCTGCGGAGAATCAATTTCCCCCCATAACAGAAATTTTTTATATTCAACTTCCAGCTTTTTTAATTCATCGCCGCTTTTTCTGTACGCTTCTGCGGCATATTCTATAGAAATAAACCCCGCACCCTGAGGTAATATTTCATTGATTTCAATATTCATGAAATCAATTTTTACCGGTGTTAATTCTGTTAATGCCTCAATAACTGATGCTGACTGGTTATTTTCAGCCGCAACAAACGACAGTGAAAAATGGCCAATCTGAACAGCAGAGCCATATATCAGCCGGATTTTTGACCCGAATGCAACCTGCTGTTTATTCACGAAACAGACTAAATCCCGGCAGGTATTCTGTAAAACAGGGCCGGTATTGGTGTAATAAAACAGAACGTCCGTATCCTGCTCTTTGCCTGAATTCAGCGCAACATCGGCAGTAAACGCATTGATCGCCACCGGATTATCGATGGTATTCTGCTCTGTCAGTTTGACCGACCCTTTACGGGTCGGCCAGTTAAAATGCAACAGCATTATCAGTGTCCGATAAACACATTACATGAACCCGTTGATACTACTGTGCCGCATCCGCCGCAATCCCCGGCCCGGGCGGCCGGGATATTATTGACAAAAACAGTACAGGATGCGCTGCAGATACAACTTTTAACATGAATAGTGCAACATACCGGCGCTCCCAGAAAGGTTTGCGGGATACCGTTGGTAAACACGTTACATGAACCCGCTTCCACAACCCCGCAATGGCAGGCTAAATCGCCCAATCTTGCTGCTGGTAACATAGTGTCTCCTTATATCAGCTGTCCGGAACAGCCCCCTCAGGGGCTGTGGTAAATCAAGGCGGTAAAGTCAAGAACGGTGTTGTCACTTTCGGTGTCGTCACTTCCGGTGTCGTCACTTCCGGTGTTGTCACTTCCGGTGTTGTCACTTCCGGTGTTGTCACTTCCGGTGTTGTCACTTCCGGTGTTGTCACTTCCGGTGTTGTCACTTCCGGTGTTGTCACTTCCGGTGTTGTCACTTCCGGTGTCGTCACTGACGGGGTCGTCACTGACGGTTCCGGTGTCGTAATTGTCGGTGTCGTAACGAGCGGTGTCGTCACTGTCCCCGTCGGCGGTGGTGTAATTGGTTTCACAGGAATAACAGCAAAGAAGAAGAATCCCGGCAGTCCCGGCATTGCCGGAGCGGCAACTGCGACCGGGCTGCCCGGCTGGGTACCGAAACCGCGGGCATGCGCGCAATCCCCCGGGTTAAGATAGGTATTTGCCCCGTCAAGAATCAGGCCGTTTTTGGCTTTGATCTTAATCTGGTCAGCTGTAATCACCATACATCCCACACAGCCGATAGCCAGTTCTCCGCCGGATGTCAGAGCAAACGCACCACCGACCCCCATCTGCATGGCACCACCGACCGCTACCGAGTGGTAACCACCGACGTTAGTGGAATAAGCTCCGCCCACGTTAATAGCATAAGCCCCGCCCACGTTATACGAACTGGCCGCCGCGATATTCATAGCGTGGCTGGAACCGTATATCCCGCTGAAGGCGCCGCCGATAACAATGCTATCGGTCATGCCGACAATGCGGGAGGCTGAACCGACAACATCCTGGGAGAAGTTAGCCCCCACGATCTGGCTGCTGTTGGCACCAACCATACTGCTCTTGTTCACACCGACCGTTTCGCTGCGGTTGACCCCGACAGTGGAATCCGAGTTCACACCGATAGTCTGGGTATGGTTAACCCCGATAAGCTGGGTTTCGTTGAGTTTGGTCACACGGGACATATTTCGTTCCGCCTGCTCCCAATACTCTTCGAGTCCCGGTTTATCGTCAAAACGGATACCGTTATAGTTGGTTTTTCCCCCGCCGATAGTCCGGCTGATTAAACCACTCTGTGTCCGGTTTGCCGGCAGTTCCCACGGTGGCGGCGTCATGTTGTTATACAGACTGCCGATAATCATCGGGCGATCCGGGTCACCATACAGGAAGTCGACAATCACTTCCTGACCGACACGCGGAATATAAATCCCGCCGTAGTTATCCCCGGCCCATGACTGACCGACACGTATCCAGCAGGAATCGGCATCGGTATTTTTACCGTAGCGATCCCACATGAAACGCACTTTTACCCGGCCATATTCATCAGTCCAGACCGTTTCTCCCTCCGGCCCGACAACCAGTGCGGTTTGCGGCCCGTGAGTGAACGGCTTGGTGATAGTCTGCGGCGGACGATAGACTTTTGTTGTCGGCTGCACCACAAAGCTGGTGTAGATACTGAAATCATCACTGTCAGACTGCTGGTTGATTTCAGTCGCCCGCAGCTGATTCGAAATTACCAGATATTCGCGGTTTGCTTTGGATTGCGGATAATTTTCCAGTGTAAAGGTTGTGCCGCAGACCACAGAGCGGATTTCACCGGAACCGGCTGCTCTGGAACCAAGACACCCCTGCTCCTCACTGCGGACACGCGCCAGGAACTCGCCGACAGACGGATCGTCATAATCCCCCGGCCACTGGTACTGTTCATACTCGTTAAAGTTAGTTTTACGCGGCTTTTTATCCACCGCGGAAATATCCGCACGGGATTTTTTAAAGTCATAATCCGATGTCAGCCATTGCCCGGATGTCACCGTTTCCTGAGCGCCGAACTGATCGATATATTCCTGTCCGTCCTTCGGTTTATCAGACTCATACCGCAACGTATGATACGCCGGACTGAATGTCCGCTTATGCGCACCGACATGGTCAACAAGGATCAGCCGGTTCTTCAGATCAGAATGCTCATAGAACCAGTAAATACCCCACTCTTCCATCAGGCGCTGAACGAAATCAAAGTCCGTTTCACCATACTGAACCTGATATTCAAGCTGCGGATAAATAGCTGACAGGCGCTTTTCGATCGGGAAAGGGAACTTTGCCAGAACTTCATCAATAATATCCACGACGGATTTCTGCTGAAAATTCTTATAGTCAGAAGTCAGCGTCGCCAGATTCAGCCACGGACGTATGATAAATTCATACATCGCCTGATTCTCATCCCGTCCGATAAAACGGGCACGTTCCACCAGACCGGTGACCTCTCTGTGGCCCTTACCTGAACCACGTTCAATATCCAGTCCGTTACCATCCAGCTCGATAACAACCGTCATCTGCTGTCCGATAAATTTTTTCAGATCAAGGTTTGCTGCGACCTGCCACGGAATAGCAGGGTTTGCGGGTGTTTTCGCAACTACCTTATACTGATACAACACTGACAGGGCTTCCTCACCCTCCAGCGTCGATATTGCAAGGCCCGGCTCACCTGCCAGTTCCGGCATTGCCGAGCAATACAGCGTTAATGTTCGAGGCATATTCACACCTAATTGGTTTGATACAAATCAAATTTGTATTAAGTACATAATTAAACGGAGACATCCGTGTTTCTGATATCTATCTTAATTGAGTCTAAAATGTTTCCCTGCCGATTCAGACGCCATAGCCAGGCAGAGTCAAAAGACTTAATACAATAAGGCCAATTTATCCATGGCATCGCGCTAACTCCTCCATTGTCATTGATATTGCAATCCGTGTACGTCATTTCAGATATCAGAACGTCCGAATTGTTCTTAAACTGAAACCGGGGTTTCAGGAGAACCGATTCCCACAGCGGAGAGTAATATCGTTGCAGCGACGTAACCCAGTTTCTTAATTTCTTTTCATCAATCACACAATTTTCATTTTCAATATGAAATGCAATTATCCGGGAGCACCAGAAAATAACATTTGATACCGTACTCAGGTGTCTGACAGTCCACTTATCCGTTGCCTTTGTGTACAGAACAACACATTTATCATCACTGAGGAAACTGAAAGCACCGAGATAAAACGTATCTTTCTTTTCTGAAGCCGGTACAGCAAAGCACCACGGGAATTGCTCTGTAATCATTCTGCTGTTAAGCGACTGATTGATATTTAATTGGCTGCACTGGCGGATAACACGATAAATTACGTGATTCCCCTTAATTCTGTTTCTTCCTGAACTATTTCCCAATTCCGGGAAATTTGTCTTTATTTTCATAATAAGCAGCCATTTATCAATATAAAGAAATCGCTCTGATAATTAATAGGAAAAGTCCACAATTAAATAAGCAACCGAATGTTCTTAATTACAATTACCTATTATTTAAATAGTTGCCGGGCATTTAAAGTTCTTCAGCAATTTATTAACCGGCTTTCCTTTATAATTTAATCCGTTAACATTTATACTAACCTTCTGATCACCCAGCCGGTAAATTAATGTCTGTTTAGCCGGTGATATATCTTTCTGTTCGGCTGCCATATCCATCCAGTGCAACAGTGCCCATTCGCCCATCAGCACACGTTCTTCAGTGTTTTCTGAATTATCTGCGGAAACAGCATTCATCGTAATGGTATTTTCAGTATTCTGCTCAGGCCATTTAAATACTTTAGGCCAGACCGGCCCGTGTTTATAAGTCAGTGCTGTTCCGTTAATATTGATACCAAACTGCAAAATCCGCGGCGATAATGCCGGGATACTTGCGTTAAAGCTGAAAGAGACATTTTCACTCATCCCGTTACGAAAAAAAGCTTTCTTGATCTCCCGGGCCTGTTCGAAAAAACGCAACACCTCCCGGTCTTCATTTCCGCGCAGATCTTCACGTTTATAGCGCCATGGTGACACACTGGTATCCACCAGTTTTTCCAGGTTCTCTTTATAGTACGCATCCACTATGCCGTTCGGCCCGAAGAAAACTTCGAACTCCTCAAGGCTGACTTCCTCTTCGCTGTCCGCGAAGGGGTAGCTGCCCTGAAAAGAGGCGACACACATGTCGCCTAATTCCGTTTTAACTGCTTCATTACTTTGCAGTGTGAACTGCTGACTGAGCTTTACGGAGATACCTCCCAGCAGCGGCATAATGATCGCTTTGAGCGGTGCCGGCCAGAGCCGTGATTCCGCTTTCAGACGTTTTTCCGCCTCTGACGGGTAGGGCAGCGCGCTGCCGTCCTCCATCGCCGATTCCGTAATCACCAGGTAGTTATGCTGATCCCCCAGCATGCTGATAATTTTGTTCAGCCCGTTATCCCCGCCCTGTCCCGCCTGTATCCGCCGGTTTCCCTGCTGCGGAGACGTATCCAGGTTGATTAAGCGGTGCAGTGCCGAGAAACGGCGATCCACATTGTCATACAGGATTTTTGTTTCCCGCTGCGACAGTGCATCCTTAACAGTCTGAAGGTCTTTCAGGTTACGGGTGACAGATCCCATACGCCCGGTTGTCAGGTTCCGCCCGGCCTGGGTTTTGGACAGATCCGGCATTTGCGATTCCTGTTTGGCAAAATCCACGGATAACGCCGTTTCATGACCGATCTGCGTGATCATGTCAATCAGTGGTGAATCCGGGGCACTGAGGATCTGCAAAGCGTACATATCAAATGTGGTATCGTTTCCCACGGCTGTATCCGGCACGATTTTCTTCAGCTGAATGCCGCTGAGGAACTGATTCCAGACTGATGTATACTCCTGAAGATACAGTTTCAGAACCGCTTCTTCTGTCTCCGACATATAAAAGCCGTCAAGCTGCTTAATATCGGTTTTACGGCCTTTACTGTCATTTTTCTGTCCTGTGATCCAGCTGTCTTCACTCAGGATATTTTTCACGTAGTCCGTCAGTTTTTTTTTAAAAACCTGATGATACCCGGCATTGGTAAAAATGCCGGGGATACCGTTCAGTGCCAGTGATTCATCACTGATTTCCAGAATACTGCCCAGCTGATCACCGGCCAGCTTGTTCAGTGTTATATTTTCAGGCGCCTCCGTCATCGCCTGTTCTTTAACTTTCTGGTACAGGCGAGAGGCTAACGGCTTTTTTTGCAGAACCACGCGTGCGGCAGCCACGAGGCGGTCATTAATCTCAGGGTTATACCGGCTCCACTGCGGATTATTGAACAGCTCTTCCAGGTGTGAAACAAAGACGATGGTCTGACCGTAGTTTTCGATCATCCGGTTTGCCTGTGCTTCTTCCGTCAGCGTTTTAATCAGGTAATCCTTATCGAATTTCCCTTCACCGTGCAGCATCAGATAGGTCTTCAGTTTATCGTAAATAGTATCTGAATCATCTGCTGTCACTGCGTCATACAGCGATTTTTCTGCCATCCGTTCGAGCGAGAACAGCATCCAGCGTTGCAGGAAATACTGATAAATCTTGTCTGATTCCTCACGGATATCAAAACCGACATACAGGCCGTAACGGTAAGACAGACGCGGATCTTTAAAGTCGAACACGCCCAGCACCGGAATATCCTGGGTCAGTGAAAGCATCTTCGCCAGCAGACCGTCACTGTTATTTTCCAGATATTCATCCAGTACCGTCGATACTTCTTCCACTTTCGCGGTTGCACCATCCAGATAATCCCGGTTGTTGTGATAACTGATCACCAGTGCATAACAGAGCCAGACCGTCAGCAGAATCGTCAGCAGATGACCGGCCAGTGTCTGGAAGCGGTACTTGGCGGTCAGTGCCAGGTTGTAACGCACCAGATTGCGGTCACGGACAAAGTTTTCAAACAGCTGTTTCAGGAAGAAATGCTTACCGTTGACGGTTTCCTGAACCAGACGATCTTCCGTATCCTCTGCTTTATCAGCAACCACATCCCCCAGGCTGTTTGCCATATCCCGCCATTTCTGAACAATGGTATTCGGGTTGAGCAGAGACTGCATGGTTGACTGCGTACTGCTGGCAAAATAGATACCGCGCAGCGAGGTAAACTTCTGCGTATCATCATAACGGGACGGCGAGAAGACGTTCTGACCGAATTCGGTGATGGAATCCGCCAGTAACCGGAAGTCCTGTGGTAACTGATACATGCGTTTACGCGTGGTGACATCATACTCATCCAGCATACGCGCCGTCATATCTTTATCGAGACGGCCTTCCAGCGCGGATAACTCATTGCGCAGCACATCGCGGATCTCGACAATCGCATCGGATTTTTTCTTTTTCTCACCAAACGGCAGTGTAAAGCCCCAGATCTGATCACGCTCTTCCATCGTCAGCGACCGGAAGTATTCATCAAAACCGGACACCATATCCATCTTGGTGATCATCACATACACCGGGAAACGCACCCCTAATTCATGGCGCAGCATATCCAGTTGTGTTCTGAATTTTGATGATAACGCGTACAGCTCTTTCTTATCTTTACCCAGCAGGTCAGTCACCGGGATGGTAACCACCACACCGTTGAGTGATTTCAGCGGACGGTTTTTCTTAATCGCCTTAACCAGCGCTTCCCATTCACCCGCGTTTTCATCTGACTCATCAATGTATTTACCGGAAGTATCAACAAAGATAGCTTCATTGGTAAACCAGCATTCACAGTTAGCGGTCGGCGTGCTTTCTCTGGAAACGCGCAGTAATTGTTCCGGTAACGGAAACTCCTGACCCGATGACAGAACAGCGGTGGTTTTACCGGCATCCTTCGAACCCAGCATCATGTACCATGGCAGGTCATAAACGACTTTTTTCGGACGCCAGAAATGACTCCAGCGGGAGATCTTACGGCTGGTATGCGCCACATAACGGGCTGCATTATTAATAACCGCAACAACTTCCCGGTAATGTTCACCTGCACGGACAGGATCAACGTTACTTTTCTTAAAGAAACGATCGAGCTTTTCCGGGTTGAACCGCAGCATGGAGATCAGCAGCCAGACACAATACAGCAGTGTCACCAGCGTAATGACCCCGATAACAATCAGCCGGGGTGTGGTTTCCTCAAACGGATAGGATTCCCCGAGCAGCAAATAGGGCGAAAATACCCAGAATGTCACGCAGAGTGTCAGTACCCCGAGCAGAAAACAGGGAACGCGGCACCAGAGCCCGATAAAAATAACAGCCAGCAGAACAATGAAGATGATCCGCGGTACTGCATCTTCCAGCGGACGAATCTCACCATAGCCGAATGTCGGTCCCAGGTACCATATGATGGCGGCTGCTAATAAAAAGAAAATAAAGATCAAAAATCTTTTTAAAAACCGCAGTGCAAATGTTCGATTCCAGAATGACATTTTATAACTCACAGATAGGTAACATAAACGACAACGCGACGGTTAAGCGCACGCCCTTGTTCATCTTTATTACTGCTGATCGGTTGTGAAGCCCCCATGCCTTTTGTCTCAATACCCTGCGCCGGGATACCTGCTTTCACAAAGAAGTCCCCCACAGATTCAGCACGTTTCAGCGAGAGCTCCTCGTTACTGGCAAATTTAGCCCGTCCGATAGGCACGTTATCCGTATGTCCGGTAATCACAACCTTACCGTCAACACGTTTGACTTCATCTGCCACACGGGTGAGGATTTTGTCCATTTCAGGTTTGACTTCCCTGCGTCCGGAAAGGAACATGGCATCACCGCGGAACGTCACAATACTTTGCGGACCGGTTTCATCCACTTCAACCAGACCTTTGGCTATTTCATCTTTAAGCAGAACAGCCAGACGTAAGCGCGGCATACTGATCGCCAGCTGAGTATGTTTCAGCTCACCGCGCTTCAGTGCTGCGGCACGATCGGTAAATTCCCCGAGATCAACGGAGAGCCAGTATTTAAAGAGGGCGAACAGACTAATCAGAATAAATGTGCAGATAATCAGAGAAATACGGACAGGCAGGTAGATCCGGCGTACTTCATTATCTTCCTGGGTCACTGTCGCATTCGGCGATAATGCCGCCGGCACCGAGTCGCGGGTACTCTGCTGTAACGACAGCAGACGCTGGCGGATTTTATTCAGCTGGCGATCACCGTTTTCGATAATACTGTAACGACCCTCAAACCCGAGGCCGAGAATACGGGACAGAATGTCCAGCACATCGGTATATTCCTGCGGGTTCATGGACAAACGGCCGATCAGAAGGAAGAATTTGTTCCCCCCGTCGTTATCCCCTTCAAAGTGGTTCAGCAGGTTACTCTGCGACCAGCCGGAAGCCAGCCCCCAGGCTTTGGAGTGAATAGATTCATCAATCGCGGTACAAATGGCATAACGGATAATGGCCATTTTCTGCCACGGAATACTTACCGCATCACAGACCGCCGTAAAGGTGGATATTTCATTTTTCAGGCTCTTTTTGAGGATCTCCACCTGCTTCAGGTCGGAAACCTGCTCAGGCAGTTCACTGAGAGCCCGCAGCAGCGGCTGCACCGCCTCAAGCAACGGATCTTCCGCCCGGCTGACACGCTGTATCCGGGCCTGGATGCTTTCACTTTTAATCAATTTCGTCATTGTGCAGCGGGTCGCTGTCCAGCGGTGCGAAAAAACTACCGTCATCATGCAGAAAAGCCCCCATTGACTGGGGGGACTGCTCTTCCTGATGATCCGCTAATGCGCCGTCAGGACCTTTTTTGTCCTGATCGTCATCATCACCGTAATTGTCATTGAACAGGTTCATTAATCCCTCACGCCCCAAAGCTCAAGCCGTATCCCCGGGAAGTCCCCTGCAACGTGAAGGGCAAGAGAGCCGCTGTTGAGAATATTTTCCCAGTAAGGTCCCTGCTTCATCAGTTCAAAGTACAGATATCCGGAGGTATAAGGTATTTGTCTCGGCGGAACCGGCAGATTGCGTAAAATCAGACCAGGCAGGTGAGAGCGAACCAGTTCCTGGAGTTTATGCGGCGAGCTGATTTTGGTCTGTGCCACAAACTGGTGCTGCATAACATCCTGCGGCAACTGCGATGACGCCGCGAGTACCAGATTGGAGAAACCGCGCAGTTCGCTCGGAATGACCGATGCCGTCCAGACACCATGCTCCTGGCGCACCAGCGGAATGCTCTGGCCGGAACGCACCAGCATCTGGTTCAGCAGGCCGTGTACTTCATCCACCAGCGGGCGGATTGACGCATACAGGTTGGCGTGGTCATAACCCGGCGCCACATTCGGCCGGCGTGTTTTTGCCCGCAGGAAAGTGGATAATTCACCGGCAAACTTAGCCAGCTCCTCATAAATCACAATCGGTGCGGTTTCCGGGATATGACGCAGATGGTTTAAAATCGGCTCATATTTGTTGAAGATCTGCAATAACAGATAGTCAACCACTTCCGCACTGGCGCTGGCTTTACCGTCACTGGATGCCAGACGTGACGCCAGCATATCCGCACGCATTTTTACCAGGCCGTTTAAGTGGGTGATCCACTCCATCAGCAGGTAGTTAGCCGCATAACCGGTAACCGGCGGGATATGATCCTCCAGATGCAGCAGCACACTGCCGTCCGGCTGGATAGCTTTGACTTTCGCCAGTGAAATACCAATCCATGATTCCGTCATTTCCGTTTCCGGCATCAGGCGCAGACGCATACGGGCCAGCTGGATCGGTTTCGGTCCCTGGCGCACAGCGTTGGTATCATTAATCTCTTCTTCATACGAGGAGAAACGGGCTAATGAGCTGCTGTCAAACTCATCAAAAATCGTTTCATCGCTGTTATCAAGACGTAATGGCACAGCCAGATAAATCATCTTTCCGAGATGCTCGGCTGTAATGGTTAAAGGTTCAGGCTGCTCATCGTGGCCGGGTATCCCGAATGGTGTACCATCAGGAAAAACCCCCTGCCCTGAACGTAAGACCAGCTTGCCATAAGACAATGCCTCACGATCAATCTCGTATTGTGCAAAACCCCAGAAGAACGGACTAATGGTCGCTGCACGTTTATGAGCAATATATTCAAAATAACGTTCTTGCTGTTGGAATAGCTGAGGGCGCAGGAACAGTCCCTCACTCCATACGACTTTATTTGTTCTCACAACTCATCCATTCTCTTTGATTGACACAACTGAATTTGAAAATAAGACTTTAATTTCATGTTCAGGCTCGGTAAATAAAATATACTTCTCAGTCCATGTTGCACCGCGTAAATTTGATAAAGGATATACGGCACTCCATTTGGCATTACTGATATCTTTGTACGCTGCTATGACCCCGATATAGGGAAATTCCGAATTAATTTTGTAATCAATGATTTTTGTCTCACCTGGTCTGATAATATATTCCAGGATAAGCATTTCATTTTCAGGATTAGGCTTGTTTTTATATAAATAGGTTAAATAATCCGTACTTAAAAATGATTGCTTAGATTTAACAGCATAAACAAATACATTCAGTGGTGATGGCAGATGGTTTTTATTTTTATTAATTTCAGCGCTGGCCACTAAACTAATTTTTAGTTCTGATGCGGACTTATCTTCAGAAGAGGTTGATTTTGATGTACTGAAAAAACTGCACCCTGTAATCAGAAAGGATATGACCAGGACACACAGGATATTCACTACCTTAAACAGGGTATATTTTCTTTCTGTATTATTGGACATATAACCATGCCTGGCATTATGAAAATGCTTATATGTATAAACAACTAAGAGTCATTAATAATATTGTCCGCCACCGTAAATTGCAAACAATTAAATATTTATAAAAAAACTTCCCGGAGATAAAAACCTGCTGCCTGAAAGCAGCAGGTTTTATTCCAACATAAAATACTATCAGCTGATAAGGTTAGCTTTAACATCGTAGGTAGCTGCGATAGTACCTGCTTTGTTACCTTCAGCATTCTGGATAACATATTCCTGAGTCATCTTAGTGAAGGAGAATTTAACTACTTCACGCGGACGGCTTTCGTCTTCGATAGAACCCTGCATTGCAACATCAGTGATGATTACATCAGTGAATTTAATGACCAGGTATTCCAGTGGGGTACCACCCGCTTTACGGACAGTAAACTGGATGTCTTTGATGTGTTTACCGGATAAGCAGTAGCTCAGCAGGTTAGGACTTGCTTTATCGGTATAGTGAACAAATGTGAAATCTTCCACAGTTGCTTTACCGGAACCGCCGCCTGAACCACTGTGCATGTTAGACTGCTGGTTAACACCCCAGCGCCATGACAGAACTTCAATTTCATCCTTGTGCGCGTGATCCTGAGCTTCACCATCGATGCCTGCGATTCTTAAAAACATATCTTGAGCCATCAGTATTTCCTCTTATTAATGCATTAATCAAATTGCTTTGACAGGTAACCACACCCTGTGGTGACCACTTTTGTTATGCCGGATATCGGACCTGCTATCCTTATGGTTCTCACCGGCAATGAACTGCTATTCCCTTTGTGAAGCGAGAGAATATTGTGTCAGGACGCGATTACGCAGCACCTTTCAGTGACGGTAATTTAGCGACCATACGTAAAGAAACGGTCAGACCTTCCAGCTGGAAGTGCGGACGCAGGAAGAATTTCGCCTGATAGTAACCAGGGTTCCCTTCCACATCCTCAACCACCACTTCCGCGGCAGCCAGCGGACGGCGTGCTTTTGTTTCCTGAGAAGAGTTAGCCGGGTCCCCGTCAACATAGTTCATCAGCCAGTCGTTCAGCCATTTCTGCATGTCATCACGCTCTTTAAATGAACCGATCTTGTCACGGACGATACATTTCAGATAATGCGCGAAACGGGAGCAGGCGAACATGTACGGCAGACGTGCTGACAGGTTGGCGTTAGCCGTTGCATCCGGATCATAGTATTCCGCAGGTTTCTGCAGAGACTGAGCCCCGATAAACGCAGCGTAATCTGTGTTTTTACGGTGGATTAACGGAATGAAACCGTTTTTGGACAGTTCCGCTTCGCGACGGTCAGAAATCGCAATTTCTGTCGGACATTTCATGTCCACGCCGCCGTCATCGCTCGGGAAAGTATGGCAAGGCAGGTTTTCAACCACACCACCACTTTCCACACCGCGGATAAGCGTACACCAGCCAAAATGTTTGAATGAACGGTTGATGTTCACAGCCATTGCATAGGCCGCGTTTGACCATGAATATTTGCTGTGATCGGAACCGTCAGTGGTTTCTTCAAAATCAAACTCGTCAACCGGGTTCGTTGCGATACCGTACGGCAGACGCGCCAGGAAGCGCGGCATGGCCAGACCGATATAACGGGCATCGTCAGACTGGCGCAGTGAGTTCCATGCTGCATATTCCAGGTTCTGGGTAAAGATTTTGGTCAGATCACGCGGGTTGGACAGTTCCTGCCAGGAATCCATCTGCATAACAGACGGTGATGCACCGGTGATAAACGGTACGTGTGCAGAAGCAGCCACTTTCGCGATAGAACCCAGCAGGTCAACATCCGGCGGAGTATGATCGAAATAGTAGTCAGCAACCAGGCAGCCGTACGGCTCGCCACCTAACTGGCC
>RWZD01000080.1_pt1 | contig 24374 bp, 20 predicted proteins | sample 2187771 | NCBI WGS metagenome assembly RWZD01 (sample SAMN10531866, study PRJNA481165) | viral metagenome | isolation source: viral particles purified by filtration and ultracentrifugation from about... | place: USA: Tennessee
AAGATTAATTCTACGCTCTTCTAAGCCGTAGGTCACAGGTTCGAATCCTGTAGGGCGTACCATATAAATCAATATGTTATATGCCAGGGGAAGAAAACCCGCCAGAAAGCGGGTTAAGTAACGGGTCTGGTTAGTATTTTATTTTTCACTCCTGACCCAATCCTCATAAACAGCTTCAGACCATCCCAAAAAAGTCCGCCTTTCGTTCTTGCCGGTAAAACTCATTACCAGAAGCACATAGCCATCTTTCGATAACTTATACATTGGCTGAATACCGCTATTTTTATCAATGTAATTAATGACCTAGATATTGGTCACTGCAAATTTATCAGGACAATCGCTGATTGTTTGCTTTATTTTCCTCAGCACGTTTTTATGGTTTTTCCAAAATAGTCAGCAATCTTCCGGCTGGTTGTGAATACCTCTCCATCAGAGGCCGGTACCATTTTCTGAAAATTGAACCCGGGTAAAACTACGGCAGTGGTCATGGTGTGGATCATCCTCCCTACCGATATAGTGCGTACTATATGAAGCTATGAGAAATCAGATATGAAAAAGCCCCGCTATTTAGCGAGGCGTTGTTTTCTTAATATACGTTTTTAAATCAAGGCTCCCCAGTTATACGTGGTGTAGTTACTGACGGAGTTGTTACTGTTGGTGTTGTTGGTTCTGGTGTTGTCACTGTTGGTGTTGTTAGTTCTGGTGTCGTCACTGATGGTGTTGTTGGTTCTGGTGTTGTTACGCACGGGGTTGTCACCGGACATGTTGGCTCGGGCGGACATACAGTCACAGGCGGGCATGTCGGTTTCGGCGCTACTGGCGGACACGTTGGTTTCGGCTTTTCCGGCTCCTCACATTTGCAGCCGCACTTGCAACAGTTATTCACGATAATCTTAATAACTGTCTGCCCGTTTTCACAACATGCTTCCTTTGTTACTTGAGTCATGATAATTCCTTTTTGATATCAGGCTCCCATTGAGCTGTATAATTATACAGTTGTCAGGTGGTGCTTAATAATCAGCTCCGGAAATGCAATGCGCCTCTGTCTCCCGTATTGCCGGCTTATCGTGATGACAGTCCGTTATTGACTTCTGTCGTGGTTTAATAAATCTGGCCACCTGAACAGAGGGGCATGAATCCAATGTGCGGATCACAGAAAACCCTGTCGGGTCCGGCAGGCAGAGGCCATGTTTAACATGATTGCCGGTCAGTCGCAGGGTACCAAAGAGCAGGTCGGTAAAGTTCTGGCTCCGTGGCACCCGGAAAAAGATATGGCATTTACAAGACAACCGGTCTATATTATTTCGTATGACAGAGGTAAAGACGCGATGACATCAGAAATCATAAAACCAAAACGGGGACGGCCGCCGAAAAATCATGATGCGGGTGCAGATGTAAAAAAAATGCTGATCCGCAGTGGCATGGAGATGTTTACCGAAAAAGGCTATATGACTTCGGATATCAACGGTATCCTGAAAAAAGTTGGTGTGCCGAAGGGCTCTTTTTACTATTACTTTGACAGTAAAGAGCAGTTTGGTCTGGAAATTATGCGTAATTACGACAGCTACTTTTCCCGCCTTCTGGATAAATGCCTGTCTGATACCACGCTGCCGCCACCGGAACGACTGCGGTTATTTTACCGGACGGCCAAAGCCGGAATGGAAAAATACCACTGGCAGCGCGGGTGCCTGGTGGGAAATCTCGGTCAGGAGGTTGCCAGCCTGCCGGCCGGGTATTGTGAAATACTCGATAACATTATTACCGGCTGGCAAAAAAAAGTGGAGATCTGTCTTCTGGAAGCACAGAAACAGCAGCTTATTCCCGGAAAAACAGATTGCAGGCAGATGGCCGCTTTTTTCTGGACGGGCTGGGAAGGTGCGGTAATGCGTGCCAAACTGACGCGTAACAGTGAACCGCTGGATCTGTTTATCACTGTTTTTATGACGCAGATACTGGCGGATAAAACATAACAGCCCCGGGGAATGTTGCAGAATAATTTATTAAATATCACCGTCATTAACACTCCGGTGCGTATTTAATAAATTTTTTTACAATTAAGTAGACATCTGGTCTATATTCATAAAAGGATAACACCATGTTTAACTGTATTCTGATTGAAAACACCGACGGCTATACCGCCAAACTGGCGCAGCTCGATGAATCACAACTGCCGGAACATAATGTGACGGTTCAGATTGATTACTCCACGCTGAACTATAAAGATGGTCTGGCGATCACCGGTAAAAGCCCGGTGGTCCGCAGTTTCCCTATGGTTCCGGGTATTGATTTTGCCGGTACTGTCACTGAAAGCAGCTCTGAGCATTATAAAGCAGGCGATAAAGTACTGCTTAACGGTTGGAGCGTCGGTGAAAAATACTGGGGCGGTTTGTCGCAGATGGCAAAAGTGAAAGACAGCTGGCTGACGCCGTTACCGGCCGGAATGAGCACAAAACAGGCAATGATGATCGGGACAGCCGGTTATACCGCTATGCTGGCGGTTCAGGCTCTGCTGAAGCAGGGGATCACCAAAGAATCCGGTAAAGTTCTGGTCACCGGCGCCAGCGGTGGTGTGGGCAGCTTTGCGGTTTCTCTGCTGTCAAAATTAGGTTTTGACGTTATCGCATCTACCGGCCGCACTTCTGATACCGCATACCTGATCGATACGCTGGGTGCATCCGAAATTATGGATCGCAGCGAGTTATCCGCACCGGGTAAACCACTGACCAAAGAGCGCTGGGCGGCTGCGATTGACAGCGTGGGCAGCCATACTCTGGCCGGTGTCTGTGCCGGTACGCAGTATGGTGGTGTTGTGGCGGCATGCGGTCTGGCACAGGGGATGGATTTTAACGGTACTGTTGCACCGTTCATCCTCAGAGGCGTGAGTCTGATAGGGATTGACAGTGTGATGCGTCCGCAGGCAGACCGTGTGGCGGCATGGAAACAGCTGGCAGAACTGACAGATCCGGCGCAGCTGGAAACCATCAGCCGGGTTATTCCGTTAAATGAAGCGATTCCGGCAGCACAGCGTTTACTGAACGGTGAAATCCGCGGCCGTGTGGTGGTGGATGTGAATAATTAATATTGCATTATCCGCAATATAATACTGAATCTTGTTGACGAAAGTCCTTTGCCTCCGTTCCGGGGGCTTTTTTATATAAAAGAACATCTGCCGGATTCCTTCCGGCAGATGTCCGGACTTGCAAAGTTAGCACTATTACGTGCTCTCCCATGCTACTAATTATAATCAGTTAGCGAAAGGTGTATTATCACGGCGGGCTGATGTGACAGAATAATTCCTGTATTTTTATTCATATTACAGGTAATGGTCACTGGTATTATTTTCTTCTGATCCTTTGCCGGTTAAAGAAAATTCGGATGTACATACCGGAATTTGCTCATCAGCGGTATTTTATGAATAATAGCGCTGAAAGATGAAAGTGATCGATGAAAAAGACAGTACTTATAAAAAACAATATTAACTAAGAATTATCTTATAGGGATGGGACATGCAAATGATGCAGGCAGTAAATCCGGTGAAACTGAAGTCAGTGGTCAAATTAATTATTGTTGCTGTTATTCTCCTGTTTGCAGGAATAATTACCTTTAATTCATACACTATTGTTCAGGATGGTTCAGTAAAAGTCGGGACTTTTTTAGGTAAGGTTAATCCGGTGGCATATGATGCCGGGTTGCATTTCCCGATTAACCCGTTTATGACATTCGATACGTACTCGACAAAAGATATCCGTGTGTCACTGAAAGAGTTACGTGTACCGTCGCAGGATAAACTGAAATCTATCGTCGATATTACGGTGATGCTTCAGTTTGATGGTGCTAAAGCGCCGGTTCTCCGTATTAATGGTGGTACAGAAAGTGAAGCGCTGGATAAATATGTCCGCCAGAAACTGATTTCCACGATTCTGGAGTTCGGGAAAGATGTTGCCAACGCTCAGGATCTGTATACCGCAGATACACAGCGGAAATTACAGGATTCTATCCGTGATGCCATTCAGGGTTATGCTTCACCGTACGGTTATACGATCAAAGAAATTATGATCCAGGATATTACGCTGCCTGAAGTGGTTCAGGAGCAGGTCGTGAATACCAAAATGCGCCAGGAGCAGATAAACCAGGCAAAAGCAGAAGCTGAAAAAGAGCGTGAACTGGCACAGAAAAAAGTCGTAATCGCACAGGCTGAGCGTGAGTCAGCAGAGCAGCAGGCACTTGCCCGTGAACGTAATGCTCAGGCGAGCTCTTATGCCCTGCGTCAGGAGGCTGATGCCCGTTTATATGCGGCTCAGAAAGAATCTGAAGCTAATACCGTACTGCAGCAGACAATCACCCGCGAAATGATTAACTGGAAACAGCTTGAAATTGAACAAATCAAAGCGGAAAAATATAAAGGTGAAGTGCCTAATATTGTTGTGGGTGCAGACTATGACGGTAAAATGATCATGGATATGCGTTCTCAGCAATAAATAATATCAGTAATAAGGTAAGGCACGAAAACAGAGTTCATTCCTGTCTTACCGTTATTATTGTTTTTTTTGATATCCCCGGAATAAACATTGAATTATCTGGCTTTTAAAAAAATCAGTAGGATATATCCTGAATAATAAATAATTTAGAAATAATGTCATTGTAAATTTTTGTTATTCAGATAAAACCATTGATTATTAAAAGGATTGATAATGAAAGAATTAAATCATGCAGAAATTGAATTAGTTTCCGGCGCGGGTTGTATCCAGGATACACTCACCGGTATTGGTGAAAAACTGGGCGATTTTGGTTTCGGGCTGCTCTCACCATTTCTGAAAGTTGATCTTCCTGTTATCGGAAAAGTAAGCCTGAAAGACTTTGTTCCTGACCTGGGAAAAGATGTCGGTAATAAAGTGGGTTCTGTTGTCGGTGGTCTTATTGAAAAAACATTGGGTCGTGTAATTGACCTTGGTACTATCTGTAAATAATTAATCTGAGAAAGTAATCTGAGAAAGTAATATGTCTCAGTGATGATCCTCTGCTGGTGTGATAGTGGAGGATCATTAATATTATCGTTGTTAATCATAAGAATACTCTGTATTTAATCTTAATCCGGAAATAATTCCGCCCCCCCCAGTTAGTTAAGATATTTTTATTATTCCTGCGTCATGATATAGCTTATTTTATTGTAACTCCTTTCTTTACCTTGATGACTGAAGTATATCGGGGACGTAATCGTGATTAAAATTTAACTTTATCAGGTACTATTGTAGCATAAAAGATACTATTAATACTTAGTGTATGAATTCATTTTTAGTGATAATGAAAATATATTAACAACCCAATGATATGATAAATAAGATGAATTTTGATATATAACCAGGTGGTGTTATCACATCGTTAATAATGAAAATTTGTTTTGTTACGTTATTTTACCTATTCATTGTCGGGTGTTAATTCATATAAAATAAATATTCTTCTGAGGTGCTCGGATGAAATAACTAATAATGAAAGGAAAGTCTACTATGAAAGAGTTAAGTATTCAGGAAATTGATGCAGTTTCAGGTGCCGGTTTTATCAAAGATAGCCTGACCAGTGTCGGCGGCAAAGTTGGTGATGCGACATTCCGTGCATTCGTTTCATTTGTGAATGTAAAAGTACCTCTTCTTGCCCAGATGAATATCGGGCAAAAATACCCGGATTTAGGTAAGAACCTGGGTTCTCAGATTGGTGGTAAAGTCGGTGGTACAATCGAAACTGGCTTAACATTATTACCTGGTGTTGGCGGATTATTTAAAAAAATCCTGGGCTGATTAATACGGAATCACCGTATTTCTGATGTCAATACTTTATTTTATGGGAATTCATTATTTTATGAATTCCCTTTTTTTTATTTTTTCCCTGATACTGTCTGCCTTTTATTTCACCGGATAACCGCAGGCAGGGTTTATTGTGTTCCGCAAAGCTGCACTTGATAACAGAAAAATGAAGTGGCGGGGTAAGGCGTTATTGTTACCCGGTATTCCGCTGTGGCTGATCCTATTATGCAGTGCCCTGTTTTTAACTGCTTTTCTGGTCTTTATCTTATCCGGCAGTTATACACGCCGGGTCAGTGTGACAGGGGAAATCACCACAAATCCGCGGGCTGTCATTGTATCTGCCGGTGTACAGGGGTTTATTACCCGGCAATATGTGACTGAAGGGCAGGTTATCCGCAAGGGAGAACCGGTTTACAGTATTGATACCAGTAAAGCGACTGACAGCGGTGTGGTCAGTGATAATCAGCGCCGTGAAATTGAACATCAGTTACAGCATATCCGCGATATGATCACCCGCCTCAGAGAGAACAAATACACCACACTGACCTCGCTTGAAAAACAAAAATCGCTTTATGCTCAGGCTCAGTTACGCTCTGCCGGTATTATTGAGCGGGCACAGGAAGGTATCCGTATTATGAAACTGAATATGGATAATTATCACCACTACCGGGAAAGAGGTCTGATAAATAAAGATCAGTGGATGAATCAGGCCGCACTTTACTATTCCCAGCAAAACAGCCTGCTGGGATTAAGCGGCCAGAATGAGCAGAATATTTTGCAGGTGACGTTACTGGAAAGTCAGATACTGACTCAGTCTGCGGAATTTGATAACCGGATTTATCAGCTGGAATTACAGCAATCCGAACTGATGAAAGAACAGGTGGCCAACGAAGCCGGCAGCGGAATTATTGTCCGTGCCCTGACTGACGGCCGTGTGGATTCCCTCAGCGTGACGGTCGGGCAGATGGTTAATCCGGGGGATACCCTGCTCCAGATCCTGCCGGAAAATATCAGTCAGTACTGGCTGGTGCTTTGGGTACCTAATGATGCACTCCCTTATCTGAACATCGGTGATGCCGTCAATATCCGCTATGAGGCGTTCCCGGCGGAAAAATTCGGCCAGTTCGCCGCCGCCATTCAGATGATTTCCAAAACCCCGGCCTCACCGCAGGAAATGATGACCTACGCCGGGGCACCGAAAATCAGTCAGATGCCGCAGTCCATCCCCTACTACAAAGTCATTGTGCGCCCGGAAAAACAAAAGATTGCATATGACGGCCGCGAACTCAGCCTGCAAAACGGTATGAAAGCCAATACCAGCCTGTTTCTGGAAAAGCGCAAAATCTATCAGTGGATGGTCTCGCCGTTTTATAACATGAAGCAGAGTGCCTCCGGGCCGGCAGGAGCAGACACACCATGACAGAACGGATTCTGTTATCTGACCGGGAGGCCGTATGCGCCGTTTATCCTTAAAAAACCTGCTGGAAAAGCTCGACCTCAGCCTGCGCAGAAGCATTCCGGTTATTCACCAGACTGAGTCATCCGAGTGCGGTCTGGCCAGCCTTGCGATGATCTCCGCGCATTATGGTAAAAGTATTGATCTGATTTCCCTGCGTCAGAAGTTCAATCTCTCGGCCCGCGGCGCGACACTGACCGGACTGACCGGCATGGCGTCGGAGCTGGGGATGACCACCCGCGCTCTGTCGCTGGATATGGATGATCTGCCGAATCTGCGGCTTCCCTGTATTTTACACTGGGATTTCAACCACTTCCTGGTACTGGTCAAAATCAGCGGTAATAAATTTATTCTGCATGACCCGGCGTACGGCCGCCGGGTGGTCGGCATAGAGGAGATGTCACGCAATTTCACCGGCGTGGCCCTGGAAGCCTGGCCCGGCAGCACCTTCACCAAACAGGAGGTGGTAAAAAAACTCAGCCTGCGCAAGCTTATCGGTAATATTCACGGGCTGAAACAAGCCCTGCTGAAAATCTTCGCGTTTTCCGTGGTGATTGAGGCCATCGGGCTGATTATGCCGGTCGGTACCCAGCTGGTGATGGACCACGCGATCCCCGCCGGGGATCAGGGGCTGTTGTCCCTGATTTGTATCGGGCTGCTGTTCTTTATTCTGCTGAAAGCCGCCGTCAGTATGTGCCGCGCCTGGGCGAGCCTGGTGATGGAAACGCTGATCAACGTCCAGTGGCAGTCCGGATTGTTCACGCACCTGCTGCGTCTGCCGCTCAGCTACTTTGAGCGGCGTAAACTCGGGGATATTCAGTCCCGTTTCAGCTCGCTCGATATCCTGCGGACCACCTTTACCACCAGCGTGGTCGGGGCGATCATGGACGGTATCATGCTGCTCGGCGTGTTTATCATGATGATCCTTTACGGCGGCAGTCTCACCTGGATTGTGCTGACCTTTACCGCGGTGTATATCGGCCTGCGGCTGGCAACGTACGGCTATTACCGCCGGTTGTCGGAAGAATCACTGATTAAAGAGGCGCGCGCCGGGTCGTACTTTATGGAATCCCTTTACGGGATCACCACGGTGAAAACCCAGGGCATGAGTGAGCGCCGGGGTAATCACTGGCTGAATCTGAAAGTGGATTCAATCAACACCGGTATCCGCCTGACCAAACTGAACCTGATGTTCGGTGGGGTAAACACCTTTATTATGGCCTGCGATCAGGTAGTTATTCTGTGGATCGGCGCCACCATGGTGATCGACAACACCATGACGCTCGGGATGTTTGTTGCGTTCAGCGCCTACCGTGAGCAGTTTTCCGGCCGCGCGGCCTCCATCATTGAGTTCCTGCTGCAACTGCGGATCATGAGCCTGCATAACGAACGTATTTCTGATATCGCTTTGAATGAGCAGGAAAATAAAAAGCCGGATGTACCGTACGAGCCGCAGATGCAGGCCGCCGGGCTGGAAACCCGCAGTCTGGCATACAGCTATGACAGCCAGTCCGCGCCGATTTTCCGCGATATTAATCTGTCGGTCGCGCCCGGCGAAAGTGTGGCCATCACCGGGCCGTCCGGTTCGGGAAAAACCACGCTGATGAAAGTGTTGTGCGGTCTGTTTGAACCCTCTGACGGTAAAGTGTTTATTGATAACATCGATATCCGTCAGCTCGGGGTCAACAACTACCACAAAATGATCGCCTGCGTGATGCAGGACGACAAACTGTTTTCCGGCTCTATCCGCGAGAACATCTGCGGATTCACCGAAAATCCCGACGAGGAGTTAATGATAGCCTGTGCACAGGCCAGCTATATTCACGACGTGATTATATCGATGCCGATGGGCTATGAAACGCTGATCGGTGAACTGGGTGAAGGGCTTTCCGGCGGGCAGAAACAGCGGATATTTATCGCCCGTGCACTGTACCGCAGGCCGCGCATCCTGTTTATGGATGAGGCGACCAGTGCGCTGGATAAAGAGAGTGAATCTTACGTCAACCAGGCGATCAGTCAGTTGCCGATCACCCGGATTATTATCGCTCACCGTGAATCGACCATTGAGTCAGCGGACAGGGTTATTTCCCTGGAAAGAAAAAAGGGTCAATAAATCTGTTACCGATATAACCGGAGATAATAATTACCATATGGGGGTTTTTATTATCGTTCAGATTATAACTATTATGGTATTTTCGGGGGTTTATCCGAATTTTCGGAATTTATTTTATTTATCCTATCCGGATGTGTTAATAATAAACTTTTATTTACGGACGAAATAATAAATAACAAACAGGGATGTTAACACTTATGAAAAGAGCAAGTAATATAATGCTGAATGGTATGATTTTGTTATCATTGTCAGCGGTCAGTTTTTTTTCATCAGCAGAGAAATTTCTTAAATCAGTGCCGGGAGCTGTCAATACCGCCGTGCAGGTCAGTCCGGTTGTAACATCACAGCCGGAGGATGACGATGATATTATCATTGTTGCACAGACAGAATGGATTGATTCCGGTATTCATGATCAAAAAGAGGAATACAGTCTTTTTTTCACCAGAGAAAATCCGAAGATTGATAGTAAACTCAATGTTACATTTTCATTTATGATACAGATGAATGGTGATAAAAAAGTGGAAATGTCAGATAAAGGAAAACCGAATGGCATGTTTTTTAACAGGCTTATTGAAACCTGGTCACTGGACTGCCTGAATTTTTCCGGCCACCGGCTTTCCAGAGTGTACATAATGAATGATAGTATTATTTACTCCCGCAAACTGGATACCAGCCATAAAGATATCGGTAAAGTTGAAAAACTGACGGTATTCCCTGATACAGATAGTTATAATGCAGCAAAATATTACTGCGGAAAATAATTAAAGCTGTTGTGTTATGATACGTTACTTCAGCAGGTCACTATAAGATGAATAGTAAAATATAAATGCTATTCATCTTATAATAATGGCTGTTTTTAATCGTTAATTTGCAGATAGCTGTGTTTGCAAAGAGTTACGTATTGTAAATACAGATTCATTAAATCTGATAAAAATAGAATTTTTACCTGTTTCGTTGTCTGTCGCTTATTATTTATATCTTTTCGCGGATGGTGACGGATGCGTTAATCCTGTTGCCGGACACCGTGACACGGGGCGCTTTCTCAGTATACTGAATACCTTAAGGCCGCCGTCCGCGGTGCTGACGGTGCACACTCACTGACAAGGCAGGAGGCAGCATGACAGACAAAAACGCAGTCTTACCCCGGCGCATCAGCGCGAGAATTAAAGATGTCGGTGGCGTACCGGTATCCCGGGTACTGCCGGTAAAAGAGCGCCGTCAGATAGGTGCATGGTGTTTTCTGGATCATGCCGGTCCGGCGGTTTTCGAAGGGGATGACGGCATGAAAGTCGGGCCGCATCCGCATATCGGTTTACAGACCTTCACCTGGATGCTGGAGGGGGAAGTGTTGCACCGGGACAGCCTCGGATCGGAACAGATTATCCGTCCCGGCCAGGTTAATCTGATGACTGCCGGGCGCGGTATCACACATACTGAGGATTCCGCCGGCAAAAATGCCCGCCTGCATGCCGCTCAGCTCTGGATTGCCTTACCGCCTGCGGACAGTACGGTTGCACCGCGTTTTGACCATTATCCGGAGTTACCTGTCTGGCATCATGACCAGATCAGTTTCACATTACTGACCGGCGAATATGGCGGGTTCTGCATTTTTCTCCGCTGATCGGTATGGATTTGCTGGCTCAGCAGGAAACGACAACCACATTGGATACCCGGCCGGATTTTGAATACGGCATTTTTGTGCTGGAAGGGCGCCTGACATACTGTGATGAGGACTATTCCGCCAATGAACTGGTATATGCCGGTGAGGGACTGTCTTCCGTCACACTGACGCTGATGAAAGGGACACGGCTGCTGTTACTGGGCGGAACGCCGGTACAGGAAAGAATTATGATGTGGTGGAATTTTGTCGGTTATGACACACAAACACTGCAGCAGGCAGTCAGTGACTGGAATAACGGAGATATCCGGTTCGGCACGATAGAAAATGAACCCCGGGAGCCGCTGCCTGCACCTCAGTATCCGGTATCGCGTCAGTAACAGATAATGACGGATATTCCGTCGAATACAATATTTCTTATTAATGACAGTTATAATCATTGGCATTCAATGTGCAGTATCATTTCGTATTTCACGCTAAAATAAAAAGGCTAATGGTCGTTATGTTACTGAACTGAACATAACTTTTCTGTTGTTCCGTTATTGAGGTGAACTATGAAAGCAGCTGTTGTCGCAAAAAATAAGACCGTAGAAATCAAAGAGAAAACATTACGTCCGCTGAAATATGGGGAAGCCCTGCTGAAAATGGAATGCTGCGGTGTGTGTCACACTGACCTGCATGTGAAAAACGCTGATTTCGGTGATGTATCCGGTGTGATCCTCGGACATGAAGGTATCGGGGTGGTTACGGAGATAGCTGAAGGTGTCACTTCGCTGAAAGTTGGTGATCGTGCCAGCGTTGCATGGTTCTTCCGTGGCTGCGGCCATTGTGAATACTGCAACAGCGGCAAAGAAACATTTTGCCGTGAAGTGAAAAATGCCGGTTATACCGTGGATGGCGGTATGGCCGAAGAGTGCATCGTTACTGCCGATTATGCGGTAAAAGTGCCGGATGGTCTGGATTCAGCCGCAGCGAGCAGCATTACCTGTGCCGGTGTCACCACCTATAAAGCGATTAAAGTTTCCGGAATCAAACCGGGCCAGTGGCTGGCGATTTACGGCCTCGGCGGGTTAGGAAACCTGGCGCTGCAGTACGCTAAAAATGTCTTTAATGCCAAGGTGATCGCTATTGATGTTAACGATAAACAACTGGCGCTGGCAAAAGAGATGGGCGCTGATCTGACCCTGAATCCGAAGACAGATAATGTCGATGAGATCATTCAGAAAGAACTGGGTGGTGCACATGCTGCTGTGGTAACCGCAGTAGCCAAATCCGCATTTAACTCTGCAGTTGCCAGCGTCCGCGCTGCCGGCCGTGTTGTGGCGGTAGGTCTGCCTGTCGAAACGATGGATCTGAGTATTCCGCGTCTGGTACTGGATGGTATTGAAGTCGTCGGCTCACTGGTGGGCACCCGTGAAGATCTGAAAGAAGCTTTCCGTTTCGGTGCGGAAGGGAAAGTTGTGCCGAAAGTGGCAATGCGTCCGCTCGAAGATATCAACACTATCTTTGAAGAGATGGAGCAGGGTAAATTTACCGGTCGTATGGTTATTGATTTTAAAAACAAAAAATAATCAGACTGATATATTTCTTGTCATCTTATTCAGCCGCCCGTTTCCGGGCGGCTTTTTTATGCCGGAAATAACAGATTTATCCTCTGAAAATGACATTTACTCTGTGGGATAATGTGAAAAATCCTTATCCGGAGCATATTACCTAAGCGGAAACAAGGACGCTATAATGATTATTTAAGATAATATCAGGGCAATCGAATGATTAAGATTAACTGGAGTTTTGTGGATAAAATTGTCTATATTAACCTGACGAAAAGAACTGACCGCCGGGAAAGTATTGAATATCAGCTGAAGAAAATAGGTGTGCCGCAGGATAAAATTATCCGCTTTGAAGCGGTGGAAAATGAAAATGGTACATTAGGATGTACACTTTCTCATATCGGTGTTATGACAATGGCAAAGGGAAATAACTGGAATAATGTTCTCGTCCTGGAAGATGATATGATTTTCAATGATGATGATGAATCACTGGACAGGATAAATTATTTTTTCAGTAGTCTGATATTTTCGTCGTGGGATGCCGGATTATTGTCGGGAAGTTACTTTCAGCTTAAGCAGGAGCATGGCTGTTTTTATCGTCTTTATTTTTCATATTTAGCGAACAGTTATATTGTTAATCAGCATTACTATCAGACACTGAGAAATGTATTTATTAAATCAGCAGAAGAACTGAGTGCGGGTGTACCCAGACATAAATGTTGTCTGGATCTTCACTGGAATGCGCTAATGAAAGAAGATAATTGGTACGCAGCTTATCCGTGTGTGGGATATCAGTTAGTCGATCAGAGTGATATTGAACATATAATAACAGATCGTACAACGTCCTTTACCAGGACACTGGATGAAATGTAATTATCGCAGAGTTGTTACTGTAGAAAAAGAACACTCCCCTATTTCTGTAATAGGGGAGATAAATCAGCCTAATAATCCGAAAGTTGAATTTGGTGTAAAGCTGTTTAATACACGAACATAATGCTTGCGCTGATACTCGGTAAACTCACCGGTACGGTTCAGAGTAAAAATAATCAGGCGGTTATTGTTCGGGTTGGTATCTTTGTGGTAAGGCAGTTTAATCATAGACTGCACCTGCTGCATACGTTCACCCTCTTTCAGATAACTGTTGGCAATCTGAACAACTTTCATTTTCATCGGGCCCAGCTCATGGGTAATCATTTTACCTTCTTCCTGGAAACCGGGTAAATCACGGGTAAAATTAGTCACTTCATTTTCACAAAATTCTTCAACAGTTTCATCTTCAGCTAAAAAGGCCCGGTGAACGATAATATTATACTCATTCAGTGTGGGATCACGATAAATCAGAATATTAATCGTATTGTCAAGGTCAGGCGTTGATGTGATAAAACTGCCTTCAGGAATCATGTACTCGTTATTTTTACTCATAAATAATAATCCTCAAAATATGTAATTACTGATTTTCCTGATAAATTTTGATTTCAACACGGCGATTTTTTTCTCTGCCATCCTGAGAATCATTATCTGCAACCGGATTCTGGGAACCTAAGCCGCGGGTAACAAAATGGGTATCAGGAAATCCGGAGGATTCCTGTAACCAGTGTTTTACCTGCTCAGCCCGGTTCAGTGATAAATTAATGTTAATTTTGTCATTACCGGTATTATCGGTATAACCTTCAATTAAAATTTTTACATCCGGATTTTGTTTGATAAACGTTAATAACGGCATCAGATATTCTGTGCTTTCTTTTTTTAACTGTGAACTACCGGTGTCAAAGACAATATTTTTATCATGGGCCACATAGAGCGGGCTACGGGAAAACTCTGTAATTGATTTATCCAGTTTATTGATAAAGAGAGCAGGTGACGTTAATTCCATGATAAAAAAATGCGGTTTTTCATGCTGGGAAATAGCAGCGGATAATTTTTTCATCTGCTGAATAATAGCAACACGCTGTTGTAATGCATTGGGTGGTGTGGCCTCAAATTTGCTGACAAGGTCATTAACTATCGCATTACGCTGAATATTAAACTCGAGTGACCAGAGCAGGCTTCCTGTTATTACTCCGGCAATCAGTACCGGAATAAGCAGCAATAAATAGCGTTGCTTTTTATAAGGAACCGGCGTCATTTCAATCATCTGTTTTTTGATCTGCGGCGGTGGTTCCCCGATATTTACCGGTAATGGCGGAAGCGTGAGATAAGACGATATCAGCGGCAGCAGTGCAAATTTTTTCTGAACCCAGCGGGACCAGGCACCATGGCGTGTCGGGCCATTTCCGTAATCAGAAAACATCAGATTGGTAAAGCTGAGGACGCTTTCAGAAAACAGGGATTCTATTTCTGCCATCAGACCGGCTTCATCCAACCAGTTCAGTGTGGACAGTGCCAGTGCATTACGGTGCTGTGCGGCAACCGGATGGGGCCGCCGGTAAACTGTATTCAGTTCTTTGCGCAGTACGGTGATCTCATCACGGAATGGTTTTGGCTGAGTATCATAAAGATTAAATTGTCCGATCCAGATCGCGTTATCCGGATCATGGGCACACCGCTGGCTGCTCAGGCGTGCATAAATGATTAATGTGCAGGGAATTTGCTGTTCAAACTGACTGCGGGAAAAGGAATTTTTCCAGCCCGTCAATTTATTCAGCAAAAGGGCATCGGAATCATTACCATCCGGTAATACCGGGAAGACAGCACTAATCTGATAATGGCGATGTTTCTGACTGATAGCCGCAACCTGTTTGTGAATATCCTCAGGCTTGTTTATCAGCATCCAGATAATCCGGTTATCAAACCGGAGCGTATCAGCCTCATCCTGCCGGCTGAACCAGGCTCTGGCATAGGGCCCGAGAATAAAGACAATTTCCGGTGCCGTTGTGGTATCTGCTTCGTTGTCATCATGAATCACCACCTCTGAATGTTCTCTGAGGCGGACAGCAAAAAGAACCGCGATGATAAACAGTGCGATACACAATCCGCTCAGCCAGATAAACAGATGCGCTTGATCATAAACAGCGAGCCCAGCCTGTGTGAGAGCAAGAAGACTGAATAAAATAATCAGCCATTTTTTTACAGTGGCAAAATTTTTCATTTAAATCAGGGTATCCAGTGTGTCACGAATATAGAGCCCGGTAAAAATCAGAATCGATATCAGGCAAAGGATCTCTGCGGCAAAAATAAGCGGCATATTGACTGTCCGGTAGGTTACCGGTGCCGGATATTCCGGTGCCGGCGGTGTTTCAGGTACCGGTGGTGCCACTGGTTCAGCGGCCGGCAGTACAGGCAGCCGTTTTTCAAATAACGGAATAACCGGTTTCAGTACGGTTTTATATTCCGGTAATCCGGACAGCCGCAGCGCCATCTGATAAGCCGGTAAAAAAACTGCATTGCGTTTTATATCAGAAAAAAGTGTCAGTTGTTCCGCAACATCAAAAGATTCCCGATCAAAACCGTAGAAATAATTTTCCAGTAAATAAGGCGCCCAGGAGAGCTGCTGGCTGTCGGTGTATTTGAGGATGATTTTATCCAGATAAATACAGAGTAACCGGCAGAAGTTCTCAGAATGTGCAAAATAAGGATCTTCCAGTTCCAGACAATCACGGAACTGCTGAACCGATGTTGATAAGTTCAGTTGTAATTCTGATAAAGAGGGGATAATTGCCTCCAAATCAATAAGTGCATCAATACACATTATCTTATTGAAGACATCCTGACTGTTTACCATACTTTCTCCACGGTTTCTCCCCAGCCGCACTCCGTAAAGAAAGGTGCCAGCCGGAGTTTTTTAGGAACAAGGTGGGTTTTATCTTTCAGTTTTATTTCGAACTGATAGATATTTTGATCATCACCGGATTCCTGCTTTGTTAGCTCTTCGGATGTCAGTCGTTGCATGGCAATAAGCTGATTGTCTTCGGTAAATATACCTAATGACCAGTAATCAATATTATCGTCATTTGCGCTTAATTCAGATTTGTTAATTTTAATCGTCTGGCAATAGTCACTGTATAACTGAGCTATCCATGCTTCCCGTGATGCCGGAATATAATCAAAATAACACGGTTTATTATTACTCAGCAGTTCTTTAACTATCAGTTGTTCACTGAACATTATACCGGTTAAATATTCATATTCTTCCAGTGTCCGCTCTGTACCTAAACTGTATTTTCCGAGGATGATATCATCAGAATGCTGAATACCTAATACCTGACGAACCCGCTCTTTTGATAATTGATCCCGTTCAAACCAGCTTTTTTCAACCACTTTTTTTTCTTTTTTCTCCTGGGTATGGTCTCCCCAGATTCTGTCGCAACCAGAGCGGCTGTAAAAATGATACAAAAATATTTTGTTGGGATAGATAACATCATAGCCGTGAGTAAATGCTCTTGCGGACATCGATATTTCTTCCCCGAGGAAAAATACCTGCGGGTCATTGGGAACATCAAGTACAAACTGACCCGCTGCAAAAGTAAAACCACCGGCTAAAAAACATCCCCGGGTATATTGCTTATCATCAAGGAATGGGATCGGATTAAAGGAAGGAATATCACCATCATTAAACTGATTAAATACCATTCTGGCAAAGGTCTCATGACGGACTTCTTCTTTATCCTCTGTCGCCGGGGTATATGCGGGCGGATAGCCCGATATAATTGGTTTTCTGAAATCTTTTTTCAAAGACAGATAGTATTCAATCAGTCTGCTATCCCAGTCCGGAATAAAACGACAGTGAGAATCTATCTGAAGAAAATAGTCTTCATCAGTATAGTATTGTTCACAGCAGTGTCTGGCCCAGCATGCGCCCTGGGCCTTATAATATTGTACAAAGTGAACATTGATTGTTGCCCCCTGATAATTCAGACGGATAACATCCGGATTACTTTCAGAATAGTCTTTTTCTGTTGCACCGGCATCAGTAAAAACAGAAAAATTACGTTTTTCATCCTGCCAGCATACAGAGATAAATAATTTCTCCGGACTGGTGGAATTTTCAACCATATTCTTCAGTGTCGGGATTAATTCGGAATCCCGGTAACTGGCTATACTGATAAAGATTGTATTTTTCATAATGCATTTCTGCTATTTAATATCCAGAGTAATAATAGCGGATGCCGTGAATTTCCCCTGTGCCGGATACGGTTTTCCATCCTGCTTTTTGAGTTTTGCAGTCCATCCGAAATTAGCTTTTTGTCCGCTCTTTAAATTTGTTATATCTATTTTTGTTGAGTTATCAACCATGACCGGTTTTTTCAGGCCATCAATTATTTCGATGATCAGCGAATCATCATTACTTTTACTGTCACTGACTTTAATATATTTACCATCAGTTGTTATTTTATTACCTTTAATTGATGCTGTAACGTTATAACTGTTGTAATCTGTTTTACATACTATACCGAACTGGAATGGCTTTTCCACTCCGCTCCGGACGTTATCTGCATTGACGGTGCCAAAGTCGACCGGCAGGGGGTTATCCACGGTACAGACCGGTGTGCTGATAATATAAATGTTATTCATGTGGTAAATTGAAACTGTAATATTTTCAAAGTTATTGTAACCGACCCTTTTGTCACCAAATAACAACGCACTATTGGGGTAGTTTGTATTAAGATTGATTTCATCACTTAACTTATAGAACGTGGCATTAAAGCGCCCCCGGGGGGCAAGAACACGACTGCCGCCTATTGAGGGATCAGGTTGTGCATTTGCTGGAAATTTTGGTCTGGGTAAAGGACCAACAAGAGAGCCATCCGGAGCGGAAGTTGTAAATTTAACACCTATCCCTTTTATATTTGTCTCATACATACCGTCGTAACCTTGGTAAGGAGTAAGTCCGACTAATGGTCGTTCTCCGTAAATTGCATCACTATTGCAGGTATAAGTAACATCTTCCTTCATTGATGTAGAAGCGATAGGGGGAGAAATCGGTGTTTCAGAGCTGACTTTAGCATCGGCTCGCAGTGTGATAGATTCAGATAAGACATATAATGTTTCAGGCTTATGATCAGACGGTTTTTCCGGGGTACATATCGCAGCCAGCGCATTACCTGACATTCCCAGTGCGGCCAGTGCGGCCAGTGCGGCCAGTAATTTTATTTTCATGACATATCCTTATTGATATCCAAAACAGCGAGCATGTCAGCGGGGAATAATTTACTGAGCTGAAAGAAGTTTTTCCCTGCCGCTTCTTCGGCATACCTCAGCAGTAAAATAATCGGGTTACCGGGTTCGGTTTGCTGAAACCATGCCCGCACTTCACGGATCCTTTCGAGGGCATCCTGCCGGGTGTTAATGACTTTGTCGCGATAGACAACCCGTTCGGTTGTCACCGTTGTGCTATCGCCGTCAACGACGGTCTCTGTTGTGCTGCGGACAGAATCCGATGACTGACTGCGGGCTTCATCCGCCGGGTCATCCCCGGCAAAGACTAATTCAGAGGTTAAATCGGCATCCCCATCAGGGGAGACACCGGTTGGCAGTTTTTTGCCGTTAGCGGTCAGATCTTTATTGAATAACGACAGTACCTGAGTCAGTGCCGGAAGTGCCGGTGTTTCATTTTCCAGCGTTTCCCTGGTCAGTTTTTTGATGGCGTCCAGAATCAGGGCGGCATTATTGAGGGAGGCGAGTGTTTTATCATTATTCAGGCGCCATTCATTCAGAATACCGGTGACACTCTCTTCCGCGAGGGCATTTTCTTCTTTCGGGATGGCAAAGGCGCGTTCAACGTCTTTGATGGTCAGTTGCAGTCCGTTGATCTTAGGCAGTGTCATCTGCCGTAAATCCAGCATAAAGCCATCCGTATCTTCCAGTTCGGAAATGGCATTGGCACGCATAAACGGCTCAAATTCACCTTCATCGTAAAGCTGAGGATGAATTTCATTCGGAAAGTCTTTCAGCAGCTGATACAGCGCGATAAGCCCTTCTTCAAGGGCAAACAGACCAATCTGGCGGCTGCGGGCACGGATTAACAGAACGATCAGGCGGATATGCTTACTTTTTTTCAGCAGTTCCAGACAGTCACTTTCAATTTCCCGCCAGTTAACCGGTTCTGTTGTCTCGACAAAATCACCGTATTCCGCGCCCATTTTGGGTGCCATTTTGGACTGTAATGTGATGTATAACGGGTCATATTCGATACTTTCGCCGCAGACGAACTTCCCTTCCAGCGGCGTAAGGATTTCTGTATAAAAATCAGACTGAAAAGTAGATTGCAGTTCTTCGCTCACGGTCATTATTCCATTATCGGTTAAGTGTGACGGCTCAGTTCAGGTGAGTTTCAGGATCAAAACTCATACCGGATATTGGTTCATCCTGTTTCTCCCGCGGCAGCCAGGCGGCATAACCCAGCTGATGGCTGCCGTCGAGGTTAGCCCGGGGAACCGCGTCAGGTGCCAGCACCAGCTGAACATCCCAGGCATACTCAAAGCCAACAAAGTTACGGACCCACTCTTTGAGAATCGGCAGATCCTCTCCCCACAAACTGAAGCGCATATATTGTTCCAGCGTTAACGGACCCAGGATCAGACTGAATTTGTGTTGTCTGTCCTGAACGGTATTGCCCAGAATGGCGCCTTCTGACAACAGCAATGAGGAGTTCAGATCCCCCATCCGGGTCTGATCGGCCGTTTCCAGAAAAATCCATTGTTTGGTGTATTCCTGCAACTGAACCCGGATACCAAAGTAATACTCCAGCGCACCGGACAGTCCTTCAGGATTGCGCGCCTCCCGGATCAGATGAGATGAAGAGGAGAGGCGGGCGTGTGTCGGCAAAACGGAGTTACAGATTTCATCCGGTACCAGGCCGATGAGAGCGCCGATATAAAAAGAAAATTGCTCATCATCCTTGCGATCAAGGGTGGCGACGTCCTGTGAAACAAACCAGTTCCGGTAAAACAGAGACAGTGCGCGGTGGTGAAAGATATTCACAAAATCACGCAGCAGCGTGTCCTGATGTTCCAGCCGGATAAAGGCCTGTTCGGTAAAATTAACCGGCATCGCTCCCTGCGGCCCCCAAATGCCGAGGCTGTAGAGATCGATATGGCACAAGTTACCTTCGTGATAGATATCGGCTATCTCACGCGGCGCGAAAGCCATATTGGGTGTCTGTCCCAGCCGGTAAGGCTCCTGCTGGGGACGTGCTGCTGTTCCGACGGGCGGCATATCGGGATATTTCGCTGCGACGGCCCGCATCAGGCTGATAAAGCCGCTTTTCCACGGCTCTTCTTCGTTATACCAGCGCGACAGGTCGCTTAACATATTGTGATGCAGATGGCTCATTACAGAATCCCGCGTTTACCCGGCCTTGGCGCCCATTTGGCAACAAGGCCGCGTTGCATTGAATGCAGTTCTGTCTCGGTAAAGACGTTTACTGCCGCGTGACGGGATAAGTAGTTTTCCATCACTAACCCGAATAAATAAGGACTTAACCCGGAAAAGCCGACTTCATCCACAGTCAGAACACACTGAACACCACGGCCGTAGACCAGCAATTCATTGCCGGGCAACCGGCGGACAACCGGTTTGGTTTTACTGCCGACCAGACTGTCAATTTGTGTCATAGACTCCTGATCTGCCGGACTGACAAACAGACGCAGCAGATTACGCAGAGATTCCCCGCCCCGGTTGTGATCCATATCGTGCAGCGGCAGATAGTTAAAACTGAGCTGACGGATAAGCCGCCATGCAGACTCACCACGGGCAAACGGCGGATGCGGCGGACTCGGCTGTGACAGGAAATTGGCGCCATACACCGGAACGGAATCTGACAGCGTTAAATCATAATCATTGCTCCGGTCGATCAGACGGGGGAGGTCACGGTTAGTGACCAGTGCTTCCACGGAGAGATAACGGATATCGTCATCAAACGGGGCTTCCTGCTGATCGACGAGGGAAATAAAAACTTCAGTACCGATATACGGCGTCAGCGTCTCATATTTACGGCGTGCACTGCCGTTGGCGCGGGTTTCCCTGCGCAGCGAGAAATAACGGCCGAAGTTTCCGGAGTCACTGTGGCGGGTCTGATAAATCGGGTTGAAAATGACCTCACTGCTGTTTTCTGCCTGTTGTCCCATCACTTTGCGGACAGAAAAAACTTCATAGTCCAGCGGCCGGCTGCGATCCGGTACAACGTGAAAATCATTCAGCGCACGGTTAATTTCGATTTTATCGATTCGTTTGGGAAACAGGTTGATAACCGGTGTGCAGAACAGCAGAAAACGATCTTTATCAATATGACTGATAAGATCCTGAGGAAAACGATCCAGCAGAATAATAATTTCTGCTTCATTGGTATCATTATGGCGCAGAGCATCACGCAGATGATTGAGCGTAAAGAAATAAAAGCGCTGGCGGCAGGAAAAATATTCCTGAACCAGGTTATGACCGTGGAACATATTCCACTGAACCGGCAGTAATGCCTGGTCAGGCTGCAGACCCTCAAAAGAGACACCACCGTTGACGATAGTGGTATCTTTCTTCTCACTGCCGCCGCTGCGGATAATCATGGCGACATAATGCGCGTGGATCAGCTCAAAAATATGTGAGACAACACGTTCGTCACCGTCAATATAAAAAGGCAGTTTGTCGAGATTTTCGAGCTGGGAAAACAGGTTATCTCCGTCAAGCTTCAGTTTTATCCGTAACGCACCTTTCAGGCGCGAATAAGATATTCTGTATTTTTCCAGGCTGGAAATATCCGGCGGGATTGACGTCAGCCGGACATCTTCGATTTCAACCGGCCATAATGTCAGATCCTGACTGCTGCGGAATTCGCAGCGTGATTGTTCACCCGGCAATAACCGGGTAAACATCTGACTGTTCTTCGGAACATGATAGCCGTTCGACAAATCACCTTCTTTGGTATTAGGATGCAGCTGAATGACCCCCATTGACGGGGTCTGGGCATTATAATTGGGGTAAATAACGTCCAGGAAACGCTGGGTAAATTTCGGGAATTCGGCATCCAGTTTTACCTGGGAACGCGCTGAAATAAAACAGAATGCCTCAATCAGCCGCTCGACATAAGGATCAGCAACTTCAATACCATTCATGCCCAGACGACCGGCGATTTTCGGATGCTTTTCCGCAAACTCACCGGACATTTCTTTCATAAACGTAAGTTCCCGATTGTAAAAATCAAGAAATTTCTGATCCACGGATATACCTCTGAAAAGAAATGAATTATGAAGGCAATTATCAGCCTTAAAAAATAATAAAGATCTAAATATGAAAAGACACTGAATAAACTCTGGTTAAAAATAAAGGTCATACGTTCATACCGATATCGGATAAGTCTGTATTACCGTGTTATTACCTTGTGGTAAGGAAATTATATGATGAAAAAATAAGTAATTTTCAATGTGAACATAATATGGTTAATTTATGAATGCCGTGTGTTCATCTTTTTCCGGAGAGCGTCTTTTAGTTTTGATTATATCGATTGTATATTATCAGGGGATATATGCTTAATCATTTTATTCATCGATTTATTTGTGGTCAGATTAATTATTTATTAGGGTGTTGTGGTGATTTTTTACGGTGTTCTGGTTTTTTATTTTGTTTTTATTATTTGATGTTCATTGTTGTTATTAATTCCCTGTTTATCCTTTTTTTGAATCAATCTGATTGATGTTGTTTCTATCTTATTGTTTTTCATTGGTTAATTCGTCATTTTCCTGGCCATTGTCATAAGAATTTTCTAAATTGCTATATTTATTTTTTCTCGTGGTTGTGTTTTTTTTATTTACATAATAGTCTTGGTGTAAAGACACGAAGTAAACCTCAGGATAGTGTGTAGTGCATATAAGGATTAATGCAGAGTATCAGGATGTTACCTTAAGAATAAACTTAAGGTTAATTCTTATTGTCAGGTAATATTATTTGTTTTTATTATGAATCAGCATTTCTGAAAACACACTTATGTTTATGTATTCCGGATATGTGTTCATTTAGTTATTTATACGCATGCGTGGTTATGCGTAATACATATTGTATTTATAACATATTGTGTTTATAAACCGTGCACCTGCTAAGGGTGAATTGTTAGTATAAACAACACTTGATTAGGTAATAATTGTGGCTTTCAGCAGACAGAGTTTATTTGGCAAGCTCGATACGACTTTATTCCGGAGTATCGAAAGTGCAACGACCTTATGTAAATTAAAAGGCAACCCCTATGTTGAACTTGTCCATTGGATGGTTCAGCTGTGGCAACAGGAACAAAGTGATCTGAGACAAATTGTCCGTCACTTTCAACTCGATATCCAGTTAATGGAAAAAGGGATGGATCAGGCACTTCTGCGGTTACCGTCAGGCGCCAGTTCTATTTCTGATTTCTCTTATCATATTGAAATGGCAATTGAGCGTGCATGGGTATGTGCAAGTCTGGAATATTCAGAGAGCGCTATCCGCAGCGGCCATTTATTACTTGCCTGCCTGACGACAACGGAGTTGCGCCGGGCGTTATCCGCGATTTCACCGGTATTTGACAAAATTCCGCTGGATATTCTGGCGTCAGATTTGGCATTCATTACCAAAGACTCACCGGAAGCAGAGCAAAATGCAACGGATAACAGCGATCTCGGCGGTAAAAACAGCCTGCCGGGTGAAGCCAGCAGTGCTATGGCCGGTGAGCAGGGTAAAGCAACACTGGCGCAGTACACCACTGATCTGACTGCGCTGGCCCGTGAAGGTAAAATTGATCCGGTGATCGGCCGTGAGCAGGAAATCAACACGATGATTGATATTCTGCTGCGCCGCCGTCAGAACAACCCGTTACTGACCGGTGAAGCCGGGGTGGGTAAAACCGCACTGGTAGAAGGGATGGCGTTGGCTATCGCATCCGGTC
>RWZD01000081.1_pt1 | contig 24010 bp, 33 predicted proteins | sample 2187771 | NCBI WGS metagenome assembly RWZD01 (sample SAMN10531866, study PRJNA481165) | viral metagenome | isolation source: viral particles purified by filtration and ultracentrifugation from about... | place: USA: Tennessee
ATTTGGCGAAGACGGTCTCGTATTATCGGATCGCGTTTGGGGCTTGTCGGGCGAGATACGCGACGACATAGCGACTGTCATCCGATCTAACATTATCAAAGGCGAAGGTATTAACGCTATGATTCCGCAAATACGTAAAGTTTACGAAAATGAGACGTGGAAGATTCGAAGGCTCGCGCGCACGGAATCCGTCACGGCTCACCGTTCGGCTACGTCTTATAATGCGCAGGAATCCGATATTGTCGATTGGGTCCAGTTTCACGATGGCACATGCGGACACAAGGATCACCACAAACACGCCTGCTATGCGCTGGTCAATCGCGATCCATACGGAAAAGGTGCCGGGGTTTATAAACCGACGGACTCCGAAATATGGATGCCTCATCCGAACTGTACCTCGCATATTACGTACATCCTAGACGAAAGGTGGTTATGACGGAATGTTAACGGAATCAGACATCGAATTTATGACTGAAGCACAAGACGAAATCTATGCGCTAAGGAAGCGACCTATCAGCGTTATATATATCGAAAAAATAAGAGACGATTTTACCGGCGAGATAATCAGCGAAAAGGAAATGCCGCGCGAGATACATGCCGTCATAACCGAAATATCCATTCGGAGCAAGGACGGCTCGCGCTACGTCGAAAACGGAATCGAATATAAGCAGGGCGATATTAAGATCGACGTCAAGCTCGAATATATCAGCGATATTAGCGACAAGCTCGTTCGCGCGGAATTTGGCGGCAAGAAATATGAACTCCTCGGCGGCGACCACAAAGGAATCGGCAAGCGTAATCGAATCGAGTATGTAGGGCGGGTGATAGCTTGAAATTTAACGTCAAGGTACAAGGCGTCGAGAAGATAATGCAAGGATTTTCGCAAAAGGCGCTCGCAGCGCAATATCGTGCGGATAAGGTGACGGAAACATACACGCGCAAGATGGCGAACGAATCCGGTCAAATGGCGCCGGTAGATACCGGAGATTTGCGGGCGAGCATTATCGCAAGTCCGGAGCGATTGAAAAACGCTTTGTGGCAGTACGGCTCCGACTTACCCTACGCGCAAACGCAAGAATATGAGCACGCGACTAAAAAAGGTTTTATCCGTAAATCCGTTTGGAATAATCGTGAGCCTTATCGCGAAGCTCTCAGACGCGAGGTGACGGAAGATTGACGCTACATCAGCACGGACTTAATCGGTCGATAATCATGCACCTGCGCGAAAGATTTCCGGATGTGCAAGTCGATCTAAAATTCGACGGCTACGTAATGCCAGCGACGCGCCCGTTAATACTTGTCGAACAAATGCAGAATAACATCGAAATAAACGTCAAGCAACGGGAAGCTATCGAAACTATTTATCGCTATCAGATCGGCCTATTTTGCGCTAACAGCGTTGACTTGTCGATCAAGCAGGAACGGCTACAGGGCGTATTTAACTTCGACACATTCCCATTTTATGACACGCTACAAAGTCCGGCTATTCAGCGGGGCTATTTTTTATGCGATTTAACAGCGGTCGTACCGATGCCGGCTGGAGATATATCAAATAAATCGGAATATCATCGCGTCTATTTTGACGTCGAAATAAAAGATACGAAAAGGAGATGTCGCTAAATGGCGGTAGAAGTGGGCTATAAGTATAAAGGCGAAGACTTTCTGTTTCTCGTCGAAATTGACACGGACGGCGGCAAGAAAATCGTAAGACCATTCGATCAGACGGGCGGAAGCGTGTCGCTAAGTTCGGACGAGCTTGAGGTCAACACGAAAGATCGGACGGGAGCAGATTACGGGAACGTAACGCAAACCATTTCGCTCGAGGGCGAGATTGCGGAAGGCGACGTATTTGTGCCTGAGATGAAGAAGGCTATCCGAAATAAGAAGCAGGTTAAGATATTCGAAGTAAATAAGCAGACGCTCGAAGCGGAATATGGGTTGTATACGATCACTACGTTTGATCGCGAGTTCGGTAACAACGGAGAGTTTGCGACATATTCGCTGGAAGGCGCATTGTTCGGCGAAATCTGTGAGACTACGCTAAACCGGATACCAGAAGGAGTGCCGGCGCCGGAAGGAATGACATGCGAGCCGGAGACGGTTATCCCGGAAGATGGTGCGGGCGGCGGAGTAGAAGGCTAAACGGAGGCGGGCGAAGGCTCGTCTTTTTACTTACGAAAAATACGCTTAAAGGAGCGATTTAATATATGAATACATTCGAAATTGGCGACAAGGAATACGAGCTTAAACTTACTTATGCGGGCGTTAAGCGTCTAAACAGCGCATTTGAGGGTGGAGCATATGAGGTTATCGGTAAAGCGATTGCGGGCGACATTGACGCTTTCCCTATTATCGTACACGCGGCGCTATTGCATACAGGAGAAAACTTTTCGCAGAAGACAATCGACGATCAGATCGAGGTACTATTCGAGAAAGGCGCACTTGATTTTGAGGACGTAACGAAACTGTGCGACGCGGTGGTTACGCAATCTTTTTTCTTCAAACGGACGGTCGAGAATCTGATGAAGAAGAATCCGGAGATGAAGAAAGCAATCGAACAGCTTCGGAATTAAACGAAGTTGAGCGTGCCATATTCGACGGCAGACGCTATCTCGGCTTATCGGCTCCGCAAGTTCTCTCGCTGACACCGCGCGAGTTTGCGATAGAAATGCGGGCCTACGTCGAGGCGAATAACGATGAATACGAAAAGCAAGCGTTGCTGGCGTTGTGGCATCGTAAGGCACAGCACGAGAAACGAATTAAGCCTACGGATTTATTTAAGCGGCCGAAAGACGAAGAAAGGGCGCAGAAGAACGTTGAAGATATACGAGCTAAACAGGCGGAAACAATGCGTTGGCTCTCGCAGATAGAGGAGTTCCGCGGAAAGGAGTGACGCATGGCAGCGACAGATATACTCGTTAAGATAGGCGCGGATATTACAGATTTTAGCCGGAAAATGGCCGAATCGAATAAGGCGCTCGGTAAGTTCCGGCAAGAATCCGCGTACACTTTCGACGCCTTTAAAAAGGTAGGCGCAGGTGTGACGATGGCTGGCGTAGGTATCGCGGTAGGTCTGGGAAGTGCCGTTAAAGTTGCCGCGAGCTTTGAGTCGCAGATGTCGAAAGTTAAAGCGATAAGTGGCGCGACGGACGATGAATTTGTGAAGCTTAACGAAACGGCGAAACAGTTGGGAGCTACGACCGTTTTCAGCGCTTCGCAAGCAGGTGAAGGCATGGAATATCTAGCCCTTGCAGGCTGGAAAACGAACGACATTATTAAAGCGATGCCTGGTATGCTCGATTTAGCGGCGGCAGGAGCGCTTGACCTCGGACGGGCAGCCGATATCACTTCGGACACAATGTCCGCGTTCGGCTTATCTGCGGAAAAAGCTGGACACGCGGCGGACGTATTTGCCTTCGCTCAGGCTAACGCGAATACTAACGTCGAACAGATGGGCGAGGCCATGAACTACTTAGCGCCGACCGCTAATTCTCTTGGATGGTCTTTAGAGGAAGCCTCCGCGGTAATCATGGAACTTGCCAATAATGGTCTAAAAGGATCGATGGCAACGCAAGCTTTCGGCTCATCTCTCGTAAGATTAGCGTCTCCTACACCAAAAGCTTCGAAGTTAATTAAGAAGCTAGGAATGGAATTTTTCGACGCGGAAGGCAACATGAAATCAATGCCGGAAGTTATTAAGGAGATGGAGAAAGGCCTTAAAGGGATGTCCGAACAACAGAAAGCGTCGGCCATGGACGTACTTGTTGGTAAGAACGCATTCAAGCAGTGGCAGATACTACTCGAAAGCGGTTCGGGCAGCCTCGCGGATATGACTAAGCAACTCGAAAACTCTGACGGTGCGGCAGCGCGTATGGCGGATACTATGCTCGACAACTTAAACGGAGCAATAGTCCTACTGAAATCAGCGCTAGAGGGCGCAGCAATAACGATTGGTGAAACGCTAATTCCGTATATCCAAAAGTTCGCGGAATGGATTAATAAAATAGTCGACTGGTTCAACGAGCTATCTCCGACTATCCAGCAATTTATGGTTATCGGAACAGCGCTCGCAGGCGTGCTTGCATTAATCGCCGGCCCAATCTTATTATTGATCGGATTTATACCGCAAATAGTGGCAGGTTTCGAAGCTTTAGGAGTAGTCATAGGTGCACTAACCGGACCTGTCGGCTGGATTATACTAGCAATCGTCGGCATAGGAACGGCGTTAGTTATCGCATACAACAAAGTCGAATGGTTCCGCGATATGGTTGACGCAGCCTGGGCGTGGATAAAGGACGCCTTCTTCACGGCAATTAGTTGGATTAAAGACAATGTCGTTATTCCGATAATGACGGAGGTTGCCGTTTTTATAAACGAAATATTAGGACGCGTAAAGGCGTATTGGGATAAATACGGCGATCTTATTCTTTCGACAGCGCAGTTATATTTCGACTCAATCTGGCAGTACATTAAAGCGGTCATGGGCGTTATTAAAGGAATATTCGAAATGGTTTGGCCGATTATCGCCGGAATTGTCAAGATCACTTGGAATGCGATAAAAACGGTCATCAGAAATACGATGGACATAATCGAAGGTATTATCGATACGATCATGCTGCTGATTCAAGGTGACTGGGAAGGCGCTTGGAATCGGATCAAGCAAATCGGCGAGGATATCTGGAAGAATATTCAGCGATTTTTCGAGGACATCGACCTTTACGAAATCGGCCGTAATATCCTAGACGGACTAATCAAAGGATTTAACTCGATGAAGGATTCCGTTATTGAATCTGCGAAGAATATCGGTCAAAACATTAAAGATGCGTTTACCGGATTCTTCTCGATCCACTCGCCCTCACGTTTAATGGCGTCCTTATCGAAGCACATTCCGGGCGGAGCAATCGTAGGTATGGAGTCGATGATCGGTAAAGTTAAGCGAACCACCGCAAAGCTATCCGAAGCTATGACGCCAGAGACACGCGACATCTCGATGGATTATAGCACGCCTAGCGGTAGTTACGCAAGCCTAGCGAGTGCAATTAGCGGCACGGTCGACGTAGATGCGCGCGAAGACATGATCGCCGGCGCTATCGGCAGACTCGAAGCTAAGCTCGAAAACTTGCGCATCGAAATGGATGGCAAGGAGTTCGGGCGCGCGGTCAGCGATGTATCAGAGAAAAGCCGCGACAACGCAGTAAGAAGCGGAGGGAGGCGCAGGATATGAGTTGCGAAGAATTAACGACATACTCGGACGTATGGATTGACGATGATTTGCTTCAAGACGAGGGCATTTCCGTTTTGCTTAACTCGGAGGAGCCTGCGCTGCCAGCCCTCCGCAATTTAAGCGTCACGGTGCCCGGCAGGCATGGCGCTTATGATTTCGGCGCTTATTTCGAGCCGAGGGAATTTACGCTCAATATCGTATTCAAACGACAGGATTACGCAGACTTAAAGCGAGACATCCGCAAGCTCAATCGGCGATTTGTCGATGATTATGGGCGACCTAAGACGGTTAAATTGCGCTTCGGCGACGAGGTAGACAAGTATTACAACGTGAGGGTCACGCAGGCTATTCCGGTCGAACGGACGGCCGAGCGTGGCTTTTTAACGATGGGGCTGATGGCTTATGATCCGTATGCCTATTCGGTCGTCACCGCGGACGAGGTCGTATGGGGCAGCGAGGTTGTAACCTTCGAATGGAATTACCTGCTCGGAATGGGCGGAACTGGCGGCGGCTTTACGATAACGAGTCCGCAGACTATTCCGATCTATGTCGACGGAGAATCATTGCGTCCAGTCATCGAGATTAACGGAACGGCGAATAACCTGACGTTAAGCGCGAATGGCAAGTCGTTTAAGTTGCCGAATTTCAGCGCGACGAAATGGATTATCGATGGCGAGAATTACGTAGTCACACGGAATGGCGTCGAGGATTTAGTGGCGATGAACGGCGACTTTATAGACCTAATTCGCGGCGATAATAACGTGCAGATTGGCGGAACGAATATGAACTTTGACATAACGATTAAATATCGCGACAAATACATTTAAGACGGAGGCGAGGCGATAATGGCGGAATTAATTAAAAAGACCGACAACCTTAATCAAGGACGCGAGAAGCTCAACGAAGCAATAAAGGACGCCGAGACGGCGAAAGGCACATCGGCGCAGGCAGACGATAAAGCAACGGAAGCACTCGCGAAATCAGAATCGACACAAACGCAACTTGATACGATTGTTATCGAAGGGGATTCGAGTGTTGAAGCGGCGCAGGCGAGGGTACCGGTTGAGGGCGAAGCGTATCCGACTTTGAAGGCGAGGTTGGACGCGGAGAATGCGGAGGTTACGTCGCAGTTGGCAGAAAATACGGAGGTAGTCGCAAAAAGTGTTCAGTCAATCTCTATGCCCGAAAATATTAGCACAGTTAAAACTAAAAGCCCTAAATTGGTTATAGTTGGCAATACAAACGACAAACTAAACGTTGTGCAGTTTAATGGAGTTAATTATGTGCTGTATGAGTTAGATGCAGCGCCAGGAACGACTACTGCATCCGTAGGAGTTTCATGGGATTTAATTCGATTAAAAAAGGCAATTATGGCAAACGATGTTTACGTTTCAAAAAAAAACTACAATCAATCTAGCATTGTAGGGAATTTAGAAACTTTATATGCACCAGCTTATAGAAATACCATTGAAAGTTATTCAGTGTACACTCATCCCGATGAAGTCCAAGCTAATTTTGTATCTGCGAGCGGCGATGGTTATGGTATCGGGGTTTATGGTTTGTCCGGTTACTCCCCATCAGAAATTAGTTGGGATGTACAAATAGGGACTAATCGAAAGTGTAACATTTTAATATTCGGAACAACCACTTCGTCCCAAGATGTTGATATCTTAGTTAATGGAGAAGTTGTCGTTAATATCGATACTACGAAACTAGCAATCGGAAACAATCTAACTTATAAAGTGTTAGATTTTGAAATTCCTACTCGTGTAAATATTTCAACTGCTGTTAAAGTGACATTTAGAAATAATGATACAACAGGAGTTAAAGCATATTTCAGTTGCTTGAACTACTTAAAATTAAAAGATTATGATGGTCGGGATATAGACTTTTACAAAGTATTTACGACAAATAGAAAATGGATAGACCATGCAGGGGCGTCTGATTATGCAATATTTGATCATGATATTCAACAGTGGTGCGGTTCTTACCATGGTGGAGAATCGAGAATATCAGCGCAAATGACTTGGGCTAGCGGTGCTTCATGGCAACCAACAGTCGCTTGGGATACCGGAAGGTATACAATGAGAAATAAAGCTGATATTCCAACTGGCTGGTATATTACACCATCTCTAAAATTAAGGCAGTTAACAAACATTAACGATAAAGGTAGTATGCTAAGTATTTTCGATTGGGACACAGATGGAACTATGCAAATGAATTTTAGTTTATTTAATAGTTCTATTGTTGCAGAAACATTCTATACAGCATTAACAACAACACACATTGATTTTAATATGATTGAATACCCAAGATATGAGAACCTACCTACCGATGGTTCAAATGTGTACATGCAAAATAGCGAGGGGTATATTATTCAGAGGAATAGTTCGAAAGGATTGTCTCTAGGAAATCGATTTACGTTATTTGGAGACAGATACATTCCTAATAAACTCAAAACTAAAGGGTGGATTTATAACGATGATAGATTGTATAAGAAGCTCTATTATGGTTTTGCTGACGGGTATACAGACGGAGTTTTAATTAATTCCTTGCAATTCAGAAAAGCTCTTGATTTTATGAGTTAATATTTTCCGAAATTGAGATGATTTTCATTCAAACTAATGATACTATTAAATTAAAAACAGGAAAATAGGGGGGATGAAAATTGTCTCATAAACAAAGAAAAACAGTAATATTTCTAGTTCTATCAATATGTATAGCTGCTATTATATTGTTTATAGGTAATAGACATTTTAATAGTAAGAAAGAAGCAGTGTTAAGCAATTTGAAGACAGATGAATCCAAGTATGAAAAAGTGGAAACTTCTTTTCCTGATAACGAAATATATATTTATTACTTAAAAGGGAAAATTGATATATTCGTTAAAGGGAGTAATAAGGAAAGTGATAACTATGTCGGTTATCGCATACAAAGATCACAAAAAGAATTAAAGAGAGATGTGAAGTCCTCAAATTACGATGTTTGGAACTTGAATGGCGCATATGAATACCGGCGACATAGTGAAGATGGTTTTAGGAATTTAGCCAAGATAGTAAAAGAAGGAGAATGGGAATTAGCTCTAAAAGAAAAAGGAGCAAGCGATTTCGTAGGGGGTTCTTTGCATGGTGATGAGATTACTACAGGAGCCACTCTTTATATTGACGGAGAAGAAACGGAACTAGGGGGGCTTATCAAAGAGCGGGCTAAAGAAATTAGTTTTGTGACGTCATCTGATCTATATAGAGATAACACCATGACAGAAAAACTAGAGAAGATAGCTGAACACAACGTAGAATATACATTCAATTCCAATGGTTTGACTGTTGATCATGAAGTGAAATTCCTAGAACACTTATCTTTAGAAAAATCTTATTTGGCAATGATACCTATATTAAGAAAGTCCAATGAAGATTCAGGAAATCAAATAACTGACACTTTAGTTATAAATGATGATAAATATGATGTTTCTGAATCCGGATTTACAATACCAGGTCTTAACAATAGAGAATCTTCGAACGCTAAGATTTTTAGTGAAGACAGTGGTATCTCCGCGAGTATAGAAATTTTTAAAAAGGAACCATCTTTGCCAACTTCATTTTTGATTTCTAATTCAAAGTATTATAACAAAATTTATTTTGCGTTTAATCCAAATGAATACCAAGCATCAAAAGGGGAAATTTGGAAGCAAACAACTCATTATAAAATTGATACATCTAATTAGTATTTGGACTCTATTGCGACGTAACGAATATTCCGAAACCTATCCGAAAGGCGTCCACCTCAAATGGACGTCTTTTCTTTTTATTCGAAATCTAACCGGAGGTGAACGCAAATCATACGCATACTAAACTCATCGCGCCAGCCAGTCGCCATCCTAACGAACGCATACGGCGTCTCTTATGAGCGCAAACTAAACGATCTTTGGACGGCCGGCTTCTCGCTACCTATCGACGACCCGAAGAACGCGCACTGCAAGCCGTTAAACTACGTCGAGATCACCGACGACGCCACGTCCGAGTACATCGGCTTATTCCGTATCATTCCGGCAAACACGCGCAAGCTGGCGACATTAAACGAAGTCCAATACGAATGCGAGCACGTCTTAGCCACGCTACTAAACGACGTACTTTTTCGCTACCATCAGCGCGAGAACTTAACCACGCGGAATAATATCGAATATATCCTTGCGCGTCAAACGACGAAGCATTGGCGTCTCGGCGACTGCGACTTTACGCGCTATTTCCATTACAAGTGGGAGAACGAAAACGGCTTGCTCGGTCCGTTATTTTCGATCGCCGAGCCTTTCGACGTGCCTTACGTTTGGACGTGGGATACGCAGACTTATCCGTGGACGCTCAATCTAAAGGCGCCGGAGAACGTACCTACAGCCGAGATACGCTACGGCAAGAATCTCGCGGAGATCGAGCGCACTATCGACCCTTCGAATATAGTTAATCGGTTATATCCGTTAGGTTACGGCGAGGGCGACAATCAGCTCGATATTACGCGTGGTTAAGTTCTCGCGCTGATGGCGCAAGCATCGCCGAATATGGCCTCGGCCAGTACGTATGGGTCGATCGGCGTTTCGAAGATGTCGACAGCCTATTCGCGTCAGCTAAAGCGTTCCTAGCCGAATGGTCAATTCCGAAGGTAACCTATCGGATTAAAGCCGTTGAACTGGCGACCTTAACCGGACTAGCTATCGACAGATTTACCGTCGGCAAGGTCGTCCGTGTTGTCGATCCAGACGTCGGCACATTTACGGCGCGTATAACGTCCGAATCCAAGCCGAATATGATCGAGGCGCCTTACGATATTGATCTCGAGATAGTCAATACGCGATCTAATATCGGAACCACGCTCGCGGACATTGAGCGCAGGCAGGAGATTAACGAAGTATACTCGCAAGGCGCGACGAATATCGACAGTCACGATTATTGCGATAATGCAGACAAAGACCATCCAGCGGTGGTCTATTTTTATTTTCCAAGCGAAATGGTTCGCGTAAATAAAGTCGAGCTGATGTATAAAACGGAGAACTTTCGAACGTATTCTTCAGTGACTAAGGGCGGTGGCTCATACGTAAAAGGCAGTACAGTTCAATCGAAATCAACTAAATCCGGTGGTGGCGTAGTTAAGTCGTCAGGAGCCGGAGGTGGTACTACGGCAACTAGTAGCGCTGGTGGAGGCCAAACGACGAGTAGTGGTGGAGGACAGACGACAAGCGCGGGAGGTGGTCAGACATCGAGTGCGGGCGGAGATCATACGCATAGAATGTTTTCCGGAATAGGATTCGCAGGTAACGATGAGCCTAACGTATCCTTAAGATTATTGGCCGCCAATGGGCACTCTATTATGGTTAATTCGGGATCAAGTGGGGCGGTCGAATATCATACGCAAGGTTCGTCCGGAAATCACTCTCATACCATTTCTAACCATACTCATACGGTCTCGGCGCATACCCATTCGGTCAGTAATCATACCCACTCGGTTAAACTTGATCCACATGTCCATACGATAAACCTTGATCCTCACTCGCACGACTTCGATGTAGAAATTCCGGGGATTAATATTCCCGATCATACCCATGAGGTCCAACACGGTATTTATACGTTAGATCGAATGCCTACTAAGATGACGATTAAGGTCGATGGTAATACCGTTCCAATAAATACTCTCGAAGGAGCTAATATCGACTTAATTCCGTACCTTTCGTTGGATTCAGAAGGGAGAGTCGTACGAGGATGGCATACGCTCGAAATAATGCCAGATGATCTAGCGAGGATTACGGCGCAAGTTACTTCGCAATTCTTTATTCAATCTCGAGGAGGTGTTGACGTATGATCACGGTCGAAATTACGACGAATGACGGCGAAAGGTTTATCGAAGATGTCGAGGAGTTCGATGTAGAATCGATGAACCAAAAGTTGAATGATAGCGAGATTAATACTGTATCTATAGGAAATATTATTTTAGGTCGGTATGACGTAAAAAGGATAGTAGCGAAGATTATCGAAAAGGAGCCTACTGAATGAGTCGACATAAGGCTAAATTGACTACGGTAGAACTAAACGGTGAGTCTGTGGAGGCTAAAGACTGCAGTAAATGCTTTATCACTAAACCACTAACGGAATTTAATAAGCGGAGCAGGGGTTTAGGTGGTAGGGACTCCCGTTGTCGAGATTGTTATAACGAATTATCGAGGGATCGCAAAGCCATGTATGACGCCGAGTATCGTGTAAAAAATGCATCAAAAATAAGGGAATATAGGAGGGCGTGGTGGGAGGAAAACCGGGAGGTCCAAAACAAGAAGAGGTCGGAAAGGTATTTCGAAAACTGTGAAAAAGAGTTAGAATATAGGCGGACATACTACATGGAAAATACCGACGATATTAGAGAATATAAAAGGAAATATTACCTCCTTAATAAAGATAGAATAGCCGATTACCGCCTTAGAAATGTAGAGAAAATAACGGAGTATCGGAAGGCGTACTATGTGGAAAATAAAGAACGATTCGCCGAAAGGTGGGCGGAATATTACGAAGAAAACCGCGAGTATCTCTTAGAGAAAGGTCGCCAGTATTACCGAGATAACGCGGATGAATTACGCCGAAGATGGCGCGAATATTATCGGACTGAAAAAGGTCAATTAGCGAGCAAACGAGCAGGGCATAGACGTAGGGAAAGAGAGTCACTCACGGAGATAAACTTCTCCGAGGAAGAGTGGCTCTTTTGCTTGGAGTTTTTCGAAAGTAAGTGTGCATATTGCGGAGTGTATGACGACAATCTAACGTTGGACCATTTCGTTCCTGTGGCGCAGTTAGGTTCGTTCACTTCCGATAACGTAGTTCCAGCCTGCTCATCTTGTAATTCAAGTAAGCGTGATTCCGACTTTTTCGAATGGTTCCGAAAGCAGGAATACTACTCGTTGGATAGGGAGCAGACTATTCTAGGTTATATTTTCGATCGTGAAGATGAAAAATTGAAGATATCCTAACGAACACTTGACGAAGAGCCAGCGGAATGATATACTCGAATAAATAAAACGAAATGGGAGGCGCATTACTATGAAAAAGTTTGTTGCGGGCTTGCTTATCGGATGTTTGGCGATGTATATCGGATATATCGGAAATGGAAAAGGGATTTCTGCGGCGGAGGCAGACGAAGCACAGACGAGCATAGGCGCATATTCTCCCGAGCAAAAGGAAGCGATGAAGGAAGCCTGGTACGACTATCATCACGAAACACTATCGAAGGCATTGGCCGGAGAATGTTCGGAATAAAATAAAGCACGGAAAACAAAGACGGTCCTTCGCGGATGCGTCTTTTTTCGTGTGCGCAAAATAAAAACGAGGCGTTAGGCCGCCTCTAGGCCGTCGGAGTCGGGGACTCTCTCGGCTTGTCTTAATATTAGCAAAATTCGGGGAGGATCGCAATGAGTCTAAGGGAGGAAGATGCTGTTGTGGAAGAATGGCAGAATCGCGTACAGCAGGACTTAGTGAATATAAAGAACGATCAATCGCACATAAAGAGCGAACAGCAGACGTTAAAAGACGCCATCCGCGATCTGCAATTTAACGATAAGCTGCAGGATCAAGAGATTAAAACTTTAAAAGACACTCTAACAGAGATAAAGTCTGATACGCAGTGGATTCGGCGCAAGATCACCGGAGCCATTATCACCGCCTCAATAACGGCCGTTGTCGGAGGCATTATCGCAGTAGTTATCGCCAAAATATTCTAAGGAGGACGACGATATTATGAACTTAAAGGTTCGGTTAAAAAATCCGGTATTTATCGCACAGCTCGCGCTCGCAGTACTGACGCCGATACTCGCTTACTTTGGACTAACGGCGCAGGACTTAACGACCTGGGGCGGACTAGGCTCGTTACTTGTCGACGCTATTTCCAATCCGTATGTAGTCGGGCTGATCGCGGTCAGTATTTGGAACGCGCTAAATGATCCGACGACAAAAGGCGTTAACGACAGTCCGCGCGCTAAAACGTACCACACGCCACAATAAACTATAAGGAGACGATAATATGGCGAAAATTATTCAGAAGTTTATTTCGAAGGAACAGAAGAAGCAACGACCGGGCTATTCGATGGCTCCGAAATATATCACGGTTCACAATACGGCTAACGCTTCGAAGGGAGCCAACGCCGAAATGCACGCGCGCTACCTACTAAACGGAGCTGGCGGACGAACTGTCGGATGGCATTTCACGGTAGACGACAAGGAGATTTATCAGCATTTGCCGGTCAATGAATCGGGCTGGCACGCAGGCGACGGAAATGGCGCAGGCAATCGGCAATCTATCGGAATTGAAATCTGCGAAAATAGCGACGGCAATTTTGAAAAGGCAGTCGCCAATGCGCAAGACTTGATCGAGAAATTAATGCGCGATCATAACATTCCGAAATCTAACGTAGTTCCGCATAAGAAGTGGACGGGCAAAAACTGTCCGCACTTGTTGCTAGGACGCTGGGATTCGTTCATTCACGGAATTAATCCGGAGAAAACTGTCGTAGTGGAAACGCAAGTTAGCGGCGTATCCTCCAAGAAGCCCACAGCTCCGAAAGCCTATACCGGAAACTCTATCGTCGATTATCTTAATTCCATCGGCGTAAGTTCGACGTATGGCAATCGCGCCAAGCTTGCGGCACAATACGGCATCTCCGGCTATGCGGGCACGGCTGCGCAAAATACGCAATTGCTCAACGCTATGCGAAACGGCAAGCCAGCGCCTAAGCCGGCGGCGAAGAAAGGCGATCAGAAGACGAGCAGTATCGTAGATTATCTGAAATCAATCGGAGAATCATCTTCGTTCGCTAATAGGAAGAAGCTCGCTACTAAGTACGGGATCAAGAATTATAGCGGAACAGCGGCGCAGAATACGCAGCTATTAAAGAAAATGCGCGGATAATAAAACGAGGCTCCTTCGCGGGGCCTCTTATTTCTTTCGGAATATTTTAAATAAATCGAATGTAGTCCGTTTATATACTTTGTTATATGCGTACTTTTTCGGATCGCGTATATAGCCGGTTTCCTTTGGCATTTTTAACCCCGTGCGGTGAATGACGTTCCTTTTTATGCTCGTTCTCGCTGCGATACTTTTCTTAATGCTTGGCGTCCTAATTCCGAATTTCATATCGATCATCTCCTCGAATGTAATCGTTCTATCTAACTTCTATTATAGCGAATAACTGACGAAAAGTCAACGATGAATTAAAGAGACTTTGCTATCTCGACAAGTAAATCCATTAATATCGGCAACATCTGTATTAAAACGTAGCCGAGTCCGGCCTTTTGAATCATCGATAAGCCACGCTCGCTATTACCGATCATAACGAACAATCCTCCGCCTAGCATCATTACGAGTCCAATCGGATAGGACAACGCTCGAACTAAATCGATTAGAGGCGAGAACGCTCCGGTCACCTTATCCATTACAGCGCCGTCAATTACGTTAGCGCTCGCGAAACTGGCGTCACCGAACGCGATACATAGCACGACCGAACCAGCGATAACAGCCGTCTTTATTATCGGCTTATATTCGACATCCTTTTTCCGAACGTTACCCGACATAAACTCGCTAATCGTTCCGACTTTCACGATCTTATCTCGCTTAAACATACTCGCTCACCTCCGTTATTGTTAACGCCCGCACTTCGCCCAAACCTTCCGACATCTTCATTAATTCATTGCGTCGATATTCCGTCGTTGTCAGCCAGATAAAGCGGGGCATCTTCGCAAATACGCCCATTTCGATTAGCTTTTGATACTTCGCTATCTTCGCTCGGTTTTCCGCCATCTTCTGTGTGTTGTCTATTTCGATAATTACATAGCGTCCGTCTAACGTATAAATTGCGTCAGCTATCACGCTCATTTCTTTGCCGACCTTTAGACGTACCTCTGCTCGCCAATCCTTCGGACAGCCTAGCGCAATATACAGTTGATTCCGCATTAAATGGTGTTCGATCTGCGACGTACGTATTTGCGCCTCGCTGGCGCCTATTCTACGCCGTCCTTCCGCGTTCAGGCTGTAAACATATTCGGCACGCTTAATCACGTTTAAATACGGTCGTAGGTCGCTTAAAATACGATTGGCATTGCGCACGCTTCCGAGCCTGTGGAGTCGCTGTATCTGCGATCGACTAAGAAATCCCAACGTCTTCAAACTCGAGAGTATACTTTCGTGGCGTTGCTCCTTTTTTACCTCCGCGAGTAATCGCATTATCTTCGCCGTCCTTTCGCGCTCTAATATTTAAGTTCAGCGTTTCTTCGATAAATTTATTTCCGACGTATGGCGTCTGTACAGTCTGCTTGCGATCCGTCCGATAAATAGCGCGGCCAGGCAGTCCTATCGGAAGCTTCTCTGCGCCTCCTTCGTCGAGTACGGCCCGACTAGCTACCTCCGTATTTAGTCGAAAGCAAAGCCGAGCAGAGGCGTTTTGTCTGACCTGCGGACTGACCGTTTCATTGGTCGGATATTGCGTCGCATAGATTAGCCGAAATCCCGCGCCACGTCCTCGCCGAGCTATATCCTTGATTATCGCTTGACACTCCTTATTATCCGCAATGTCTGCAGCTTCATCGATAATAACGAAATGCCTATCGTCCATACTCGCTTCCTTAACGTCCTCATAGCCGCGGTCTAGCAAATATTCGATCGTCCCGTTCATACGCGCTTGCGCCTCGGTCAGCATTTCAAGCGCTTCTTCGGGATTCTTTGCCAATCCTTCGACCTGTTCGAGTTGCCTAAATCGATTGAATGCGAGGCCTCCTTTGAGATCGACGAGAAATAACTTCGTATGCTTCGTCTTGCGCGCAACTAGCGTCGTGATTACATTCTTTAAAAATACGGACTTTCCGTAGTCTGTCATGCCTGCGACGATCAGATGCGGATGCTTGTCGAAATCATGTCGGATTAATTTCTCGCGATCAACGCCCACGGCAATCTGCCATCCGTTGAGCTTATCGAATAGCTCTGAGGTAAACTTGAACTTATCCGGCAAGCCTTTATCGTAGACTCGCACGCGCAGCACTCCGTCATAATCCAGTTCAACGTCCTTACGCGCTTTGCTCCCGTTAATAGAGCGTATCAGAGCGTCCTTATCTCGTCGTTTAAGCGCTTCTAATAGCGTCCGCATATCAAAGGTACCCTTCGCATTTAAGCTGTCTCTAATGGCGTCTAAATTGCGCTCATAGTCCGCAAGCGATCGGCCTAGCGGAATCTTATACGCATATTCTACGCCCCAAGATCGTCGGGAACGTCGAAGTATGCGCATTGATTCGCCTTTGACCGATAAGCCCGCATTATCGCAGATTCGGATGATTCGCTTGCCTTCGTCGGTACTGCCGTTATTTGCGAGCCAAGAATAGCCGACAATGCCACCGACAACGGCCGATGATACAATCTCGAATAACATCGCGCCACCTCCTTATACGTAGTATAGTCGCACGCGCTTGGAACATCGGAGGGCAGGCCGGAAAGCGCGCGTTGACTAACTTTTCGGTATTCCAACCGCAATTCCAACGTGGAAATGACTTGGAAGGACGACTGGATCATCGTTTGGAATACGTCTTGGTATAATACTTAGTCGGCGCCCGCGCTTTTTATGCGTGTCCAGTTAAAATAATTTATTCGGAAACAATAACGAATATTTCGTTGACTGTAACGCCTAATCGTTCGGATATTCGAAGCGCGACGATAAGTGTCGGCTGTGTCTGATTATTTTCATATCGGTTATATTGTGGCAGGGCGACGTCGAGAAAGCGAGCGAACTCCGTCTGATTCATTTCGTACTTATGTCGATAAGATTTTAGATTATTGCGGATCATTTTTGATAATCACCTCGGGGATATATTCGACAGGGGCGGGCGTAAATCCTCTTAATTGCGGGGTTTAGGTGCGTTTACTTGCGGTTTATAGGTACCGTGCGATATAATCGGGACATACCGATATGACATATCCGCTAGACTTAACGGTTTGACATAGCGATGACATTCCGCAGACCTTGACAGGGTGGAGGTCGCTGGTTCGAGACCAGTCAGAATCATCGTAGGGCGTCAGGCGTTGGTATCACAGCGTTTGGCGCCTTTTTCATTACGTTGACATATACGTAGACTTAGTCGTCAGGATGGCGGTCCTCCACAACGGCAAGGTAGCGGTTCTCATATTCGGTGACATATACGAAAGGATGAGGACGTATTGATAGATTTACGAAAAGGTAGGCGAGTTAAAAGTTCGCGGACTGCCGTACGTAGGAGTTCGAATAATTTAGACGCTCTGTTCGAACGCTTTAAGGACATTAAGAAAGCGGAGGGAATTGCGGATAGTACGATTAATCAGTACGAAGATAATTATTCGTATTTTGTCGAGTATTTAAATTACGAGGACATACCTAAAGATATGCGTAAAATATCCGAGGATGTACTACGGGACTATATCGTATACATGCGAGAGGAAATCGTGAGATTCGAAAACCATCGATATAAGACGGAGAAGGAGAGGACTGTCGGATTGGCGCCGAGTACGATTAATACTAGAATGAAGACATTGCGCGTCATGTTTAACTGTCTACATAGCGAGGGTTTGATCGGAAGTAATCCCGCAAAGAACGTCAAGAACATCTCGGAGCCGGTGGAGGAGATATGCGTTTTAGATGAGGACGAGCTAAGGCGTTTAATGAACGTACCTAATCAACGGAATTTTCCGGACTTCCGCGATCATGTCTTAATGAATTTCTTACTCGACTGTATGACGCGAATTAGCGAGGCATTGAATTTGAAGGTGTCCGACTTTAACCTTAAAGATCATCTCGTTACCATTCCGGCCTCAATCGCTAAAAATCGTAAGTATCGAGTGATCCCGATGAGTCGATCTACTTCGAAGTTAATCGGTGAATTAATTAGAGAAAATAAAGCGGACTTTGACAGCGAGTACGTATTCTTGACTAACTACGGGGAGATGTTAACACGAGATCACTTTCGGAAGCGTCTGTATTCGTTCGCGGAACGTGCGCATATTAATAAGAAGGTACATCCGCATTTATTCCGACATACTGCTGCGACTATGTTTCTCGAAAATGGCGGGGATGTTCGTCATTTACAGTTATTGCTCGGACATTCTGACCTGCGGATGGTAATTCGCTATACTCACTTATCAGGAAAGGCGTTAGCGAAACAACATTCAGCATACTCCGGAATTAATCAAGTGATCGGCAAACTTAATAAGCCGAGAAAAATCAAACGATAATTAACGAAAAGACCTCGCAATTAAGCGGGGTCTATTTTAATGCCGACGAGAAGTGCGAACGTGGCGATCGAAAATATTACGTGCATTTTCCGACAACCTCCTTATTATATACGTTCTAATTATAGCAAGGAATGGCGAAGGTTTGTCCGTTAAATAAAATTATTTTTAAATTTATGGTGCAATTTGGGAAGCTTCGGTGGATTAATTATAGTATAAGGTCGAAAATGTTTTCTGGAATTGTCCCAAAACGGAGTTGACTTAAAGGTTACTCAAATAGAAGCGTTATAAAGGGGGTGCAAATTTGACTGAAAATAATCTCGTAAGCGTCGAAGCCCAGACGGAGCATTCACTCACAACCGGTAAATCTGAAACACGCATCTTCGTAAAAATGTACGTCGATGCAGTCAAACATGGGTTACTTGCGGACATGGGAGACTCAAACTGGCGGACTCTTTGCGTCATAGCTTCCCATATGGACGTGAACGGTAATTGCTGGCCGACGCAATCGCAAATAGCTAAAGGACTTGGTATAAGTCGTCAAGCAGCAAGCGCACGCATCCGAAAGCTGATCGACTATAGGTGGCAGGGGCGTCCATTAGTCGAGGCTGTTAAAGTGCGTACGGATAAAGGGACGTGGGACAATACGCGGTATACAGTTTTGCCGATTAGTCAACTAAGGATATTCGAAGCAGAGCCGGAGGATTTATCGTCCATGCAATCACTAGCCATGTCAAGGGATGCCGACACGGGTGAGGATAGCACTAACTAGAACCTTCTTTTAACAAGAACTAATCTTTAACAAGACAAAACATACCGATTCATCCTATCGGATTCATCGGAACGCACTCATTAATATCGAAATCTATAAGTAAAAAAGATTCTCCGATAGGGATATTATCGGGGGTCTTAAAAGATAAAGGCTTAGCCAAAATTAAAAATAAAAGGTAGGCGGCGCCGTCCGCATTATCTACAGGAGGCTCACTTATGAATCACGAAAAAGTAACGATCCCACGCGAAGTCGCGGAAGCAATCGAGAAGGCAAAACAGGACGGATACAATAACCGAATGATCATTTCACGCAGCTAACGGGGATATGATCGGACCTTATACGTTAAAACTAGCCCAATATACAGATCGCTCCGGCAATTTCGAAACGCTATTGAGCGCACTCGTCAACGGCTATATTATCGAAAAGTCTCCCGAGGAAAAGCTGCGTGAGATATACGATAGGGCTATTCGATGGGGAAACGTAGCGGACTCCTCGTATGATCGCGGAGTATATTCGGGGATAAAAGTAGCGCTAGACATACTCGACGTAACCATCGAAGGCATCAATGACTGATAAATCGATTATAAGGCGTCTAGCGCTCGATTACAGGCGTCCATCCATCGATCTAATGAGAAAGGTAGCCAGCGAGGTAAAAGCGCTAGAATCGAGCGTAATTAAGCGGAGATTAAACGATAGGGAGACGATAATATGAAAATAATTCTCGTAGCAACAAACGCATATATCGAGGAGCAATTTCAGCTTTACTTTGATGAGTACGACGATACACACGTACACCTCGGAAGGTTCGAGGATTTAAAGGCGGACTGTCTCGCAAGCCCAGCGAACTCATTCGGACTAATGGACGGAGGCATGGACGTAGCGATCACGGCATATTTCGGCGAACAGCTACAGCAACGCGTACAGGCGCGTATTATCGACGAATACTGCGGAGAACAGCCGGTCGGTACGTCTTTCATTATCGAAACAGGCAACTACAAGATTCCGCACTTGGCACATACACCGACCATGCGAGTGCCGGCTGACATACGCGGTACAGACAACGTATATCGAGCGACTAAGGCGACATTGATCGCGGCTAGGCGGGAGGGAATGCAATCGGTAATCTTGCCGGCATTTGGCGCAGGGGTGGGACGTATGCATCCGCAGGAGGTCGCGCGGCAGATGTACCTCGCGTATAAGCACGTGAATAATCCACCGGAAAGCATCGACTGGAACTTCGCAAGATTTCGAAATTACGAGATAAGGGGTGCGCTAGAATGATCTTATTCGTCATAACATTCGTGTATGTCGGAATGGCTATGTTTTCATATATCACTATAAGAAGGTTTCTCATCTTTCATAAAATAAGCCCGAGTATGTCTGATGTAATAACGGTATTTATTCCTTTCTATAATTTAGGGTCCGGATTGGCGGCACTAATCTACGTACCAAATAAGCAAAACATCCCGAAGAAATTTTTCGGAATAAAGTACGGAGGGCGGAGGACATAACGAACTTGGAGGCTGTAAGCGAATGAATAAAGCCGAACGCGTATTTACGATTAAAAAGCCCCATGTCGCAAATATCATCGCTTTAAAGATGTCGCTATATGGTACGCCGTTCATTACCGAATTAAGGCGAATGGCAAAGTATCACGGGGCCGTCGAGAATGTTAAATCGATGAGCGAGGAAGATGAACTGATATTAACGAATGAGGTGCGGAGACTATTGGACGAGTACCAATTGATTAGTCGGAATAAACGAAAGGAATTGTTGCGAAAATTCTACAAGGAGGTAAGCGAATAATGGCTGAAACAGGCGTTCAAATGACGGAAACATCGACAGGAAACAAGCCGAAGTATATTCGGATTAAAGGTGCGGCTGAATCCACGTATTGGTATGAGAACAAGATCGGATTTATATATCGGATCACTAACGAAAATCCTAGAGGGAAGTATGACGGATGGATTGGCGTAGATCATCCGGAGAGTATGTACAATCATTACGTACGGAACGGAGATTACGAAAGAATATGCGGAAAATGTGGAGGTGTAGTTTAATGCTAACAAACGAGGAAATCGAAGCAATCCGCAAGCGCGCGGAAAAGGCTACGAAAGGGCCTTGGATCATCGAAGAGTCTAGGTACGGAGGATATTATAACGCAGGAAATCCGAAATATGATTATTCGGCATGTATTTCGCCAGAGAACGATATAGAATTCATCGCACACGCCCGCACCGACATTCCGCAATTACTGGCGGAGATTGAACGGCTGAATGCGTTAATAGGCGGAATAAAAGAAGCCGTAGACATCGAGGAACTGTACGAGAATGAAGCGATAGCTTTGGCGAAGGAAATTAACGATATTATTACGGAGGCGGTAAGGAATGAACTCCGTTGACTTACGTAAACAATACGACGAAGGCGAACTGACGCCCGAACAATTCCTCGATAAGCTATTCGGATCAGAGGAAGCGGACAGGTTACGGCGAAGTATAGTCGAAAAAGTGGAGGTGACGAATAAATGGCGAAAACCGAACGTTTAGCACCGGCGAAAGATTGGCGCAATAGGCCCGTCGATAAATGGAATACCACGACTTTTACGGAATACTTAAAGCATAAACATCGAGAAATGTTCGGCATTGACTACGTACCATTTGGGCCCGGTAATATGACGGAGAAGTGGCGTAGGGAACAAGGTCAAATTGGACGATTAATCGGAACAGCACGGAAAAAGGGAACGCATTCTAAGGCGGTAATAAAACGATGGATTGACGATTGTTTCGAGGATAGAACGAAATGGACATCGAAATATCCCGGAATTAATTTCGGATATATGTATACGTACAAGCGAGAGATTCTTCAGCGTATCGAGGCGGAAGAATTGCGCAAGAAGCAGGCGGCGGCGAAGGCGGAAGAGGTCGAAACTAACTGGGATGATGTCGCGGATTGGTTGTAGGCGAAAGGAGGCGGAGAATTGAACGGAGAGGGGCGTGGCGAGTTGAGCGATTTCCAAATCGAAAAGTTCCCGGTAATATCCGAAGCAGGTAACGAATATTTGGTAAAGGTAAATCCCGCGCGATATTCTTACGGAGTCGTAGAAATATCTGTGTACAAGACGGTAGAGAAGCGCGGACTATTCGGAGGCACAAAGATAAAGTACGTCGCTATAAACGAGGATGTTTTCGGCGAGGGGACTTATTATCCGGAGATGGGCGAATGGAACTACGATTACCGCGCTATGGCTATTAACGAAATTATCGGATATGAAAATAGCGTTAAAGAACGGATCAAGCACGAAGAGGATCGGATGGCGGCTGTTAGAGCCTTCGAAGAATGGAACGGAAAGGAGTGATCGCTGATTGAAACGGAATTGCATACTATCGGAGCGTCACAAGGACGGATGCGCAAGCTGTCCGGCGACCTGTCCGCATTATATCGCGCTGCAAGGCTTATCCGGAAAAGGCGGGCGGGTAGCCGCGGCAAATCTGCCGGAGGATTATAAACACGTAACACTCCGAAATAGTCCGGCGCGAGCAAGCCAGCCGAAAGTTTACGCCATGCTCGACCAGTATGTCGCGACGTTCAGCCGGCAGTTTGACGAGGAAGGCGAAAGAATAAAATCGCTCTATCTATTTTCGGAAAGTCCCGGAACTGGCAAAACAACGACAGCGGCGGCACTTATCAACGCATGGCTCGTCGAACATTACCTCGGTTCACTGAAACGCAATAGGCAAGCGCTTCAACAGCCGGCGTACTTTTTGGACGTTAACGAGCTACAAACGAAGTATAATCTCGCAACTATGACGGGCGACGAGAAGGAACTAGACGAAGTAAAGCGGACGATGAGGCGCTGTATGGACGTGCCTTTCCTCGTAATGGACGATTGTGGAATTCGCTCGGCAAGTGAGTCTTTTAAATCAATAGTACATGCGATTATAAACGCTAGAACTTCGGGAAATAAGCCGACCGTGTACACTTCGAATCTACCAATCGAGGATATGGCGAAAGTGTTCGACGCTAGGCTTTACGACAGAATTCGGGATCAGTGCTTAGATATTTCGTTCAGCGGAACAAGTCAGAGAGGCAGGCGATAATATGACGCAGAAACACGACATCTCACACGGCGATCTCATCCGTGTAGAAGGTTACGCTGACCGCCCGTTCTTCGTCGACGGATGGGTTACCGAGAAACATAATAGGCCTGACGAAAAGTGGACGGAAGTATGGTTCGATATCACCTGCGCTTGGACGGGCGAGTATATGATGGCGGAATTGGCGGATATAAAGCGAATATGCGGCGCGGAGGCAGCGGACGATTATCTGACATACCACGCGACGCCTATCGAAAATACGATCGGAATGGAGATGGACGATATGTTCGGATATGAGCCGTATGAGCCGAAAAAGAAGCAACCGTCACGCAATCCGGAGCTAGATAAGCAGCGCGAGGAAGAACGTATAAAGGCGCAGGTTGATAAGTTGCTCGACGATTATAATGACGCGATGGCGCTTGCGCAAGTTATACCGGAGGACGCGGATAAGTATCGGGAAAAGGCCAGGAGGATTATCGGAAGGTTGGCGAAATTGACGGAACAATAAAGTATTTGCTCGTTATTAAGTAAATTTAGTTTACGATAAAGGAGGAACGCAATTGGAATACGGAGTTTTACTCTTATCGAAAATACTCGACTCAAACGACCCATCCGCGCTGGCTCGCTTTAACTTAACGGAGCAAGACTTTCCGTCGG
>RWZD01000082.1_pt1 | contig 24000 bp, 36 predicted proteins | sample 2187771 | NCBI WGS metagenome assembly RWZD01 (sample SAMN10531866, study PRJNA481165) | viral metagenome | isolation source: viral particles purified by filtration and ultracentrifugation from about... | place: USA: Tennessee
GTATTTCGTAATATAAATTATCGCGTAGGAAAGTTGTCGCCACGCCTTATCGAAACGAGAAAGCACGATAATTATTCCGAATATATTTACGAAGTACCCAGTGGATTAATCGACGATCCTAAGCTGCGTCCGATATTATCGAAGACACTACGTAAACCTGTTACGGTATTATTCAACGGAGTATTGATCGTCCGTGCATTTAATAGCGATATCCCTACCGAAGTTAATTACGACTGGGAAAAGACGGACGATTGGTCGATTCCTTTAGGACGTAATATAGACGGAGTGTTAACGCATGACTTCGATAAAGTACCGCATATGACTATCGCAGGCGCTACACGTCAAGGCAAGACGGTATTGCTTAAACTAACCCTCGCGCATCTAATTAATTCGCAACCGAATAACGTCGAGTTTTACATCATCGATTTAAAAGGCGGTTTAGAGTTCGGCAAATACGAAAGACTATCGCAAGTTAAATCAGTAGCAAGTGACGTACAAAGCGCGTACACGTCCCTACAATCGATTTTAAAACGTCTTAAAGACGATCTATTACGTTACAGACAAAACGGCTACACGAACGTATTTGAGGCGAAGGAACGACGAAGGATATTTGTTATCACGGATGAAGGCGCAGAACTTTCCCCGGCAGCGCATTACTCGAAAAAGGAGAGGGCGATGTACTTATATTGTCAACGTGCATTGTCGGAGATTTGCCGTATAGGAGGGGCGTTAGGATATCGCAATATATTTTGCACGCAATATCCGACGGCTGATACGTTACCACGTCAAGTCAAACAAAACTCGGACGCTCGAATATCGTTTCGATTACCAACGGAAGTGGCAAGTAGAGTCGCTATTGACGAGGGCGGCGCGGAGTTATTATCGAATGTTGGGCGGGCAATATACCGTACGCACGAACGACATGAGGTACAGGTTAATTACGTAAGTGATGACGATATATTGACGAGATTCAAACGTTATGAAATCGATTCACGAGAGGAGGTATCGCGATATGCCGGAGAGGTTGAAACGGAAGATACAACGCCAAGAACGGATATTATCGACATTGGCGGATTTGACCTACGCGACTAGCGATCAGATTAACGAGATTGAACGGTTGGGGAGTGACCGCAATGTTAGGCGTATTTTATACGAAATGGAAAGCGATAATTTAATCGGGAGTTTACGGCGAGAAAAGAAGGTATATTATCTCGCATATAAAGGAAGTGATTTAATTGACCGTAATAATCCACGACTAAAAAGGTCGGAGATAGACCACGCAATATTGCGGAATGATCTATATACGCGGTTAGGATGTCCGAAAGATTGGCGGAAGGAAGTTCCGATAAATATTAACGGAGAAAAGGCGCTTGTAGCTGACGCCGTATTTACGAAAGGAGATCGAATCTGCTTCGTAGAGGTCGATAATAAGACGGCTATGCGGACGAATGTTACGAAGATAAAGAAATATGCGAAAGTATTTAACGGACTTAATCGCCCATCTACGCTCGTTTGGCATACGTTAATTGATTCGCGTAAAGATAAATTACGGAAGATTTGCGAAGAATACGGGGTCGATTGCGAGGTATATTAACGGAAATTCGACGAATTAATTCGATAGCACTTGACAATTTTAGGCTTTCCGTTATATGATGTATTTACGCGCTTTTATCGTGTATTTACCGAATCGTGCGAGTATGTTACGAGTAAAGCGAAGTATCAAACGGCTTAAAGTCGCGTCTCTATTGCCAGTGTGGCGGAATTGGCAGACGCGCGGGACTCAAAATTGTCTGTTAGGCTCGTAGATACTTCGTAGGCTTTATACGTTGTATTTACGGGCTTTTTTACGTGTATTAATTCGACAAAAGGACGTAAATGAACGGGATTAAATCGACACGAAGTCGTAGCCCGCACCGTTGCCAATTCGGCTATTACCGATAAATATAAAAGCGTGCGAAAGGGTATCGAAATATGTCTCGGAGAAGACGAACTTTCATAACGGAATCAAATGACGAAAAACTTAACGAAGGTATGCCCGGCTTTTCATCGATGGAAATTATCGATTGTCGCGATCGATTTATTGACGCCATAAAGGCGAGGAATAGGTCGCCGGATACCGTTAATTTCTATCGTCAACAGATTCGTAATCTCATACTAGCGCTAGAAGATCAAGGCATACCTACGAAAGTTGACCGCCTAACCCACGATATTATGGAACGTAATTTTGTCGCGTACTCATTAAACGTGCTAGGCGTATCATATTCGACGGTAGCCATAAGACTTCGCGGATTACGGGCGTTCTTTAATTGGCTCGTTGAGCGTGGTGTTTTACGAGAAAGTCCGATGAAAGATATCGTAATTAACGATAGAGAACGTAATATAGTCGAAACATACTCGCATGAACAGGTCCGCGAGTTATTACGCCAACCCGATCTTGAGACGTTCGTCGGTTATCGAGATTACGCGATCATGACGATATTAATTGAAACGGGCGTTAGGCTGCGAGAGTTAACCGATATAAAGGTCGGAGATGTTCGTATGAACGACTCACAAATACTTATTCACGGAAAGAATCGCGAGGATAGACTAGTACCGATTCAGTCGCAAGCTAAACGTGTGTTAAGACGTTATTTAAAGGCTCGTGGCGAGTCTCCGGTACCTTACCTATTCATAACGCATCACGACCGTCAAATGTCGCGTAAAGCGGTCCAAGAACGTATTGCTAAGTACGGGAGGATGTCGAATATAACTAACGTTAGGAATAGTCCGCACACTTTCCGACATACGTTCGCTAAGATGTCCGTACAGAATGGCGCTAATGTGTTCGATTTACAGAAGATACTCGGACATAGTACGCTGGATATGGTGAGAGTGTACGTTAATATGTTTAGTGCGGAAGTGGCGGAATCTCATGCGAAGTTCAGTCCACTAGAAAACTTACATCGATAATCTCGCGTATATCTGTTTTGTTTATAAATAAGATGCATTATCACGTTAAATATGGTAATTTATAACTATAAACATATAAGGGGATGTTAGTGATGAGTAAGGAAATGACTGTAAACAAGATCGATTCAATGGAGTTATCCGTTCCTCCCATAAAGGAAAATATCGGAAGTTACGTCGGAATTGTTATCGGATTATCTTTCGCAGGGATCGGCGTTCTAATGTTGTTGTCGTTAATATTGTTTATTCCGGGAATTTTCGCAGTACTTATCGGACTTGTTGTCGCTGTCTTATGCTCGCCTAAATTATCGGTAAAATGCCCGTTATGCGATACGGAAAGTAAAGTAGCGCTAAAATCGAAACAACTTAAATGCGAAGGCTGTGATAATATAACCCCACTTAAATGGTCTAGTCCGAAAAACAAATGATGTAAATATTCGTATAATAAGACGCTCGAGGCTACGTGCTTCGGGCGTTTTTTTATTTGTCTAAAATAAACTGAATATTTAATCTTTAAAATATTTGTCCCTATTTTTATAATTGACGGACGGTAAGTAGTAGGAGGCGATTAATTGGAAAACAAAAGAACCGTACTAGATCGTCGAAGCGCTCCATTCGTCATGGTCACGCGGGCAGTTCTCGAAGACGAGTCGCTAAAGGCAGCCGACAAGTCCGTCTACACTACGCTATGTATGTACGCAGATAACAGCACATCCGACTGCTGGCCTAGTCGCGAAACGATACAAAAGAAAGCGGGCGTAAGCGACCGGACTTTGCGGAATAGTTTGCAGGCGTTAGAGGAAAAGGAATATATCGATATTGTTCGTAGATACGCGGAAAGTGGCCGCCAACTGTCGAATTTGTACGTACTTTTAGACGTAAGATAGCAGGGTGATCGGTATAAATACCGACGGGGTGGTACTTAAATATGCCGACGGGGTCATAGGTAAATATACCGCACGAACTATACTGTACTTATAACTAGACTTATATTTAACTAGACTGTAAAAAGAGTACCTCGGGTAAGAAGTTCACTTACCCTCGGACGCTTCTAGTAATCTAAAAGATTAAGCGAAAATGGATAAGCGAACTACTAAGTAATATCGGAATTAACTATCGGAATAAAGGGGCGGTAATATGCGTAATAACGTTATAACGGACATCACGATACTTTCGCTATTCATTATAATATCGCTAATAAACGTATGGGCGTTAGATAGGGCGCTATCTATCGTTTGGGGAGGTTGATAGTCGGATGAATTATTTTACGACGTTTATAGTAATTTCGCTGGTACTTAATTCAATAGGCGTAATATTTATCGCCGCACTTATAGCGTATATCCTGTTAGATATCCTAAGGCGTTAAATATCGCCTTGCATCGAAATTAAGACGTTTAGGCTGTATTTATATTAGACGTAAATAAAAACGTCTGTACGTATGTTAAATCGACTAATAGACGTATGAAAGGCGATTGTATAACGGATAAAAAACGATGGGGGGGGCGTAAATATGGAGACGATATTCGAAATAGCTATAATATCGCTATTAATCGTAGGATTTATGGGGATGCCCGTGTTCTTCGTAATAGGACGAAAGGCGGCGGAGCGAGAGCATCGGGAATATAAAGACGGAATGACGGAACATAGGCAGTACATGGCGGATATCAGAAGTAGATACGAGGAGGATGATTATTAATGGCGATCGACATTGTGGTGTTTGACGATTTTAGAATTGTATCAAGCGAAATGAACGTAACAGTCTATCGGAAGAATATCGTAGACCCTACGCAATCTCCGAATTGGGAGGAGCGTAAAGCGAAGGGAGCTTCGTCTGAAAAGCGCGTAGAATGGTCGAAACCTACGTACCACGGAACGGTAGATAAGGCGTTCAAGTCGATAGCGGATCAACGCGTGCTGGAAGTAGATGCTACGACGATTGACGAACTGCTCCACGAAATTAGGCGAATTAGACGGGAGATTAGCGACGTTCTAAGCGTTCGGGAACAATAGTATTCAACGAGTATAAAACGCTGATACGACGGTATTTGACGGCTAGTCTAAAGGGGGATGACGGATTGATTAAGCGAATGTTTTGTAAGCATCTATGGCGGAAGATAAAGATGCATGCGGCTGTTAAAGAAGTAGTGTACGGATGTGGAAAGTGCGGGCGTATCAAGAAGGTATATACCTACGATGTAGAAGAGTTCCGATTTAAACGGACTATAAAAGGGGAGACATTTGAATGAGTGATCGCTTAACAGACGTTGAGATATCGCAGGAAGAATTAGCGCAAATACGTGAGCGTGCCGATAAGTACGAGGAACAGGATAAGCCTTTATATCGGACTAGGTTTCGTAAGGAGGATATTGATTTCGTAGACAATGCCCGCGAAGATATTCCGAAGTTGTTGGCGGAGATTGAGCGATTAAAGGCTAGTAAGGAGTATTGTAAACGATTAGTCGGCGAACTAATCCACGAAAACGCTATTTTGAAAGGCGAGAAACCTATAACGGTTCATTTGAACGGAGGCGATGACGAATGAGTCCGGAAAGAAAGCGACTTATTGGCGAGGTAAAGGTAGAAGAGTTTTACTGGAATGGGCGAATAGTGGTGTACGTCGATAATCGAAGGTATGACGGAAGCTTCAACGAAGCTATCAACGAATTAGAAAAGAGTGATAGATAATGAGCGGGAAGAAAACGAGAACTGTTCGCGAATATATTTACAGGTAACCGCGCGTAGGGGATAAAATCGTCGTTGTCGATCAATTGGGATGGTTTAACGTACAGCCGATAGGAGCGGAGTTAACGGTAGTATCCATAAAAACTTCATCCGGGGAACACGTATTTGCGTACAGCCCGAGAAAAGGAATAGAAGTCATCTTACACGACGACGAATACCGGATATATGTCGATACGACTTACGAAAAAGTAGGCGAAGATGACGTCGTTAAAAAGTTCCTCGGGATACCTTACGGAAAGCATACGATAGAGAAATGGAGGAAAGTAGTGAATGACTGAACGGGATAAAGTTGAACGTATGTTACACGATGTGGGCGCTAAGATATGCCCTAAATGTGATGGAACCGGAAGGGCGCAGAAATTAGTGAATATCTGCGTCATACAAGAATACGACTGTGATGTTTGTAATAAGAAAGGTGTGATAAAGGATGAAATCGTATGAAACAACGGATAGCGGTGGTCGGGTAGTATGCAAGGTACACAAGATGTTACGGTGCGCCGAATGTGCATATATAGCAGAATTAGAATCGGAGGTATTCCGATTACAAGACGAATTAGCCGGTGACGGGGTATTATCCCTATCGGAACAACTAAGCCATGCTAGGGCGGAAATTAGGAGACTAAGCGGATTGGAGGATGAAATAGAGGAATTGCGAAAACTACCGCGTATCATTCCTTTATCTCAAGGAAAAGTCTCATTAGTAGACCCGGAAGATTTCGTAATATATTCAAAATATAAATGGTATTCGTCTCATGGCTACGCTAAGAGGTCGGAGACTGTAGACGGACAAGAACAAAGTATATTCTTGCACCGAGAGATAATGGGTAATCCCGAAGGAAAGGTAATCGATCACATAAATGGAGATAGGGCGGATAATCGAAGAGAGAATCTACGGATATGTACGCATGAGGAAAACTTCTTAAATTCAAGGCCAAATAGAGGTAAGAGGTCATCAAAATACAAAGGTGTCTCATGGCATAAGAGATCGGGAAAATGGCACGCCAGAACCTCTATGAATAGGCGGAGAATCCATATAGGAACCTTCGACTGTGAGAAAGATGCTGCTAGAGCGTACAATGAAAAAGTAGAGGAATTATTCGGAGAGTACGCGTATCAAAACTTTATAGAGGATGATGAGTGTGAGTAAACTACCTAGTGCAAAAGATTGGCGCAATCGGGATATCGAAGATTATAACGTTTTGACGTTTACCGAATACCTAAAAGCGAAGCATCTCGAGGTATTCGGAATAACTTACGCCCCGTTTGGCGGTACATGGGCGATGGAACAAGGCATACTTGGAGACTTAATCGGAACGCAATCACGCAAGAATCCGAAGCCACGAACGGCTAGTAACGCGGCGGTCAAGCGGTTTATCGACGAAACGTTTGAAAACTACCGTCCATCGGCGCAATATCCCGGAACATCGTTCGGTTTTATGTGGACGTATAGGAAAACGGAGTGGCAGCGAATTGTGGCGGAAGATCTTGCGGAGGAAAAGCGTAGGGAGCGACAGCAGGCGGTTGGGGACGTAGATTATTCGGACTTGGACGATTGGTTATGACGGGTGGAAGTGGTCGAATATTTATGGTCGGCGCAATATTAACCGCAATATTTATCGCAATAGAGATTATAAAGATTCATGCGTTAAAGTATTCTATAAAACGAAAGGGAGACGATAATATGACGAAGGAAAATGTAATCGAAGATTTACGAGGTAGAGGTATGACGGCGAAAGTTACGATTAGGGGCAAGTTGTTTCCTACGTATGATAATTTCGCTAAAGAGGCGGGATATCCGGACGCAGTGAGAAACGAAAGAGAAACGTATCTATATAATCGGAAGGACGAAACTTTCAAAGTGTTAGCGCGAGGCAATCACGAATCTCCTAGTTATTCCGACGTAACTATTTACGTAATTGAATCGGAAGACGGCGAACGGTTTCTCGTAGGCGATGACGGATTGGAAATAACGGAGCCTTCAACTAAGACGCCAGCGGAGTTAACTTCGTATGAAATCTCCGAATTGTCGTTAACCGAACAAATGGCGGAACTTGATGGCGCCGTCAAATACGTAGATAAACTACACGGAGCAATTAGGCGTAAAATGTACGCAGAAGGTTTTGAGGAAGGGCGCAAGGCTGGGCGTGAGGAGGCGGAGGAAAAGCGGTTTAACGACGAGTTTGATTCGATTAGATATGCGACGAGGGGTACGGAATGGAAAGACAACGTAAATCCCCCGAGTATAGACGAGTTGATGGCGTTAGGAAAAGAAATGGGAAAAACAGAACAGCATCGTCGCGACGAAATCGTAGAGCAGGCGAAGGCGGATATCGAGGATTTAAAATTTCGGATGATTTCCGACACAATAAACGACGAAGGTTCTAGTATATTTCGACGAAGAACTACTGTAGTAGATTTCGTAGTCAATAAGGAAAAGCGTACGATCGTTGCGATAATTGAGGGAGCGCACTATTTTGAGATATTCGCAAAAGGAATCGCCAAATGTTCGCCGGAAGACTGCTTTAACGTCCATATCGGAAAGGCTATTGCGTTAAGACGTGCGCTAGGACTCGGAGTACCAGTCGAATACATTAATACGCCACAGCCGACGGAGGTTCGTGTAGGTGACGTTGTAAAAGTATGTGTGGATGACGGAAGTATTGAGATTAAGCCAGTAATAGGCGTGTATCCCGGCGATAGATGGGACGTATCGATTCCTGGAAGAGTGATTAAATGTCCTTCGGCTTACGCTAAAATATTCGATGATTCACGCGAGGAGGAGTGACGGGATGAAGGTGGTATTAACAGAAGAATGCGGATGCGGAAGCATCGGTAGGTATTATGATATGTGCGACGATTGTGACGGTACGGGCGAAAGAGTTACGGAAGAAGGTAAGGCGTTAATTAAGTTCGTCCGTCAATATTTATTATTATTAGACGTAGAGGAGTGACGATAATTTGACGAAACTAACTTACGCAATGATTGCGTCGGCAAACGGAATACCTGTCGTAAGTAATAAGGGCATTCGATATAATCCCGAACAATTGAATGCTAAAGCAATTGGGGAACATGCAGCGGTCTTTGATAGTGGGGTTATTCCGGAGGAGGAACGGAAAGGCGATTGGCGCGTATTAATTCCTCGAAAGAATAGTGGACTCATGCGTAAGCGAGCGATGTATTACGCGACGAAGGAGTGATGGATAATTGACGAAATGTATTTTAACGGACTACCGAACGGACGCCTGCGACGGTTGCTCCGAATTGTGTTCGCATCGAATTGCGTTACATGGACTAACTGGCGAGGGTGGGCGAATAAATACCGCAGGTGTCCCGAAAGACTATCGATATGTGACGCTAAATACTACGCCAGTTCGCGAAAGCCAATCGAAGATATACGGCACGCTCGATAAATATGTAGCGACATTTCGACGGTATTTAGACGGTGGGGAACGGGTGAAATCGCTGTATCTATGGAGCGAATCGCCCGGTACGGGAAAGACAACGACTGCTGTGGCGCTATTAAATGCATGGATATCTACGGAATATCTAATGGCATTATCGGAAGGAAATCAACCTACGTCAGTTAGCGCCTATTTTCTCGATGTGAATGAATGGCAGACGGATTATAACAATTTCAACCGTCCGAGGGTTCCCGACAATATCGCGGAGCCGGCGTCAATACGGTATTATAAGGCGATGGAACTAGCTAAACACGCCGAATTTGCCGTACTTGACGATATAGGCGTTCGTGACGCTGGGGATGCGTTTAGGGGCGATCTTCACACCGTAATTAATCACCGGACAGCTAACGGATTGCCTACCGTGTACACCAGTAACTTAGAGCTATCGGAAATGGAACGGATATTTGACGAAAGGCTGTACGATAGAATGCGCGATCAGTGCGCGAAAATGTCGTTTATAGGGGAATCGAAAAGGGGGAGACGTTAACGTGAGTTACGAAAAGCGCGGATATCATATGCGAGAGCCTATCGCTAGATTAGGCGACATCATCCAAGTTAAAGGATACGGCTCCCGTAAATTCGAAGTATTTTCCGTATTCTACTCGCTAGAGGTTGATGCCGTAGAGGAATTCGAGGAAATATTCTACGACGTGTCGGAAATTGACGGAGAGGAGTTAATGATGGCGTGGCAGGAAGATATAGTCGTATTGGAGACGCCTCACGAAGTAGATTACGAAAGGCTCGAGGAATTGTCGGCTAAGTTATTCGAGGACGTATTGGAGTCGTTCGATATATCGATGGGATTCGAAAGTACGAAGATAGATAAAGCCGAAAAGGAGGCGTCAGATATGCGTAAAAAGGAGGAGGAAGAACATGCGAGGGCGGATCGGATAGATTTTATGCTGACGGTATTAAGCGACTATACCGCCCTTGTTGAATTGTTCGGAGAGGATTACGAAGAAGGCGATAAATACTTCGCTAAAAAGATCGACCATATAAATGCAGAATTGGCGGAACTGACAAGAAAGGAGGAATGACGTTTGCCGAAACATGCGAAGTTAATGCTTAACAAAGTAATCAACGAAAATGATACGAAAGCCTTGTTACGGCATAACATTACGTTAGACGATATGCCTACGGACGTCGATCGAAATACGTATCGATTTATCGAACGTTATGCACATGAGAACGGAGGAAGTGCGCCATCTTATGCGGCTGTTACAGACGAGGTTGACGGATTCTTTCATATACCGGAAGTGACCGATAGTTATTCATGGCTTGCAAAACAAGTAAAAGGATTTTCCGCTAAGAAAGCAATCCTTGACGTACATGCTTCCGGAGAGTATGAACGTAAGTTAAACGAACTTGACGGGAACGAATTTATTGAAAAGTGGTTGCCGGAATTTCTCGAATCTGTTAAAATGAGAACAAGCGTTCGAGAAAAAGTGGGAACAGACGTTAAAACCGATATAGAGAAGTTCCTCGGAGAGTACGAACGTCGAAAAGAAGGCGATTCATTTAATCTATGGAAATCGAAATATTCCGCTATTGGCGAATACGTTTCCGGTAATATGTACACTGTGTTCGGAGAAAGTGGTCGAGGGAAATCGGTATATACGTTGGAAGATGCGATATATGCCGCCATGCAAGGCGCTAACGTACTTCTATGGACGCTTGAAATGGGATGGTACGAAGTGTTCGTACGAATCTACACGTCAATTTCGGGTGATTTGCGAGCAATTAAGCAATGGTACGACGGACAGCAGATTGACGCTGGATTTAACGCCAAGCAAGTACGTACCGGTAAATTGGACGAGAGCTTCGAACAAGCCTTCCGTACTTTCTTAACGAATATTGGCGATCATATCCCCGGGAATATAACGGTACGTGCGGTGGATGATAAGGACTTTACGGATAGGTCGCTAAAAGCGCTAGAGGCGGACATCGAACTTACGGAAGCCGATTATGTCGTAGTTGATCCGTTTTATTATATGCAACACGAGAAGAACGTTAATAAGACAACAGGCGGCGCTGCTGCGGAGACATCGATGAAGCTAAGAGCGCTTGCCGGGAGGATGGACGTGGTTGTGATAGCGTTAACACAGGCGGACAGTAAGAAATCGGATATTAATGATGATGCTCCGAGGGAACTAGCGTTACCAAACCGAGAGGACGTAAAGAAGGCGTCCAACTTACTCGAAGATGCCGCGATACTTATCGGAGTGGATTCCGACTATAAGCAAGGACTTGGAATAGTCGGCGTGTTAAAGGGTCGTGACGGGGGAGAGGGCGATATATCTAACGTTCTATATTTACCGCAATTCGGAGTAGTCGAGGAATTAGAGGTGGGCGAGGAAGCTATGCAGGGCTTCGAGTTTTAGCACATTGGTAAACTTTACCACTAGCATATTGTCGAATATTCAGATTATAATGAGTATATAGTAGGAGGGAATATATGCCTATATTGAGTATTTCTGGAAAGCAAGTGGATGTCGATATCGAATCGGAACTACGCAATTACCCGTGGGGTAGAGAACGTTGGACTTCTGATAAACTTATCGCATGTTCTCCGTTTAGACACGAGGCTCGACCGTCCTTTTTCGTCAACCTCGAAACAGGCGGATGGGCGGATTCGGGAGCTACTATCGGAGAGGATTCCGGTAACTTTACTACGTTGTTAGGTTACCTACGCGGAGCAGGTGAGGGTGAAGCCTGCGACTACCTAATCGATAAATATGGCGCCTTGTATGACTTCGAGGACACGACTAAGCCTCTACGTATTAAAAGTCCGAAGATTACGGACATGGGCGCTAGTACTATCGAATTAAGCGGAGATACAATAACATCCGCAGTAAGTCCGTACATAACTAAGCGGGGAATTAGCGCAGAGGTACAGCGAATGTTTTCGATAGGGTACGGCGAAGGACACGAAGGGTTTACGGCTATTCCGTGGCATACGGTAGACGATCGCCTGGCAAATGTTAAATATCGTAGCACTAGTGATAAGCGGTTCTTCTACGAAAGGGACGCTACAGCCGTAAAGACGCTTGTTTACGGAATTGACGTAGCAGAAGGGAAAGACGAAGTAGTTATCGTAGAAGGCGAAATAGATGCCCTCTCATGGTGGACGGCAGGAATACCGGCTATCGCAATAGGTAGCGCACATATGAGCGATGAACAAGCGGATTTAGTGCGCCAGGGCGGATTCAAGCGGATTTATCTCGGAGGAGATAATGATAAACAAGGGCGTCAGATGAATGAGTTAGTCGCTAGGAAGTTGCGGGGGTATGCGGAATTGTTCGAAGTTGATTACGGTAAAGAGAAAGACGCCAATGACGTGTTATTACGACATGGCGCCCGTGAGTTGGTCGAGATTAAGGCGAGGACTGCTCTGATTCGGACGATTCATGTTCGAGTTTGACTTCGACCACTTTCTCGATTGGTAAGTTTAAGAATTGACATATGTCCGCAATTACTCTCAGAGATACCGGAACATCTTCCGCCAATTGTTTAGCTGCGTTAGAATTAATTACTTTATTCTTTCTAAGATAATTAATAGTTCTTCCATTATTTAATAAATACTTTCTAAGTAATTCGTAAGATACTTTAGACAATATCTTCACCTCCTAAAACCATTGTAACATGTAAATGTTTATCTTTCAAACATAATTAACTGAAAATAATGTTTGACTTTTAAACATTAAATGGTAATATGTGAATAAGACAAGAAAATACAAAGAATTTAATGATTCTTGTCCCTATTTTTAAGTTTTTAGGACGGTATGTAATAGGAGGAGATAAGAAGTGATAAAAAATAGTTTAATAGTTTATGAGATCGCTTGGGTCATTAGGCGTATTTACGAGGTGTCGGACAGACTTAGGACAAGCCTCGTAGACCAAACGCTGTTTGAAGAGAGGTGCATAGATCGTGTAGGAGAATATCTCAATAAAGATAAAGATAACAAACATCATCGAAGGTATATAGAAAGAATGATTAAAGAGGTAGCTTCTTCGGTCAGTACTCGAAATAGAAACGAATATGCAGAGCTGTTTATATCCTTATCGATAGGAAATGAGGAAGAAGACGAAGAAATTGAGTTCGAGCCGGAAGACGTTTTGACGGACGTTGAATCGGAGATTATGAAACAAGAAACGATCGCCCTGTTGACGCAGGACGACCGCAGTAAAAAGGTTCTCGAAGCGTGGTCGATTGGTAATACGAACAATACCGAAATTTCCCGTATGTTGACGCATACGTTGGGTGGAAAAACGGAATCGCATCGTAAGTTTATCCAACGCTTTGAGAAAGATTGTCGCGAGAAACTCGCAACGGCTATTTAGTTTGAGGACGTATTTAACTTCGTCCACTACTTATTATAGCACGTTTTTAACGAAATATACATTACAAATTATGTAATTTAACGAAAACTTAACGATATATAGGAGGAATTAACGATGCAATATGGACGATTACCAAACGATATATTAACGATCATAGACGGATATGGTCGACAAAAGCTTACTAATACGGAATCAATCGATCGTGTTTATTACGACTATCACGGAAAAATCTACGAAGAAGATTACGAAATTGAAACGGAGGTAATGGCGAAATGACTGCGAAAAATACGACGTTTAAGTACACGCCATCCCGACACGTTACCGATCGACTAAAGATACGATTCGGAATTGCGGCGGACAAGGCTACGAAGTGGATTAACGATAAGATGCGTAAAGCCAAGTACGTATCATCTAACGGTAAGAATCGACTAACATACGAAAATGACGGAGTACAGATTGTAGTAGACGACTCAACTCACGTAGTCATTACAGTACATCATGCGGTCACAACTTCGTTCCTCCGGCCGGTACTCGATAGAGAGTTACGTAAGATGGAACGAGGTCATACACGTCTTATCCGTCAAATCGAATTAGATATGGCGATGTCCCTACGTAAGTACGCAGATATGGCGATTAATTACGCTAAAGCACGCAATCCGAAGACTCGCGAACTAATTAGCGAACGGATGGCGGAAGTACAGGCGATTATTGACGGATATGAAATGCGAATGGAACGTTCAGAAGACGAATATAAGCAGCGAGTTAGGGCGGTTGAATTAATCGCAGAATAAAAAATAGGAGGGATTAGTTGGTTGAAGAAACAAAAGTAAAGAGATGTACGAAATGCGGGGAAGAGAAAGAGTTAGGTGAATACTGGAAAAGCAAGCGAGGTAAGTATGGGGTAGATAGTGAGTGTAAGGAATGTAAAAACAAAAGAAGACGGCAAAGGTATAAAGAAGATGAAATATACAGAGGAAGGATACTCGAAGGAAATAACGCCTATTACGAGAAATATAAAGAAAGGGAGAGACGAAAAAAGCGAGAAGAGTACGCAAGTGATGCTTCTGTTAGAGAAAGAATAACTAAATATAACAAAAAGTATTTCAAGGAGCGAAGTAAATATAGTGAATTTAGAGATAGGCGAAAGGAGACTAATAGAAAATGGAGAAAAGATAATAAGGAGAGGATAACGGAAAAAGACAGAAGATATTATATAAAGAACCGAGAGACGATTTTAGAGAGGAGTGCGAAAAACTATCGAAATTACTACCCGGAAAATCTAAATATATTCCGCCTTAATGGAGCAAGAAGACGCGCCCGACTTCATCAACTTCCGGACGACCTCACGCATAAACAGAAGGCGAGGATTATCGACCATTTCCGAGGCGCGTGCGCTCTATCCGGTGATACCGGCGACAGTCACTTAGACCACGTTATCCCTATATCGATAGGTCACGGCGGAACAATTTACGAGAATATGATTCCGTTACGCTCCGACTTAAATATTTCGAAAGGCGCACGAAACCTATTCGACTGGTTCGCCGACAACCGCGAGCGCTTTGGATTAGAACAACGCAAGTTCGACGAATTGATCGAATATTTAGCGAATATTAACGATATGACGACGCAAGAATACGAAGAATATGTGCGTTGGTGTCATGATAATCCACGAGAGTTCGACGAGGTGGAAAACGAAGATATAGCGGAGTAAGCGAGCGACTAGACGTTCGCCCGTCCGCAGTAGCGTCTTATCGAGGTGTAATGGGTTAAAGGCGTGAGATGCGTCGCTGTTTGTGTCCGCACGACAGTCCGCCACCGTTCCGGACGATAGGGCGTTACCGCGGGCGAGTAAACCTTTCGGATGCCGTGTAGGCGAAGTAGGGTCGCAACCTTGCCGAAAGTATTGACCGAAATAATATAACGATAAGGGGACGATTAAGTGAGTAACTACGTAATTGGTGAGGACGCATTTAACGATACATCGGGAAGTAGCGAAAGCAGTGACGTTGAATGGACGAAGTTAAATTCGGGAATGTCGTATAAAGTTCGTGCGTTTAAGAATTATACACAAGCGGTGATGAAGTTTAGAAATTACGGAATTTACAAAGTAATTAACTCATTTTCCGCCAAGAATCCGTCAATTAAAGACGATAAGGGGTTCGCAAAAGATAAATTAACCCCGTGGGATAAAGCTAGTCAATATTACGCAGAATTGCTATTCGAGGCGATGGACAAGAAAGACGAAGTAAATATTAAGAAGTATAAGGCGGAAGCCAGTAAGTATCGAGAAAAAGAGAGATTCGCAGTAGCCTTTGGAGATTTAGAAACGGGGTTACCGGTTCACTTCGATATATCACCTAAACAGTGGAGAGGGATTCGTGATGCACTAAATAAATATAAAGATAATCTCGACTCCATTTCGTTTGAACTTTCTAAAACGGGTACTGGAACAGGGACTGTGGTGTCGCTTATGCCAATTATGACTAATCTCGAGCCATTGACGGAAAAAGAGCAAGCTAATTTCGACAAGTTCGACGATTACGAGTTTGATCCTAGCGTATTTAAATCGTTTATGTACGAGATAGACGAAGACGAACAGATTCAAAATCTAATTCAAGCGGGATTCGACATTAGTCTTATCGGATTAGAAGCGCCAAAAGGAGAAGCTTCAGCGGAACAGCCTACGGAAGAAGGTGAGGAAGGCAACGAGCCGGAGTTCGATTTTTAAACGAGGAGATGACGGGGATATGACGAAGGTGCGAACGGAACATGTAGCGCCCCTAACCTCGACGGAGAAAGGACGTCACGCCGAACTACTTGCTCAAACGGCGCTACTTGCGAACGGCTATACCGTAATGGAGCCTATTAGCGCCGAGCCATTTGATATGGCGATCAAGCGTATCGGAGATAAGACGGTACATTTCGTGCAAGTGAAGACGGCGTTCATGCGAGATGACAAGCGTTACGGTGGCGAGTACGTCGTAGTTAAGGGCGTTAAGAATAATGGAAAAGTCTATACGAAAGGTGAGGTCGATTACTTCGTCGCGGTGTGGCAGGGCGTATGTTACCTATTTCCAAACCGCGAAATATCGGAGTATTGGGAAAGACCGTGGAATGTTGACGATAAATGGACGAAATTAAGTACGGAAATATAACCAAAATATACGGCGGGAGCCTACGGAGGTAATGCGAAATATGGCTATTAAAATGACGTTAGAAGACGGAACGGTTGTCGAAGGTACGGCGGAGGAATTATCGGAGTTACAACGATTGGCGGCGGAAGGATCGACGGGGAAAGAGCCGAAAGAAGTTTCCGATAAAAAGATTTACGACAAGCCGGTGCGAGTAGGCGATACAATTCGAATTACGGACGCTTTCCCGATAAACGCCGGGAGGGATTATGTTAACGGCGATATCATGACGGTATTACATGTAGGTTCGGACGGAGACGTAACTAAAACGGACAAATACGGTAGATTGATCGTTGAAAGAGAATTTGAAATCATCGGAAGAGACGTACCACAGACGGAGTTGAGCACGGATAAGCGCAAGGCGAAAAAAGGCGATACAATTATCGTCGGAAAGACGTACGTAACAACGGAAGACGGATTTTTCGGAGATATTCCGAAGGGAACGGAGGTATTCTCCGACGGAGACGTTAATTCGAGAGGTCATAGAGTTTTCTTATTGGACGAATCAGACTTCGACCGCATTAAGCCGGAACATCTTACGGAAGTTGAGGAAACGGAAGAAGACGACGATCCGAAAGTAGGCGATATTGTGCGGGTTACGGGGTCCGATTACGGACACCCAGTCGGAACGATCGGCGAGGTAGTTCCGGCTCCGGAGTTTCTCGGTACTGATGTGGGAGTATTAGCTAACGGTCAGAAGAAGTCGCATATCGGACAAATGGAAATCATCTGCCGAAAAGAAGATCGTATCGATGTCTAGGAACCTCGACAGGTTCGACAGTCACATCGAGGATGGCGTAGCGGAGTGCGTCAATTGCGGCGCCTCACGCGTCTATTCCGATTTGATATTCGATGAACATACGGAGAATTTCTACTGCGACGACCGGTGTTTCGACGAATGGGCGGGCGATAATGCTGAAGTTGTGAACGGATTTTATTTCGAGGTAAATTGCGACTAAGGAGGACGGTAATGTGACGGACGGTACACCAAAACAGGCGCTCAACATCCGCAGCCCTGCGCTAAAAGGGATGGCGGAAACCACTTCGGATAGTCTACGAGATGCCGTTGAACGTCGTATGCTCCATAAGGAAACGTTCGAGGAAGCGTGGGCGCGAATCCTTGCCATGAAGAACAGTGAGCCGGACGTACGTAGGCTACTCGAGGTTAAGCACGCTATGGAAGAAGGGACTATCGGACGTGATACGAATAGCGCAAGCAAGCGATTCAGTAAGACGGAGGCGCTTCGGTTGTGGCGAGTATTAGACGCAAAACGGGTAGAGGAAAGGCTTCGAGAAATGGTCGAGAATACTCCGGATAACTACTGGCTAATTACGGATAAGGCGAAGTTGGACGAATTTCTAGCGATAGTTGATAACGAGGATGAAGTCGTGTTTGACGTAGAGACGACGGGGACGGACGTATGGGAGGATTATCTCGTCGGACACGTGTTATCGGCGGTAAAAGCGGATATACACGCTTATATACCTACGAAGCATGACGACCCTACTCCGCAACTAGATCACAATTACGTCAACGAAAGATTACGTCCAATCTACGAAGACGCAAGCGTAGGGAAGATCGCCCATAACGCGTCCTTCGATATTCATATTCTAGACCGCGAAGGTATTACGTTAAAAGGGCTTACTTGGGATACTATTGAGGCGATGAAGTTATTAAACGAGAATGAGTCGTCGTTTGCGCTAAAGCCGCTAGTGTCGAAATATCTACGAGAGCCTTCGCAAACTTACGGGGAGTTATTCGGTAAGCGAGGATTTCACGAGATTCCGCTAGACCAAGCGTTAGCATATGCAGCAAAGGACGGGGATGTGACGTTAAAGCTTCGTAATTTCCAACGACACCACCTTGGACGAATGCCATCAGTTCTCGAATATTATGAGACGGTAGAAGTTCCGTTAATTCCAATTGTCGTCGAGATTGAAAAGGAAGGATACGAAATTGATCTCGATTTCGCGCGCAAGTATAGCGAGGATTTGCACGTAAAAGCCAAGGAGTACGGACGTAAGGTATTCGCAACTTTAGGCGATATTAACTTAAACAGTCCGGCGCAATTAAAGGAAGCTATCGAAAGACATATCGGAAAGACTATCGAGAATACGAACGCTAAAAGCACGCTAAAACCGATGGCAAAGGATTATCCGATTATATCAGATTTACTTAAATATCGAGAGATTAATAAGTTGTTAACGACGTATGTAGACGTGTTACCTACGTTGATTAAAGGTAAGACGCAGAGGGTTCATACGGGATTATACCCTAACGGGACAGTCACCGGTCGATTTAGTAGTGGAAGCGATCGAAGTGATTCCAACGTTACAAAGGACGGACTGATAAACATACAGAATCAGCCGAAGGAAGCGCGTAAGATGTTCGTCGCACCGGACGGGTATTATATTGTTAGTGCGGATTTTAAGGCGCAAGAGGTACGAATTATTGCGAGTGAGTCGAAGGAGCAGGTATTGCTTGACGCTTTCCGTGATGGACGTGATCCGTACGCTACGTTAGGGTCGCGGTACTACGGTAAACCTTATGAAGAATGCTTTAAACTGCCTAATGGGGACGACACTCAAGTCCGTAAAGAAATGAAGGTCGTACTGTTGCAGTCGCTATATGGCGCTAGTAAATACGGCATAGCGGAGAGTTTAGGGATAACGCCGGACGAGGCAGAGAAATTCCGTCTAAGCTTCTTCCAAACATATCGCAAAATTGACGCGTTTATCAAACGAACACAAACATTCGCTAATAAAAACGGATATGTGTGGATAGGAGATAAACAGCGTAAAAGACGCTTGCCCGACGCCAAAGGAAATATGAGGCGGTACGATCCTAAACGAAACCGGGCGATGCGTCAAGGACCCAACGCACGAATACAAGGACTCGCCGCAATGCAAACGAAAACGACGATGTTAGAAATAGACAAGGAATCTAAAGTGCGGGGATGGCGTCATTTTGGACCTATACATGACGAATATATTCTACTCGTACCTACCGACGCACCAAAGGACGATTACCGAAGATTGGACGAAATAATGACGCAAAGTTATTTATTGGATGGCGTAGACAATGAGACAGATATCGAAATTCAGAACCGATGGTCGGACGCGATTTCGATAGAAGAGTATTTAAATGGTAAGGAAGTACCTAAATTATAGGAGGACGATAATTTGACGAAATATAACGTAGGTTTCACGCAAGATTTATCCGCACAAATAGAGGGCGATTTAATCGCATTATTGGACGACTGGTTCTCGCTCCCCGAAACGTGGGACGATGACCTCGACATACAATTAGCGAAGTGGTATTCGAATCCGCCGAAATTGTTTCCGAAACGTCCATATTTCTCGCCGAGTAATCTAGGCAGTTGTCCTCGAGAGTTGTTCATTAAAGCGAAACACGGAAACAAGGCGAAAGATAACGAACGTGATAAACCGTGGCGTGGACGTCAAAGAAAGTTAGGGACGCTTGGAGGCGATCTTGTTCAACGGGAAATGCTCGCAATCGAGCGTAATTACGAGAAACTTACCGGAAATGTTCCGAGATTTAAGTTTGAACGTAATAAGGATGGAACGCCTGTTTTTGAAGAGTTTTCGGGGGTTAATAAACGGGTTATACATAACGGAGAGACGTTCTATCTGTACGGGTTTTCCGACGGTATTATGACATATACAACGGATTCGGGCGAACAGATTCGTGTAGGACTCGAGGTAAAGTCGAAGCAAAACACGCCGGCTAGAACGTCCTTGTATTCGATGAACTCACCGGATGAACCTCACGCAATACAGGTCGTAGCTTACTCGGAAATGTACGACGTAGACTACTACGTAATCCTATACGTAAACTACGCCAAGCAAGGGTGGAATATGACGGACGAACAATACGCTAAGACGCCGGATATTAGAGCGTTTTGCCGCAAGATTACGGACGAAGATAAGGCGAAGGTATTCGATAAGGCTGCGCTAGTTACGAAGGCTGTACGTGAGAATAACCCGCCTAAAATGGACGTTAGTAATTACACGTTTAATAACTTTAAGCAAGCGTGCGCCAAGTCGTTAACTGACGAAGAATTAACGGAGATTGAACGTTATGGAGATGCGGTGCAAAAGTCGGGTCTTAAAGCGTGGGAGAAGCGAAGTATTGCGGAAGCAGTTGCGGATATTAAACGCAGAAGGGGGATGGATTAATGCGTATTATTGACGAAAATAAGCACGTAGATTTGTCGGAAAAGGTCACGGTTGAAATATCTCTAAAGGAAATGGCGCTGATTGTAAATGCGATAGGAACGACGAATAGGCACGAAAGAAAAGAATCTATCCGGGATTATAAAGCCGATAAATCGTTATCCGAGGAAACATTCCAAGAGTTAATCATATCCGAGAATCGAGATAATATGACGCATCAGCTATTCGAGATGATGCGTATTTACATGACGGATAGAGGCGTATTTAATGACGTTTAAACATGTAACGTTAGCAATGGATTTATCGTTATCACAACCGGGATTCGCCGTACTAGCGATAACGGACGAAGGCGCACCGATCCTACTCGAAAAGTCTTACGTAAAAACACGCCAAGCAGCGAAGCATGGCGAAAAGTTATCGCAGATACAGACGGAAATTAGACGTTATTTTGACGCATATAATCCGGAACATGTCGTACGTGAGAAGTCGTTTAGCCGTTTCGCAGCATCTACGCAAGCTATCTATAAAGTGAACGGAGTTTGCGACTTAACGGCGTATGAATACGGACATAAGGCGATAGACGAAATCGCGGCAACTAGCGTCAAGAAACTAGTCTCGGGTAACGGAAAGGCGTCGAAGGAATGCGTAATGACCTCCGTAATAGAACGTATGCGGATTGAACAGGCGGATTACTTCGCCAATGACGACGAGTCGGATTCGGTCGCTGTTGGATTGGCGTATTACATACGGGAGGGGTTGATTTCCGAATGACTATCGTCGGGTACCAATCCATAGTACTTAAATATTTACGTCTTTTAACCGCTAAGCATGACGAAGGTACAATCGACGAAGATACGTATATTTTTACGACGGAGAAATTACTCGAATGGCAAGACGTAGCGGAGGAGCGTGGTTTACTATGATTGAGGCGATGATCGTATTATTAGTCATAGCGGAGTTCGTCACGGATACCGCAATCTATTCGGAGTCAATACCGAATGTCTAGGGATGCGGAGGATATCGAAAAGGCTCTCGAACATATTCGCCAACACATAGGCGAAACGGAAGTACTTAGGCGGTGGCGAAATAGGGACGAGTATAGAATCGAAGAAACGTATGAATTTGTTATTATACGTGAAAGGGGCGATCAACGATCGGACAACTAATTAAATCTATAGCGCTAATCATCGCAGGATTCATCGTTTGCACCATCTGTAGCGCCTACGTATTTTATTTCGTAGGAATGGCGATGAGTCTAGCAGCGGGGGCTATTCTCGGCATAACAGGCGTTAAATTAGCGCAAATATTCGCGTGGATAGGCGTGGGCGTAACCGTAATAATGTTCGGCAAATTAACTACAATCGCAGTAGAGGTTAACGACAGAAAAGAGGACGATAATTAATGACGGTAAATCATATAAAAACGGTTATAAAACGAGATGGGTCATCGGTAGAATTCGACCAAGATAAAATAACGCAAGCTATCCGACTAGCAGGCGAAAGGACGGGCGAATTTGATGAGGTTGAGGCGAAAGGGATAACGAAAGACGTTGTGAAGGCGTTAGAAAAGGCGGGCGAAGGCGAATTGACGGTCGAGAACGTACAGGATTCGGTGGAGCTTGCGTTGCTTAATTCGGAACATAAAGTTACCGCGAAATCGTATATTCTATATCGCGAACAGCGAAACCGAGAAAGAAAGCCGGACATATTCAAGCGTCGACTTAATTTGAAGCCGTATGAATATCCACAGCTTGACGGATATAAAGAAGCGATTCAACATTCATACTGGTTACACACGCAGTACAATTACACGTCAGATATACAAGATTTCAAGATCAACGTATCGGGGGCGGAGCGTAACGCAATCAAGAACGCTATGCTTGCGATCGCCCAGGTTGAAGTTGCGGTCAAAACGTTTTGGGGCGACCTGTACCACCGTTTGCCTAAGCCGGAAGTCGGTTCGGTGGGCTATACGTTTGCCGAAAGTGAGGTACGACATCATGACGCATATTCGCATCTACTCGAAATACTCGGACTTAATGCCGAATTTGAGAAAATCGAAGAAATCCCAGAGTTATTCCAACGTGTCGATTATTTGGCGGATAGTGTGATGCTGGCTAAGACGGGAAGCGATAAAGATTACGCACTATCAATCCTATTATTCTCACTATTTATCGAACACGTTTCGTTATTTTCGCAGTTTCTCATCATAATGTCGTTCAATAAGTATCGGAACATATTCAAAGGAATATCAAACGTAATTGAGGCGACGTCAAAGGAGGAACAAATTCACGGCCTATTCGGTATCGAACTCATCAACATCATTCGCGAAGAAAAGCCGGAATGGTTCGACGATAAACTAGAGAAGCGAGTATATGACGCTTGCAGGGAAGCATATCGCTCGGAGGAAATTGTTATCGATTGGATTTACGAACAAGGCGACCTCGACTTCTTGCCGAAAGAGACCGTAAAGGAATTCGTTAAGAATCGATTAAATAGTTCGCTCGTAAGTATCGGATATAAGCCGTTATTCGACGTGGATGCGGTGATTGTGGAGCAGACGGATTGGTTTGATGACGAGATTATAGCGACCAAACACGTCGATTTCTTCGTTAAACACAACGTTAACTATACGAAGAAAACGCGAAGTATTACGGGCGATGATTTATTTGCAGATAAATAAAAGGGAGACGATAACTAGATGGCATTCAAATGGTTAAACGAGCATAGCAGGGATTTTTTAAACGGCGGGTACTTAACGGAAGGGGTAACGCCCGAGCAACGTATTAGAACGATCGCGGACACGGCGGAGGATATTCTCGGAATCGAAGGCTTTTCCGATAAGTTCTACGGATATATGTCGAAGGGATATTATTCGCTATCCTCTCCGGTGTGGGCTAACTTCGGAATTGACAAAGGATTACCGATTAGTTGCTTCGGATCGAATATCGACGACAACATGGGAAACATTCTTTATTCGCAATCCGAGGTCGGCATGATGAGTAAGTTTGGCGGAGGTACTAGCGGTTACTTCGGACATCTACGCCATAGGGGGGCGCCAATTACGGATAACGGAGAATCGTCGGGCGCCGTACATTTTATGAAGTTATTCGAAAGCATCA
>RWZD01000083.1_pt1 | contig 23637 bp, 23 predicted proteins | sample 2187771 | NCBI WGS metagenome assembly RWZD01 (sample SAMN10531866, study PRJNA481165) | viral metagenome | isolation source: viral particles purified by filtration and ultracentrifugation from about... | place: USA: Tennessee
AAGCTGGGAGCCGACGAAATGCTTGTTCGAATGACAGCCCGCCCGATCAACCCTTCCGACTTAATTCCCGTACGCGGTGCTTATGCCCATCGCATTGCATTGCTTGGTATTCCCGGCTATGAAGGGGTGGGAATGGTGGCAGCAACTGGCTTCAATGTTTCAAATAGCTATATTGGAAAGCGTGTGCTCCCCTTATTAGGAGAAGGCACATGGCAAGACTATGTGGTGACAGACAAAAACAAGGCTATTCTTATCCCAGATACGATTGCAGATGATGAAGCAGCACAAATGTATATTAATCCTGTAACAGCCTTGGTTACTTGCCAGGAAAAGCTGCAACTGGAGCCAGGCAACACGTTGCTCATCAACGCCTCAGGTTCTTCCATTGGTCGTCTTTATGCACAGTTAGCCAAGCTATTTGGATTTACTCTTATTGCAGTTACCAGAAACGCCCGGCATACACGAGCATTGCTGGGACTTGGGGCTTCCTATGTCATTGATACATCCGTATCCGCGCTTCGTGAAACCGTCATGGATATCACGCGGGGACAAGGAGCAGATGCGGCAATTGACTCCATAGGTGGGAAGGATGGCAATGCACTGGCAGCCTGTTTACGGCATGGTGGTCAGTTTATCACGATTGGATTATTATCTGGCAGGCAGGTGGACTGGGCGGCAATTGCGGAAGACGGAAATGTACAAGCAGGTATCTTTCATTTGCGTCACTGGAATGCAAATGTCTCCACTGCAGTATGGCAAGAAACTTTTCGTAAAGTTATTTCTTATGTAGAACAGGGTCAGCTGCAAGGCAGACAGATAGACTCTATTTATAAACTGGAAGATGTGCGGCAAGCTATCAAAAGAACAAAATCAGGTTTTGCCAAAGGAAAAGTGTTATTAAAAAATTAAAAAAGGGTTTACTTTTTAAAAAAATTTAGTATCATATATCTAAATGATACGTATCTTAAGGATATGGAGGAAGGCATGAAAACATATAATCATACAACTTACGCGATATTAGGCATTTTGACAACAGATTGCCGTACAGGTTATGACATCAAACAACTGATGGATCAAAGTTTGCAGCATTTTTGGAAAATAAGCTATGGTCAAATTTATCCAACCTTAAAAAACATAGTCAAAGAAGAATTGGCGACCGTACAAACATTGGAACAGGAAGGCAAACCGAGCCGCAAGGAGTATACACTGACAGAAAAAGGTGAGGACGTATTGAAAACTTGGCTGCATAAGCCTATTGAACAAATTCCTGTAGAGCGAAATGAAATTTTACTGAAGTTATTTTTTGGCCGTCAGCAGACAGAAGAAAATATCCGTTCTTATGTTATAGATTATCAAGAGAAGCTAATGGAGCAGGCGGAAACATACAAACAAATAGAAAAAGTAATCCAAGACTATGGACGACAAGCAGGTGATGAGCGATATTGGTTGATGACATTGGATTATGGCAAAAGAATGACGGAAGCGGCAATCGACTGGTGTGAGGCAACCTTGGAACAACTATAACGCAAGGGGGAAAAAGTATGTCAAAACAGATTTATGTTGGCCGTTACACAACCGAAAATGAAGAGAATCTAGTCGTGTTTTTGATTGGAATGCGCATTAATCGTCCATGGGCAATTCATCGCTGGCTGCCGGTGTTTTTCGCCATGCCGGGAATGATCAAAGAGCTTTATACAAATCAGGATGAGCTCGGCTTTCTATCGTTGGAAAACTATTTAGGACTGCGCACGACAGTGATGATTCAATATTGGAAGTCGATGGAAGATCTCCAAGCCTATGCTCGCGGGAAAAAGCATTTGGCCGCTTGGCGATATTTTAACAAAAAGATAGGTAATAATCCGGCAGTCGGTATCTATCATGAAAGTTATCAGCTTCATTCAGGTGATTATGAAAGTCTATATGGCAATATGCCGAAATACGGATTGGGCAAAGCTTTGCCGCATGTTTTGGTGACGAAAGAATTAAACAGTGCGAAGAAACGTTTAGGAAAGACAGCTAAGACGTGAAGTGAAAAAGGATTGACATTTGAAAAAACTGATATAAAATAAATGTGTAAGTAACCACTTGCATGCCAAGGTGAAAAGGAGACAGCAAATTGACAGGATCAACTACACAGAACCGGATTATAGAGGCGGCTATTGAATTAGTGAATGAAAAAGGCTATAAAGGCGCGACAACAAAAATGATTGCTGAAAAAGCGAATGTCAATGAGGTCACTTTATTTCGTCATTTTGGCAGTAAAAAAGGTATTGTCGAAGCGGCGATTCATAAGTATTCCTTCGATGAATTAGCGAATATCCTAAGTGACTTTGAAAAGAATCTTACTTGGAATTTGCATGATGATGTAAGGCATCTAGCTAGACAATATCAGGGATTTATCGAAAAAAGACGGGAGATCATTTTGATCAGCTTAAAGGAATCCGGGCAGTTTCCAGAGCTGGATCAGATGATTTCGCATGTACCGCTTGCCTATAAGCAGAAGCTGATTAGTTATTTTTCTGAGATGATGGATAGAGGAAAAATTCGTACAGTGGATGCAGATGCGACAGCAGCTAATTTTATGTTTTTAAATTTTGGTTACTTCATGCTGAAAAATCGTTTGCACCATGATGAAAATGGCATATCACTTGATGCGTTTATCGAGAAGAACTTAGAGCCTATGATTCAGTCGCTTGTCATTGAAGAAGCTTAAACGCATGACCTTTAGTAAAAAGCGAGCATACTTTTCCCGATATGCTGTGCTGCCAGGAAAAAGATATGATTCTTTCCTGCAGCATTATTTTTACCCTTCATGCAAGCAAGCACATGCATTAGAGAGTGGATTCGTTTATTAACTCGCATCAAACAGAGCGTGAGCATCTATGTTAAAACGCGCTGCTCTCATCATTCACCAAAACGGGGAGAGGAACTCCGGATTACTTTAGACGCACATCCTGCGTCAACTCATTGGAGGAGATAAAATGAAAACATTACAAAAACTGTTGCAGCAGAAAGAAACGTATTTAGGAGTCGCAGTGGCCATTGCTTTTCAGCTGATTTTCTTTTCGGTATGGCTGACGGCTTATGATGGGGTTAGCGAACGAACAGATCAGCTGCAGGTTGCGCTCGTGACAGACGATACAGTCCACGGCCCAGAGCTAAAAGAGCAGATTCATCAGATGCTTCCTTTTGAAGTAATAGATGTAGACAATGTGAAAACAGCTCAACAGCAGTTAAGCGAAGATAAAGCATTTAGTATGGTCATTCACATCCCGGCAGAGTTCTCTACTGCCATCGAACAGCATGAGACGGCTTCTATTACGTATTATATCAATCAGGCGTTGCCGGCCATGTCGAAACAGGTAATGGAATCTGCCGCAGTACAGTTAAATCAAGGAATCAATGCACAAGTATATGAGTTGGTGCAGGAGCAATTGGCTACACAATTACCGGAAAAACTCGCAGTGGATTCTCCCGAAAGTGCTCGGACAGCGACGATCGCTTCTGCAGTGTTAAAAGAAGTGCAGGAATACAGTCAAGTGGAACAGGTGAAACCCGTGATGGAGAAGGTCCATCCGGTGGAAGGGTTCCGGGCAGGGATGATTCCGCTCATGGTTGTGCTTGCTTCGTTTATTGGGGCCATGATTATGAGTCAGCATCTGCAATTTGCGGCAGATCGTCTCCAAGCTGTTTGCGGCCCATGGGCTTTATTTGCGAGCAGGCAGCTGATTAATCTCCTCGTTGCATTGACTATTTCGGTACTCACTCTTATTACGATGCAGTTATTTCAAATTGACATTGCCATCAATCTTTGGCAAGCATGGCTGTTTCAGTCCGCCCTATTCTTTAGCTTCTTAACACTGTCTCAGCTATTTGTTCTGCTTTTCGGCAATCCTGGCATGCTGGTGAACATTGCGCTGACCGCTATACAACTCGCCACTTCCGGTGCACTTGTACCAAGAGAGGTACTATCCGAGTTCTATCAGCAGCTTGGTGCAGTATTGCCTGCAGCCTATGGGGTGAACGGTTATTTTAGCATGATTTATGGCGGTGGTTCGATTCTGTCAGATTTAAAAGTAATCAGTTTGATTGCAATCATCTGTTTGTTCCTTGGAGTGTTATGCGTATTCGCTGTGAATTTTATAAAAAAGAAGAGTGCAAAAGAAGAGAATGTGCAGGTGAATTAAGCTCAGCTTCAGAAAACAAATATGTACGAGGAAATCATAATCATCTCCTCGTACATGATCTTAATTCAAATTCACAATTTTTTTTGACTCTGATGCTGGGGAAACATCAGGTTTCTCCGGTTCCAGAGATGCAAAAAGTTCATCCACATGTGCTGGTTTTTTCGTTGCAAGTGATACAGCAACATACAGGATAAAGTTATACAATAAACCAATCATGCCCGGAGTCCAGCCGCCAGCCCAAGCGTAGAGCCATGGTAAGAAGTCTGCTGCAAGGACAACAAACATCCCTACAGAAGTACCTATAAATGCACCATACACATTCGCTCTTCTCCAGAAAAGACCAATAATCAAAGGTACAGACACTTGGACAATACAATCGTATACAAAAATAATCACAGAAACGAGTCGGTCAATTTCCATCGTCGCAATGAGTGTGGCAATAACCCCAACAATTAGCGTTGCAACTTTGGAAATGGCCAATGTTTTTTCTCTAGAAAGTTGGAAAGGCTCTAGCATATTTTTTCCAATCATTACGGCTGCGGTAACAGTAGCCGCACTAATGGTGGACATACTGGCAGCGAGAGCAAAAATACCCATCAACCCTAAAATGACTGGTCCGCCAACTTGATCGGCTATCCAAAACGCTCCGCTTTGCGCATCTTCTGGGAACCCATCTAATAAGCGACCTCCAAGTCCGAGCCATAACAATAGAATCGTAAATAAAGCGCCGACTAGGGGAACAACTAGCACGGATTTTTTTGCTTCCGTTACGTTCTTTGTCATATACATACGTATGAAAACGCCTGGCATCATTAACCCGCCAAGTGCTCCAATAATGATGACAGACCCCCACATTTCAAAACCTACCGCATCTGTGATAATTAACAGCTCTGGGCTTTTTGCAGCAATTTCTTGAAACATAGGTGTAATTCCACCATACGATTTAAAAAGTAAATACAGAATAACGACAGAACCAATGACGGTAAAAAACAATCCCTGTACAAGCGCGCCAATGGCAGTTGCACGTGAACCGCCAAGCCAGCTGTACGTAATCACAAACAAACTAACGATGATCAGTCCGACATTAAAAGGAACGGCTCCATATGTTGCAGCAGAAATTAAATAGCCAATGGTTTTGATTTCTACAATGAGCCATGGTGCCCAAAACAGAAAGGTCGTTACCGCTATAAAGGTAGAAAACTTCTTACTATTGTAACGTAGTCCAGCGAGGTCGGCATTTGTTTCTAAATCATATACTTTCCCCCAAATCCAGATAGGACGAACAATAATGAATAAAACGACCGTCGTTCCTAAAGAATAGAGGGCCAAATATTGAGCGAACAGGCCAATGTTTGCAGAATCGGCAAACCAGCCGGTATACATGGCACCTACATACCATGCACCAATAAAACCGAACATGCTTAAGTACCAGGGAAAAGATCTGCCGCCTACTGCATACTCTTCTAATGTGTCTTGTTTTCTGTGTGCTAATCGAATAATGACAGCATTTAAAATGAAAAACCCGATGATGACACCAATGGCAATAATTGCTTTCATTCAAGCTCTCCCCTTTTCTCCTCTATTTTGTACCAGATGATTAATGAACTGCTGACTAAAATGACAACGACAATGATCCAAAATTGGATAAAGGGCAAACCAAGCACCCAAGGTTCAATCCGATTAAAAAAAGCGAAAAAAGGCGGGAATACTAATGTGCTAAAAATTAAACAATTAATGCCGAGAAAAATCAGAGTGACGGTGCTTCTTTTCATTTTTGTTTCCCCCCCTGATAAATTTCTGGAAATGTTTGCTTCACTTCTTGTAAAATCGGGTCAATTTCCGGATGGAACGCTGTAAACGGCAAAAGTTTTTCAATATCTGTTTGGATTGGTACAGATGTATCCAGCAGTCCTTCAAATACCCCTAGTGTGGCTAGAGGAAAGTAAGGCAGACTGTATCCTCCTTCTTGAAAGACAGCGAGTTTTCCGTTGCAATATGTTTTGGCGATTGTTTTCATTTTTTGCATCATGCGTCTAAACCCATCGCGAGTGACCATCATACGAGATAAAGGATCATATAAATTCGGATCTTGGCCAGCGGAAATGAATATTAAATCTGGTTCAAAAGAGGCAACAGCTGGTTCCACAATCGTTTCTAAAATATGCATATATTCATCATCGCCACATCCCGGAACTAATGGGATATTTAGATTGAATCCTTCGCCTACACCATCACCGGTTTCTTGGATTTCCCCTCCATAAAGCGGATAATTTTTATCCTGATGGATCGAAATGAAAAAAACATGATTGTCCTCATAAAAGATATCCTGCGTTCCATTGCCATGGTGGACATCCCAGTCGAGAATAAGGATTTTATTCGTTCCATGATATTTTCGGGCATGCTCTGCAGCAATGGCTATATTATTAAAAACGCAGAACCCCATCGGGCTGTTGTGTGTTGCATGATGCCCTGGCGGACGAATCAACGCATAAGATTGCGTAATATCTGGTTCCTCGAATAAAACGTCTACGGCTTTCATTGCGCCACCAGCAGATAATAATGCTGTGTCATAAGAGTCAGTAGACATAAGTGCTGCCTCTCCAACTTCGGTTGGTACTTGAATGTTTTTATGTTTTTTCACTCGTTCTAACATATCCGCTGAGTGTGCACGTAAAATGGCCTCTTCAGTGGCAAAATATGGGGAAAACGCTTTCATTTCATGGAGCAAATTAGTATAGTCTAGTAGCTGATGGGTCAGTTTTAATCGTTCAGGATTTTCAAAAGCTAAACCCGATTCCATAAACGTCCCATTTTCAAAATCATACTTTTGCTTTCCTAAATCATGTTTGTTGTATCGTTCATCCCAAATAAATGCGGTTGTCATATAAAATTCCTCCTGTTTTCTTTTTTGATAGTAATAATGCAAGTTGCGTGCCAACGGTAATCCTTTGCGTACAATAGGGTTATCCTGTAAGATAATGAAAATAAGAATTATAATAATTTGAATCTTCTTTAAATCGTATAAAACACGTTGTTTTTGAAAAATAATGCCAAAAGGAATTATAATGCGTATTTGAATTACAGGAGGATAAAACGAATGGACAATATAATCAGCCATTGGCGTTTCTTTTCGCAAAAAGAGATGAGTGCGCTTTCCCCTGCGGACAGACAAATTCCAGCTGCTTTTCGAAATCAAGATATATGGCGAAGGTTACAGAAACGGATCGCCTCACATTCGAGTGGCTTACAAGATGGGGAGGCCATATCTTTCAGGATGAACCGCTGCTCTTTTCTCGTTGTAAAAAAGGAAAACCAAGCATGGATTGGGATTTGCCAGCACCAAGAAGGAGAAGAGTGGGCGAATGTAAAAAAAATCGAGAAGCCACAGGGCGCATCCATTGTGTTTCAGTCGGATAAAATGCATGAAGTCATGAGCATTGTTCGCAAAGTGGCTTTAGTCGACTCGTCGGTTCTGTTGCTAGGGGAAACTGGGGTTGGAAAAAGCCTGCTTGCCAGGCAAGTCCATCAGTATAGTAATCGTGAGAGCAAACCATTTGTCGAGATTAATTGCAGCACCATCCCGGAATCGTTGATGGAGGCAGAATTATTTGGTTATACAGCAGGAAGTTTTACAGGCGGATCCAAACATGGCAAAAAAGGCATTTTTGAAATGGCCATTGGTGGAACTGTGTTTTTAGATGAAATAGGTGAGGTGCCTGTTCATCTTCAGGCTAAATTACTGGAAGTACTGCAGGAAAATCATGTTCGTCCTATCGGTTCTGTGCAATCCATTCCAGTTAATGTGCGGATTATCGCTGCAACCAACAGGAATCTGGAAGAAATGGTAGCACAAAAAACATTTCGCGAGGATTTATATTATCGCTTAAATGTTGTCCCTATCCGTATTCCGAGTTTACAAGAGAGAAAAGAGGAGTTAGATTATCTAGTCGAGCATTTTTTGGCCTATTTCAATGACCAGTATGATTCGGATAAAGTACTGTCACCAGAAGTCATGCATATTTTCTGGCAATACAACTGGCCTGGCAATGTTCGGGAGCTGAGTCATATGGTGGAAAGACTTGTAGTGACGACCGAAGATCAGCATATTTTGCCAGAGCATCTGCCGGAAAAACTAGTCGGTCAGACACCATCTGCCAACATAGCACAACAAGCGTTTCCTCCATTAAAACAAGCAAAAGAAGAGCTAGAGAAGGATATTATTATTAAAGCTTATCGCAAGTATAAAACGACGTATCGAGTGGCGGAAATACTTGAGGTCAATCAATCGACCATTGCGAAAAAAGTAAAACGATACCGGGATGAAGGGGTGCTGTAATTGTTGACGATTGCACTTGCTCAATTGAAAAGCAGTTACTTAAAAAAGGAAGAGAACGTTCAGACAGCGATTAAGATCATGGAGGAGAACAATCAAAAAGCGATCGATATTGTTATTTTTCCGGAGATGTTTTTAACAGGGTATGCGATTGAGGGGAATATAGAGGAAGTCGCAGAGCCCGTTAATGGAAGCCATATCCAAATGCTTGCTGCGGCTGCAAGGCAATATGAAATCAGTATCATTATGGGGTTTCCGGAACGAGCAGGAACAGCTTTCTATAATTCTGCAGTGTTTATTCATAAAGACGGCACCATTGGCGAGGTCTATCGGAAAGTTCATTTATTTGAATGGGAGAAAAATACATTTACTGCTGGCGACAAGGCACCTATCATTGAGGTAGATGGTGCTAAATTAAGTTTGCTGATGACCTTTGATGCTGGTTTTCCCGAGATGGCAAGAATTGCTGCTTTAAAAGGAGCTGAAATCATTGTTGTACTAGCAGCACATGTAGTGCCTTATCAGGTATATCACAAAATTATGATGTCGGCTCGTGCATTGGAGAATCAGGTTTTTATTGCAGTTGTTAACAAAGTAGGGATTGAAAATCAGTCTGTTTATTTTGGTGAGAGTGCCATCATAACACCTCACGGGGATTATTTGAATAAGGTGGAGCATAGCGAAAAAGTGATCATTGAAACAATAGATGTAACATTGGTCTATCGTATACGCGAACAGTTATCGATGAAATACTTGCAAAGTAGGCAGGTGCCCTTTTTTAAGAAACATGGCCTGTGTGAAGTGAAAGCAGTGGATGAGGATCATGATTCGAATGCTAGCTCGTTTCTTTGAAGGTGTCCTGCAGTTAGGTTAAACTGGATGTAAGCTAGTGAACTAGAGAGGAGTGGTACAGGATGAAAGTATTAGTTGTTGGTGCGAACGGACAAATTGGAAAACAGCTGGTGCAGCTGCTGCATGATAGTGATACATTTACGGTTAGGGCAATGGTCCGCAAAGAAGAGCAGGTCGAGGCATTTAAAAAAGAAGGTATCGAAGCCGTGCTTGCCGATCTGGAAGGCAGTGTCGAGGCACTTACGACAGCAGCAAATGGCTGTGATGCGATTGTATTTGCAGCAGGATCAGGTGGTCACACAGGAGCAGACAAAACATTGCTCGTCGATTTAGAAGGTGCTAACCGGACAATTGAAGCGGCGAAAAGCTTGCCAATTAAGCAATTTGTCATGGTGAGCGCCATTCATGCGGACGAGAAGGAAAAGTGGACGCGCATTCAGCATTATATGGTCGCGAAACATCATGCGGACCGTCTGTTGAAGGAAAGTGGCATTCCATATACGATTGTACGGCCGGGCGGATTGCTGAATGAGCCTGGGACTGGCAAAGTCGCTATCTCTGGAAGCTTGGAACGTTCAACGATTCCTCGTGCAGATGTCGCCCAAACTATTTTTGAAGTGCTCGGCAGTGAAAATATGATCAATCAAGCATTTGACCTTGTTTCTGGTGAAGAAACGATTCAAGAAGCTGTACGGAATTTTAAGTAAAGCAATTAGCATGAGAACAACCCCGCCACTCCATTGCATGGGGCATGGCGGGGTTTCTGATGTTCTAAACTAGTGTCTTGCGATTGAAAACGGGTTTTTAATTCCTCCATCTGTTCAAGATGGTTTTTTTGTATTTCCAGGGAGCTGTTATTCCCCGAAAACGGTTGGATTCCGCTATCGAATTATTCCCTTTCTACCTGATAGGATTGTTTTTCTGATTTGGCCCTTGCCTCTTTATTGTTTTGATGACTCAGTTCCGGAGCAAACTCCACATCGCTGCTATGTGTCAGCTGCTTTTTAGGCACCTGTGGATAGCGGTTCTTTCCTTTGGATTTTTTATGCTCGTCTTTTCCCATCCCTGTCACCTCCATCTAGTGAACTTATGTTAGCATGTGTTACATAGCATATTTCATGTAAAACGCAGAGACTGTATCCCTTTTTTATCTTGATCTCGGACGGCGATTGACACATCATGTCATTGTATTTTAAAATGTAGAGCACCCTTTGCGGGCCGTTGCAATGATAAAAGAAAATGATAGCGCTTTAGTTAAGGGGTGAAATAAGCAGAAGGGCAATTATTGCCTCGAATTTGCACATTAAATGATTTAGATTTAGTCCTATGCTTGCTGGTTGAAAAGAGTACGATGATTCGGTTTTGGCTATCCAAAAATGATTGGTCGATTTAAAACGAATGCATCATAAACTAGTAGAAGGGTCGATGCGAATAATCAAAGAAGCAAAGATGCTGGCTGAAGATGAGGCATTAACACACGGAGCAACAGTAGTAAGCTGATTTTTTAATTAGTTAGCGCAAACCGTTAAAAGACGAAGCAATGGACAAAGGTAAGGATTCAGTTACATTTATTCGCATCCCAATATAAAACTGGGGGAGGCTTTATGCATGGCGAAAGAACAAAAAATGGCCAATGGAATTGTGCAGGCTTTGGGAGGAGCAGAGAATATTACTCGAATTGGGCATTGTATGACACGCCTAAGAGTGCTGCTCAAGGATGATGCGAAAGCAAATCTGGAGGCATTGAAACAAGTGGAAGGTGTCATGGGAGTCGTGCCAGACGACACTATCCAGATTGTCATTGGTCCTGGGACAGTGAACCGGGTTGCCATGGAGGTCAGCTCGATGACTGGGCTTGGGATTGGCGAGGAAGCAGAGCCTGATGCGGATGATTTATCTTTCGAGGAGAAGGCGGCAATTGAGAAGGAAAATAGGAAACAGAAGAATCGTACTCCTTTGAAACAATTCCTGCGGCGAATCGGAAATATTTTCATCCCGTTAATTCCAGGTCTTGTTGCATCCGGAATCATCAATGGAGGAGCGAATTTTTTGCTCAATGCCGAAATCGGGGAAGGTACCACATGGATGTCGATTTTGCTTCTTTTAGGCGGCAGTATCTTTGCCTTCCTGGCGATTCTTGTTGGCTGGAACACGGCTAAAGAATTTGGCGGAACGCCGGTGCTTGGTGCGATTGCGGGGATGATTTTGTTTAATCCGGCGCTGGAAGATATCAGTATCTATGGTGAACAGCTTGTTGTTGGGCGTGGTGGCTTATTCGGAGTTATTTTTGCCGCATGGCTGATGGTATTTGTAGAAAAACGCGTACGCAAAGTCATTCCAAGTGCTGTGGATATTATTTTTACACCGCTTCTCACGGTACTGATTGTTGGGGTTGTATCGCTCTATGCTGTTATTCCTGTGGCCGGAGTGCTTGCGGACGGTATTACTGTTGGTTTGACGGCACTGATTGATATTGGTGGTGCATTGGCAGGTGCAGTGCTGGCAGGCTTTTTCTTGCCGCTTGTCATGGTCGGGCTGCATCATGGACTCACCCCAATTCATCTGGAATTAATTGAAGCATATGATGGCACCGCTTTGCTGACTATTCTAGCGATGGCCGGTGCAGGACAGGTCGGCGCAGCCATTGCTATTTATGTCAAAACGAAAAATAAACGACTTAAAAACATTATCAAGGGTGCTTTGCCAGTTGGCTTCCTCGGTATTGGCGAACCATTATTATATGGGGTTACCTTGCCATTAGGTCGTCCATTTGTTACGGCTTGTCTTGGTGCAGCATTTGGCGGTGCTTTTCAGGCTGTCGCAGCAACAGCTGCCGCAGGGATTGGTGTGTCAGGACTTTCTTTGATTCCGTTAATCACAGAAGGTAAATACCTCTCCTATTTCCTAGGCTTGGTTATTTCCTATGTATTTGGATTTTTATTTACTTATTTATTTGGCTATAAGGAAGAAATGTCAGACGGAATATAGTAGAAATACTGTTTTAGCAGTTAAGAAAGGATAAAACTTTCTTACTGCATAATTGCAACTAAGGCTGTCACCAAAAGGCTTGGTGACAACCAGGTTTTCTAAAAAACTTCTACTACCTAAACTAGACTTATGGAGGCGACAGCTCATGCGCGGGATTTCAGTGTATTTAGATAAGGAGATAGAGACACAGTTTGATTATATTGAACAGATGTACAAAAATGGATTTACATCGATATTTACGTCCTTGCATATTCCGGAAGATAATGCAGCAACACTGGCGGCAAGACTAAAGGATCTTGGGGAAATAGCGAAGCGTCTCCATATGCGTTTGATAGCAGATGTTTCAGCCGATGCATGGAAGAAAATAGGGATTAGCTGGTCTCATGCAGAAGAGATTAATTCGTTAGGCGTCACAGGATTGCGGCTAGATTACGGTTTGGACGAAGCGACGATGATTGAGCTGTCTAAAAAGATGCATATTGCCTTGAATGCTAGCACGATTTCGCTCACTACTTTACAGAATATGAAGCAAAAAGGACTAAATATGAGTCAGGTAGAAGCATGGCATAATTTTTATCCGCGCCCTGAAACAGGGTTAGGGCTGCAAAACTTTCGGGAACAGAACAGACAATTGAAGGAAGAAGGGCTGACCATTGTGGCATTTATTCCTGGTGATGCCGTTTTAAGAGGTCCGCTTTACAACAAGCTGCCGACATTGGAGCGGCATCGGAATCAATCGCCTTTTGCTGCGTTCATGGACTTGAAAAACTTGGCGCAGGTGGACCACGTCTTGATCGGTGACCATCGCATCGGTGCAACCTCCCTTGCTCAGTTTCAAGCTTATGATCAAGGTGTTATCCAACTGCGAGCGATAGCTGATCCAGAAGCCGATCCGGCTGTGTGGAAGCAGATTGGACAGATGCATACAAATCGTCCGGATGCAGCAAGGGATTGTGTTCGTTCTGTTGAATCAAGGCAGGAGGCATGGATCAATCCAGCATTGCTGAGTGCGTCAAATTGTAGCAAGCGGAGTTTGGGGACCATTACCGTTGATAATAATCATTATGGCAGGTATCAAGGTGAGGTGCAGATTATGAAAAAAGATTTGCCTGCCGATGAGAAAGTTAATGTTCTTGGGAGGGTCATTCCAGAAGATCGGCCATTATTGGAATGGATTAGAGGTTCACAACCATTTCGCATTGACTGGATATGATAGTAATATTAACCAAGGGATTCCAGGCCTCATCAGGAGGTGCAGGAATCCCTTGTTGTAGTAAAGGGCATTCTACCCTTCTAGCTCAGCTTGTTTAATTTGCTTTTCCATCATTTCATAAAGCAGTTTGGTTTCCATAAAACGATCCGCAAGGTCAGGCGTCCCCATGACGACAGAAATAAAACGTTCCCCTTCTATTTCCACACTCCCGGTAAAACAATAACCAGCATCTTCTGTGAATCCCGTCTTTAATCCACTCACACCAGGATAAGTTACATCTTCTTTGATATAATCTGTTTTCATGCCTGGGAGCATCCAATTTGAATTGGAGAAGGTTTTATCATTTAATTTAAACTCTTTTATTTTAGCTGTCTCCAATAGTTCTGGGTAGTAATCAATCGTATACGTCGCGAGTGCGGCGAGGTCTCTAGCAGACATTTTATTCGAATCGGCTGGTTTCCCGACAGAAATATGATCGCCCAAATCGCTGTTGGTGAGTCCAGTACTGTTCACAAAAATAGAGTCCTTAAGATTCAGCTCTGCTGCTTTTTCATTCATTAAAGCAACAAAATCGCGCTCATTTCCGCCAACTGCTTCAGCTAGCGCAATGGTCGCTCCATTCGCAGATTGGACTGCCATCGCTGTAAATAACTCCTTTACAGAATAGGTCGTGTCCTGCTGCAACTCCACTGTCGCAAAACCAGGCTGGTGTGAAATATAATAAGCATAATCGCTAATTGCAATCTGATCATCCCATTGCAGCTGTCCGTTTTCAATGGCTTCCAGAACGAGCAGTTCCGACATGACTTTGGACATGCTGGCAATTGGCAAGGCTTCATCCGTGTTTTTATCGAATAAAACATCTCCGCTGTCCACGTGAATCAGCATCGCAGCGGATGCTTCCAGCTCCATTTGCGGCAGCGGCTCATAGTGGTTTACGTGAAAAGCAGGGATGCGTATATGATCGGCCAATAAGGAAAACTGGCGGGGCAGCAAGTCTTCTGTACTTGAATTCCCTGGCATACAGGCGGTGAGCGCCAGTATGGTTGTGATGAAAAATAGTCGGTGCAGTAGTTTCATGATATCCTCCGATAAAGTGGTTGCTTGTATAGTCTGTCGTATATCATAGCATAAAAAGGAGTTGAAATAGAAGAAGTGTTCATAAAGATGATGTATTGATGGAAAATACCGCTTTAAACCGCCTCCATATGCAGACCATGTGAACGCGGGGGAAGCAGTACTCATGGACCGATGAGTGTCGTTTTTCAATGAAAAAGCTTGTCTTCAGGGAAAGAAAAGGACAATGAGCATCAAAAGAAGCTAGTATTTGATACCCATTGTCTGTAAGTTACCTTTTCGTTTTTTCATCTTGCCATTGAAATCCAAAATAAGTTAGTGAGGCTATGATGGTGCCAAATAATATACCTAGCCAATTGACTTCCTGATAAAGCATCCAGTCTAAAGCAATCATAATGATGAAAAGTAATATTGCAAATTTTAAACTCTTTAAAACCATCGTATCCTCCCGAGTTTCCAACAATTTTGCCGACCCCACATGAATGAAATGACATAGTCAAAACAAGAAAGTATATCATTCATAGTTTTCTAAAAACTGTTTCAATACGTGTATAGACTGCACACAGTCATTTAATTCCGACCATTCCGCAGGATGATGACTGCGCCCATTTTTACTCTGGACAAATAGCATGGTCACGGGAACTTTTTCATGCATAATCATTGCATCATGACCAGCCCCACTTGGTAGCTTCAGTGTTTCCAGACCTTGGTAAGTAAAAGCTTGCTCCCACTTTTGTATCAACTCTTCCTCTATTAGAACAGGAGCTATATTGCTTCGCTCCTGCCACGCTACTTGAACATCATTGTCAGAGGCAGCCTTTTTTAGCTGTTGAATGATAGCCTCAGTCAATGCATCGCGTTTGTCTTCGTAAATATCGCGGATATCGATAAACAAAGTGACTTTTCCAGGAATGACATTGATGCCATTTGGCTGGGTGTTCAGCTTTCCGACAGTAGCAACAGCACTTTGGCTGAAGTTTTCAGGCATGCGTGGCAAAATCGAGATGAAGTCGCTGGCGGCAACAAGTGCGTCTTGTCGTTCTCCCATTGGCGTATTGCCCGCATGATCCGCTTCTCCTGTAAAGGTAACCTCAAGCCAGCGGGGGCCAGCAATGCCGGTCACAATGCCACAGGGAAGCCCTGCTTTTTCAAGTCTTTTTCCCTGTTCAATATGCATTTCAACAAACAAGGCAATATCATCAAACTTCTGTCTGGCATGTTGGAATCCTTCAAGATCAGTGCCGTTTAGCTCCAATACTTCGGTGAAACTGTTTCCCTGTTCATCACGAAGCTTTAGCAGCTCGGATAATTGGTAAGCCCCTGTTACTGCTTTACTCCCGGTAAAGCCACTTTGAAAGCAGGCACCTTCTTCATCTGTAAAAATAGCGAGAATGACCGTGCGTTCCGGGTCCTTGTTAGTATGCCGCCACGCTTCTATTACTTCAAGAGTGGCAAGGACACCGAGTGCTCCGTCAAAATGACCGCCATTTGGTACTGTATCGACATGAGAACCGCACATGATCGCTGGCAAATCTGGATTAGTACCTTGTAAATAACCGAAAACATTCATCGCCCCATCTTGATACACTTTCATGCCAAGAGCTTGCATCCAGCCGATGATTTTTGCTTTCGCTTGTTGTTCCTCAGATGAGAAGCCGATGCGATAGGAGCCGCCCTCCTCAGTTTGCCCGATTGCTGCTATTTCCTCAAGCCTTTTAGCCAAGCGTTCACCTTGTACGCCGCTATGGTTAAGGTCGTTGTTATAGTCTTGTAATAGTCTTTGCTGCAGTGCAATTGCCAAGAAACTTCCCTCCTCATTTATTCGGCTTTTTTAGAGAAGACCATATATTGGTTTCCCAAGTCTCAACGTGCGTATAATGAATGCTGCCTCATACATGAAGCATTCGTCTTTTCTGGATTAAGTGTTCAATGAACCGTGCCTCATACATGAAGCAGCCGTTTTTTCAGGATTAAGTATTTAATGAATACTGCTTCATACATATTATAACCATTTACCCCCAAGATTGGGCACACGGAGCGACGCTTACCAATTCCTACTCTGAAACCGATCATCAATCAAAACAATAATCCTGTTTTTCACCGAGATGTTCTATTAGCAGACACGATAAAACTTTTTGCCAAAGAATCCCCCAGCTCACTACACCATCCTGATTAAGTTTCATTTTTCCAAAGCGTTTAAAGTGGTCCATATTTCATCAGTTGAGCAATAATCAAAAATACTGCTCCAAGGCCGTACCAGATAATCAGCAACGGTGTAATGAACTTGATCCATTTCTCCCAGCGAACACTCGCCAATGCAAGGGTCGCCATAAAATAGCCGGAGGTAGGATAATAGATGTTGGAAAATCCGTCGCCGAACAAAAAGGCAAGTACAGCCGTTTGACGTGTCACACCTGACAGGTCCGCTAATCCGGACATGATAGGCATGGTGACCATCGCCTGCCCGCTGCCGGACGGTATGAGGAAGTTTAATAACCCCTGAATAACCATCATAATAACGGCAGTAATCGAGCTTGGTACGGATTCAATTGTGATACTAGCTGCGTGAATAATCGTATCCATGATGTTCCCATCATTCAGCACAACAGCCACGCCACGCGCAACCCCGACAATCATCGCTCCGAGCAAAATTTGCTTAAAACCATCGAGAAAAGATTCTGCGATTTCCGTCGGACGCAAACCGGCAATCAGACCAATGACTGCCCCGATTAAGACATATAGACCGGCAAGTTCCTGAAAGTACCAGCCGTATTTTAACAGGCCATAAATTAGGATAATAATAGAGATGCCAAGCGCTATAGATGCAATTAGCTGGCGAGTGGTCGCTTTCGGCTGCTCTGTTTCTTCTGAATGATCAATCACATCGTCTTCTTCATCATAGACAATGCTTTTCGTAGGATCGGCCTGGATTTTTTTCGCATAGCGCCAGACATAGTAAATGCCGATTGCAAGCACAATAGTGAGAATGATAGACCGATAGCCGATGCCGGAGTAAAACGGCAGTTCCGCAATTTCCTGCGCGACACCTAGATTTGCTGGTGTCGTTAGCCCGACAGTGAAACCAGCAATGGTTGCGATAAGCACAATCGCAGCAGCCGTGATTTTATCAAAGCCGAGACGTATAATCAACGGGAGAATAGTCGGTAAGTAAATAAGGGACAGCTCTACCTGTGCTGTAAAAGTGGTAAACAGGGCAAAAGGAATCATCAGTGTTGGAATAATTAACAGTTTTCGATTCGAAAATATATTGCCAAGCTTTGAAACACCGAGACTAATCAGTCCCGCCTTTTCTACAACCGCAAACATACCTCCAATCATCAGAATCCCAAAAATAATTTCCGCTGTTTCAATTAATCCTGTAGGAATCGCCAACATAAAATCAAAAAGGCTGACTGGGTCTGCACTAGTAAACGAAAAGGTGCCAGGCTGCACAATTTCAGCGCCGGACTCATTTTCCACCCGCTCAAATTCTCCCGATGGAATCACGTAACTGAGCAGGGAGGCTAATGCAATCATGCAAAACAAAATGACAAAAATATGGGGAATCTTTCCGTTTCGGGCATGCTGCTTCTTCTCCACTTTTTCTGTTTGCTGACTCATCAACTCGCTCCTTTCGATTTTGAAACGATTAATTGTTCATAGCATACTAGAAAGAAAAAACGTTCGCAAGTATATTTTCAGAAAAGTTAAAAAACAATACGACTTCTTATGTCTTACTGACCATGGGAGAAAAGAAAAAAGAAGCTGCCTTAAAAGCGCTTCTTTTACTGGATTATTGATTCAGTTTGCGATAGATGTGGAGCATTTGCTGCCGCTCCTCATCAGTCAGTTTTTCAAATAAATTTTTTCTTAAAACCTGTCCTTCTTTATTTGCCCGGTCGAGTAAGGACCTACCTTCATCGGTAATCTCTAGGTAAATAATCCTTCGGTCGTTTTCATCTGCAGAGCGAAAAGCAAGCTCTTTTTTAACAAGCTTTTCTGATAGATGTGTCACAGTAGGTGGGGTTAACCCGAGTGTTTTGGCCATATCAGAGGGACGGCTTTTACCATGGACAAGCAAGTGTCCAAGGACAAGGATATGTGAGACGCCCAAGTCTTCATTGAAGATTTTATTCCATTGAATAATTAGGCTATTCGTGACCTTATCCATATTATGTATGATCTCAAAAATGGTTTCTTCCTTCATTCCCATCCCCTTCTTTCTGTTAGAAAACTTGGCTTATCGCCACGGTTTCGGCGAAAAGCCTTAGTTGCACTTATGCAGTCGGTAAGGCGAACAGCCTTTCCGAACAGCGAAGAAAACTTGGCTTATCGCCACGGTTTCGGCGAAAAGCCTTAGTTGCACTTATGCAGTCGGTAAGGCGAACAGCCTTTCCGAACAGCGAAGAAAACTTGGCTTATCGCCACGGTTTCGGCGAAAAGCCTTAGTTGCACTTATGCAGTCGGTAAGGCGAACAGCCTTTCCGAACGGCGTTATTAAAATCCCCCTGCAACTACGAGGGGGATTACTTTCTTTTATCATATCATATTATATTATTGTGCGGAAAAGCCGCCATCAATAACGATTTCCGCCCCTGTAATATAGGAAGAGTCGTCAGAAGCCAAGAATAAAGCTGCATTGGCAATATCTGCTGGCTTGCCTAGGCGCTGTAAGGGTGTTGCCTGCACGAGCTGATCAAGCAAATCTTTGCTAGTGCTTAAGCTCTGGGTCATCGGTGTTTCGATAATGCCTGGGAACAAAGCATTGACACGCACACCTTGACGGCCAAAATTGGTTGCTGCTGCTTTGGAAATCGCACGAACGGCTCCTTTGGAAGCAGAGTAATGGTTAAATCCTTGTCCAATTTGTGCTGTGTAAGAAGAAATATTGATAATCGATCCACTGTTTTGTTCGGCCATGATTGGCGCGACATGCTTCATCCCAGCGAAAGGACCGAAGCCATTGATTGCCATCATTTTCTGCCAGTCTTCTAAATCAATATCTTTAAATCCTTTTTCGGAAGAAATCCCAGCATTGTTGACAAGCACATCAATCTGACCAAATTTCTCCTTTACTTCTGCGGCAAAGGCTGCCCAGTCCTCATCAGATGCAACGTTTAGCTTCATGCCATGGACATTTTCTTTCTCACTTGCGCGCTCCAAAGCTTCTTCATTGATATCTGCTGCAATAACTGTAGCTCCTTCAGCTTGGAAAAGATCGACCATTCCTTCTCCAATCCCAGATGCTCCACCTGTTACAATTGCTACTTTACCAGTTAATTTACCCATACTTACCATCTCCTTAGCGTAATTTGATGGATCCGCCATCCACCATGATTGTTTGTCCAGTAATATAATCTGCATCATCACTTGCTAAAATACAGCCGTGCGGCCAATATCTGCCTCTGGATCGCCCAGTCGGCGCAATGGAATCCGGTTGATCATTGCTTCGTACATTTCTGGTGCATTGCTGCGCCACTCTTCTACCCCTGGAGTTAGCGCAATCGGAGAAATGAGGTTGACATTGATGCCTTCCGGTCCCCACTCATTTGCTGTGACCCGTGATACAGCACGAATTGCTTCTTTTGCAGCTGCATACGATGTTTGAGTCGGCTGGCCCTCTAAACCTGCACCGGAAGCAAAGTTAATGACTTTACCTTGTGACTTCTTCAGCTCCGGATAAGCTGCTTGCATGAAATGAACGGTCGGATAAAAGCCTGTCCCAAAAGATAAATCAAATAATTCCTGTGTCGTTTCTGCAAATGGCGCTTGTCTGGAAACATGTGCATTATTCACTAAGATATCGAGTTTGCCGAATTTATCGACGACTCCTTGCACAATCTCTGCTATGTTTTCCTGCTTGGAAATATCCTTGATAAACAGCATGCCTTCTGTCAGCTCATTTACTTCTTTCAGTGTTTCCTGCCCTTTTTCTTCATTCACATCGACGATCGCAATATGAGCGCCTTCTTTTGCCATCGCAAGTGCGATTCCTTTACCAATCCCGGACGCACTGCCTGTTACGATACCAACTTTGCCTTTTAATCTCATGATAATTCCTCTCCTTTTTTAAAAATAATCAGTCTGTCCAATGCCCTTGTTTAACTAATTTCTGTTTACTGCTGAACGCCAAAAGTACACAGCCGATGTTGATGATAAGCATGATAATGATCGCATATAGTACCGACGTATAACTACCTGTTATATCATAGACAAAGCCATATGCAGGCAATGCAATGATCGATGAAATCGCCAGCCCAAGGGAAGCAGTGGAATAAATTTCACTGTATGCTTTTTTACCGAAAATACTCGAAGTTAATGCTGGTGCAATGATGCCAATCGACGAACTAAGCAGCCCGAACAGTCCAACAGCAATTGTGATGATTGTCGTACTATTATTAGCACCTAATAGCATGCTAATGGCGATAACACCTAGTACCATTGCAATGATAGCTGTAAGCTTAGAACCAAGTTTATCCACTAGATATCCAAGAATAAGTGATCCAATTAAAATACCAATCATGAAAGTTCCCATGACATTTCCAGCAAAGGTAATATCAAAGCCATGGTTCGTTAAATAAGTTGGGATATGCATGGAGAAACTGGCGATTGATGTAATGAAAAAGAAAAAGATCATTAAAGCATAAAGGGCAGGAGACTTTTTCGCTGTGGCGACATCGATCCCAGCATCTTCACTTGGACCTGTATTCGTGTTCGCTTCCTCGCCTGCTTCTTCTGCACCGTATGGCAACACACCATGTGCTTGAGGAGAACGTTTAATGAGCAATAGTGCAACCGGCACAACAATGACAATTGCTGCGACACCAACAATCATGTAAGCAGAGCGCCAGCCAAGGCTATCAATTAATCCTGCAGCAACTGGCTGCGCGATGGCACCGACTCCTCCTCCAACCGCACTTAAGACACCAAGAGCAAGCCCGTTACGCTTCTTAAACCATTGGTTGATGATAACCGGTCCAGCAATGACGGTGATAAACACTCCACCAATAGCCATCGGAATCGCAAGCACGTACCAGCCCCAAACGGAACTCATAAATCCGAACAAAGCGAATGAGCCAGCTTGGAGAATAATAGCCGCTGATAAGATGAAACGTGTATCATACTTTGCCATGAGCTTTCCACCGATTGGCAGAAAGACCATTGTTACGACAGCTGAAACACTAAAGTATAGTGATAGATTCCCCATTCCAATGCCAAGGTCTGCTGTGACACTCGTTAAAAACAGCCCAGAAATATTATTGATACTGCCTTTTCCGATTCCGATAATGATACATAGGGCGATCAGTATCCACCATGCATAATGTAATCTAGATCTTTGTTTTATTTTATTTCCTTCCTTCTTTCTTGTATGTTTATTTTTATCCGCCGTACATGGCCTTAAAGTCTGGTACTGTCGGGTTTGCCAAATAGTGACCGCCTTCTACCTGTATGGTCTGACCAGTGATGAATTTAGATTCATCTGATCCTAGAAATAAAACCGTTTGACCGATATCATCTGCTTCCCCGTGGTATGGTAATGCGTTATATTTTGCAAAAGTATCCAAAAGTTCCTGAGACATATTTCGCTTGGCAGCAGGTGTCAGGATAAGTCCTGGAGCTACCGCATTACAGCGGATTTTGTCTTTTCCGTACTGGGTCGCAACATTTCTTGTTAAATTGATAACCCCTGCTTTGGATGCACCGTAGGCAGCCCGAATTGAATCACTGAAAAAGCCTGCCATGGATGCGGTGTTAATAATCGATCCACCCCCAGCCTCAATCATATGAGGAATGGCATATTTACACCCCATTAAAACACCTTTCAAATTGACATTTAGCAGTCGGTCCCATTCATCCAAATCAATATGAACGACATCCAGGTCTTTCTGGATATTCGTTAAACCAACATTATTAAATAGAATGTCGAGCCTTCCATAATGATCAACTGTAAATTGTACTGCTTCCTCAATAGATTTGCCGTCTCCCGCGTCCACAAAAATACCAACAGCATCGCCGCCCTGTTCGCGGATTGCTGCGGCTGCTTCTTTGGCACCTTCTATATTAAAATCAGCTAGTACAACTTTGGCCCCTTCTTTTGCGAGTAATTGTGCGGAAGATAAGCCAATACCTGATGCACTGCCTGTCAATAATGCTACTTTATTCTCTACTCTTCCCATTTTTGTCTTCTCCTTTTTGGCACTAATAGGATAATTAGGAAATAAATAAAGATGTAAGCAATGCAATAAGATAAAAATCGATTCAATCGGAACCAAGGCACGGCAAAAGCCCTTTGCGGAAAACAAAAGGTGCGCGATTGACAACAAAAGGTATTTTACATCATATATTTATAACCTAAACAATTAGATGCTTAACTATTATTTACTTAAATGGTACTAAAGGAATATGGGAAAAGCAATTTTAACGCTTGGGGCGATTTTGGGAAAATGGCAAGCGAGGGGCAGTTTTGTTTTTGACATCATAAAAAAAGTGCAAAACAGCTTTGCATCCTGTTTTGCACTTCGTTATATCATATGTTATAGCTTCAAACTTTTAGCGGTGGTAGCATGCATTTCTTTCAAGAAATCTGGATGCTCCTGCAGCGAGATGCCATAAGAAGGAATCATTTCTTTGATTTTGTCTTCCCAGCCGTCAAACTGTTCTGGGAAACAGCGCTCCATGACCTCGAGCATGACATGTACCGCGATGGACGCACCTGGTGAGGCTCCAAGCAATGCCGAGATAGAGCCATCTTCCGAACAAATTACCTCCGTACCGAATTGCAAGGTCCCTTTGCCGCCTTTGTCTGTATCTTTAATGACTTGTACGCGTTGACCGGCGACAACGATATCCCAATCCTCGGCTTTTGCATCTGGGATAAATGCCTGCAGTTCTTCGATGCGCTGATCTTTGGACAGCATCAGCTGCTGCACTAGATACTTGGTCAGGGACATGTTTTTGGCCCCGGCAGCTAGCATTGTCAGCACATT
>RWZD01000084.1_pt1 | contig 22930 bp, 32 predicted proteins | sample 2187771 | NCBI WGS metagenome assembly RWZD01 (sample SAMN10531866, study PRJNA481165) | viral metagenome | isolation source: viral particles purified by filtration and ultracentrifugation from about... | place: USA: Tennessee
CTGTACCCGCCAGTCAGAGGCCAACCGCAAAGGCCGCTGGGGAATCCTCACTAATAACAAAGACCGGGTAGTGACATTCGGTGTGGGGCTGGACGGTAATATCCCGCAGCCGGGCTACATCATTGCGGTGGCGGATGAAAATCTGTCCGGGAAAGTCACCGGCGGCCGCGTCAGTGCGGTGAATGGCCGGAGTATCACACTCGACCGCAAACCGGATGCCGCGCCTGGTGACAGGCTGATGCTGAATCTGCCGTCCGGCAAATCACAGACCCGTACCATTCAGATGGTCACAGATAACGTGATCACTGTTACCACGGAATACAGCGAAACGCCGGAACCGGAATGTGTCTGGGTAACGGAATCAGATGAGCTGTACGCCCAGCAGTACCGGGTGGTGAGCGTGACTGAAAATGATGACGGCACGTTCACGATATCGGCGGCCATGCATGACCCGGATAAATACGACCGGATAGATACCGGCGCGGTACTCGATGAACGGCCAATCAGTGTTATTCCGCCCGGAAACCAGTTCCTGCCGAAAGATATCACTATCAGTTCTTACTCTGTGGTGAATCAGGGGATCAGCATTGAAACTATGCAGGTTACCTGGTCACCGGCGGAGAACGCGATTGCCTACGAGGCGCAGTGGCGGCGTGATGATGGCAACTGGATCAATGTGCCGCGCAATGCCACCACCTCGTTTGACGTGCCCGGGGTCTATTCCGGCCGCTATCTGGTGCGGGTCAGAGCGATTAATGCAGCGGAAATCTCCAGCGGCTGGGGATATTCAGAGGAGACCAGGCTGACCGGGAAAGTGGGTGATCCGCCGATGCCGCTGAACTTCCGGGCATCCACACTGGTATTCGGGATCAAACTGAACTGGGAGTTCGGGAAATTTACGGAAGACACCCTGAAAACCGAAATTCAGTACAGCAAAACCAACGATGGCCAGAATCTGTTGCTGCTGGCCGATGTGCCGTACCCATCCCGATCTCACGAACTGGCCGGTCTGGCCGCCGGTACCGCGTTTTATTTCCGCGCCCGCCTGGTAGATAAAACCGGCAATCAGTCCCCCTGGACTGAGTTTGTGCGCGGTGTGGCCGAGTTTGATACAGAGGCTATTCTGGATGATGTTGAAGCGATCCTGGAAGACTCAAAAATTATTCAGGAACTCAGCAATAACGATATGGACTCATTCGAGGCCATTATCAACAACGCCAACAACACCTATGGCCAGTGGATGCACCTGCAGCGTGAAAATGGTGTGATGAAGGCTGAAATTATCCGCGTTGATAACTATGTGGTGACGGAAACCAAAGCGCTTGCTGAGCACCTTGATGCGGTACAGGCCACCGCAGATAAAAGCCTTGCCCGTGCGCAGAACTCCATCAAAGCCGAGTATGACATGGAGAAAGGCACGGCTTCGGCAATCTGGAAGTCGCTGGTCAGTATTGTGTATGACGGCGTGAATTATGATGCCGGCATGGTGATTGGTGCAGAGCTGAAAGGCGGTAAGGTCGATACCATCATGGGCTTTAACGCTCAGCAGTTTGCGTTTTATAACCCGGTGAACGGGAAAATGGATCTGTTCATGTATATGAAGGACGGACAGATTTTCATGAACGAAGCCTTTATTAACAAAGCCTGGCTCAACAGCGTGGTTGTTACTAACAAAATGCAGTCGGAGAACTATGTGCCGGGTAAAACAGGCTTCCGGATCGATGCCAAAGGCGGGAATGCTGAATTTAACAGTGCGACATTTCGCGGCACGCTGGATGTCCGCAGCGCGGCATCAGGTGGCCGGATGGAAATTAATAACGCAAAGATAGATGTTTTCGATGAAAACAATGTGTTGCGGGTCAGGATCGGGAGGTTGTCTTGAGTCGGTACGGTATTTATGTTCAGCCTGAGACAGGCTCAAAGCCTTTTTACCTGGACGATGAACAATGTCAGCCACTGGCAAAACTGGGGCAGTTTAAGTTTTATTTCCCCTATGAATCCGCAAAATTAAATAGAGTGGAGCCGGAAGGGGTCTGGGAATACATCCGGGACCGCAAGGCATGGCGTGCTGTGGTTCCCGGTATGTCCGACTATAATTGCTTTATTGTGGTGAAAAAGGGGGCTCACGCCGCCGGGACTTACGGCCTGACCGGTGTGACTCAGTTGTGGACAGATAGTTTATGGTTAGAAGCACCATATATATATGTTTATGCAGAATGCGGGGATTACTCTGCCTGGGGGGATGATCCCTACGGTAAATTTTTTGTGTACGATGTATATGGCACCCCAAAACCGAAATCTGCTGCGGGTAAATATGGCATTCAGCTCCGGGGTATGAATGGCGTCACAACGCTGACTGATTTCTCTAAGCTGGGTTACTGCGTGTGGGCCGGTACGGTTTACAGCGACGGGAAAAAAGGAAGCGGCGCTACAATTCCCGGATACGACATCAGCAACGAAAGTCGCTACACAATCTATGTCAGGCCAAAATCTCAGGCATGCACGATGCTGAGGCGTGGTAATTCAATCTGGACTGACGTCCCTGCCTATCTGAATGTACTGTTGTTCGATCACAACCCTGATTTATCTGTGTTGCCAAAATACGGGATTCAAATTTGTAACCAGAATGGAAAGACAACCTATACGAGCAAATACTGCCCGTTGATGGGAGGGCAGCTGTTATCTGCAATGTCTGGTAATTCCAAATACAAGACTCCCTATTTTAATCTGGCAAACTACGGCACATTCGTCTCTTCCATCAATAATAAATACTACGATCTGGCAGCACTTGGCCTGTATGTCAGCGGTAATTATTACGATGTCCGGTTTCTGGCAACAGTAGACTCCGGCTGGATGGGGGATATGTGGACAAATAACGGTAATGTGCAGGGGATTTATAACACCCACTGTATCGACGGTGATTTATATTTATAACCGACGTATAGCTCAATCAACATAACCGCTCCGGCGGTTTTTTTTTGTCTGAAATTTAAGGAAACCCCATGATTTACACAGACGGCACCATAGCCATTAAAGCCGGTTCACCGGTTGTGACCGGTACCGGCACACAGTGGAAAAAGAACATTCACGGTGTGGCACCCGGCCAGCTTATCAGCATCGAGAACGGCACAGCACCGGTCAGCATGATGATCCGTGCGGTAAACAGTGATACCGAACTGGTGTTGTCATTCAATGCCCCGGTAACGCTCAGTGGTGCGAAATACTCTATCGCCACCACGGTACCGGATACCATTTCAGATGCAGCCCGCACCATGTCAGCAAATCAGGGCTATATCGTTTATTTTCTCCAGGCCATGCAGAAATGGATGACAGACACCGGCCAGGTGGAAATCGAACTGCCTAACGGCCAGAAGGTGACATTGGATAGCATTAAAGCCCTAAACGATGCTATCAGTAAAATACCGAAAGTGGTTCAGGGTACTGGTGATTCAAAAACTGATGTTATGAGCCAGGACGGAACGGTAAAAGCAATCAACGCAGCAAAGCCCGGCGATGCCAGTGTAACACAAAAAGGGATTGTGCAGCTCTCAGCGTCAGTAGGAGCGTCAACAACAACAGTGCCGCATGAGAAAGCGGTCAGCGATGCACTGAGTAAGAAGGTAAATACTGAAAGCCTGGGGAACTCATCCGAAAGGGATGTTTATACAGATGAGTTTATTACCGGAGCCGATTCAGCTAATGTACAGTTACAAACCCTGTATGACTGGCGGACTCTGACTGGCTATTCATCACTCGTAAATTATCCGCGAGGAGTTGTCTGCGGTATAATGGATATGAGTAAATTGGGTGGCAACGGATTAGGTGGTATAGCAAGCTTCAGAGGGTGGGCTGATGATTCTGCCGGGGCGGCCAGCTTCCAGATATTGTCATACAGTGATGGCACGTTTGCTCACAGACATATGGTAAAGGGGCAAACATGGTTTAATCCTGCGATCACTCACTGGACCACAAAAAATACCACGAGCGATACTAACGGATTTATAAAAAAAGCGTCACCGGTTATTCAAATCCACTCAGACGGTAGTTTCGACACCAACGACGAGTCCGAGGGCGCTGAAGTCAACTGCACCGGCACCGGCCAATACCACATCACCGGCATCCTTGGCTATAACTCAGATGGCGCATGGGGCGTAAACGGTGGTATCTCGGTACCGAAAGACAATAACGGCCTTGAGCTGGTTTACGTTGCTGATCGTGTGCTGGAAGACGGCAGTATCATCATCGAAACCTGTCACCGGCAGCATGCACATTTACCGGAACGCTTCCAGAACTGGCGGCTGAAAGATATCACTCCGGAAGGTGAGCGCATTTTCTATCAGGACGGCGAACCGTGTGACCTGCCGGAATCAACCCGCCTCGATGTTCGTGCCGAAATGCCGCAGGGCTCTGTGTGGAATGTGAAGCAGCAGGAGCTGGCCGAGCAGATGGAACGTGAGCAGGCAGAGCGTGAAGCGCAGGAAGCAGCGGAGCAGGCCGGAGAATCAGAGGAATAAAACAAAGTCGCGCTGGTGGATGTCCGGCGCGGCTATTTTTCTGTATTACGATTGCTCATTAAAAGCATGATGTCACTGTACTCTGAGGAAAGGTAATCACTCAGTAATTCATTTACAGAGACATTAAGCACATGAGCAATCATTATAACCGTGTTTATGGTCATTGGCGTTTGTCCGGATTCATAGCGCGATACCTGTTGCTGTGAGACACCAATCTTTATGGCAAGGTCATTCCCGGACATTCCGGCAGATATTCGCGCATCTTTAATTTTACGACCTATGTTGGTGTTCACGCTGTTTTTTGTATTCGTCATTGTTATAGAGAGCAGATAGATAATTTTTTTATTATAATCTCCTTTTCTGAAATGTGTAATAAAATCTGAATGCAATAGTGTTATTTATCAAAATATTCTGCATCATCGGAAGCGTCTGCCGTTTCCGGTACCCAGCTGCCGTCCTCAAAAATCTCCTGCAGTATCTCTTTTATTTTTTTATTGTCCTTATCATTTTTCCCGCCTGTTACTGACATCACCGCATTGGTTCCCCATACTATACGGACGTTCATATCCGGATGCTGAGCCCGTAGCTTTCGGTCAATTTCCTTTTCCAACGCCTCAAATGTGCCTGGTGGTATCATCTCTTTTTGGTTGCTGCTGAAAATAACTTCAATACGGAGCATGTGAGCACCTCTTAATCAACTGGTTAAATATACAGTAAAATTTAGACGCATAGCTGATAAATGTCAATAACAGTCACTAGCAATCATCAGATATGTGAGCTCATGTGGTGGGTTTTAGTGCGTCATAGTGCATGATTTGTTTGTACATATGTGCGCTCACAATTCCAGGAATGTATTCGTATCTTTATTTTAATTAATTGATTAATAACGAAATATTCTGTTTGTATTTTATTTCATGGATAAATGCAGTTTATGGTTGTTTAAAGTGATTCATGGTGTGTTATTGTTCATAAATGGTCACGAGAATCAGATATGAAGCTGATATGAAAAGGTTTTTATTGATGGGCTGGTGCATTTTGGTTTGTAATGGTGATCTTGAGTGTGCGCAGGTGCATGAGTTTTATGTACATATGTGTGTACATAATTTATCATTTCCCAACTGTTCTTAATGGGGTGTGATATGGCTATTACAGATTCCTGGCTTCGTTCTGTGAACGGAAAGCCACAACAAAAAATGCTGACAAAATCGGACAGGGATGGCTTATCTGTCAGGGTTACGCCGCTGGGTAAAGTTGTATTTCAATTTCGATATCGATGGAACAATAAAGGTGAGCGTATCGATATAGGTACTTATCCAGCTACCGGCCTCAAAGAAGCGCGTGACAGTGCTGTGTTTTATCGTGGTGAAATTGAGCAGCATCGAAACCCTAAGGTGGTAAAACGAGTAAAAAAACAGCAAGCATTGGCATCTTATAGTGTCGAGATGGTTATTCGCGAATGGTGGGCTGTTTCACTAAAAGATATACAAGTTAAAGCCGATGAAATACTGAGGTCTTTTGAGATTTATGTCTTTCCTAAGATCGGTGAATTGCCGCATGATGAGACAGATTTATATGTGTGGTTACCTTTGCTGGAGAGTGTTATAAAAAACAAACAAGCAACAGGTGCCCGTATTTTAAGCTATGCGAAAACTGCGCACCGCTGGGGTATTAGGCGTGGTTTAATAAAAAACAATCCGTTAGCTGATTTATCACCAGTGGATTTCGGTGTTAAAAATATACCGAGAGATCGGGTACTGGCTGACGATGAATTAATTTTACTTTTCAAAATTATTGATGATAAAAAATTTAATCCAAGAAATAGAGTTATTATTAAACTAGCATTGCTCTTTGGTTGTCGGATTGGTGAATTACTTAAAGCAAAAATAATTGATTTTGATTTTAAATCTGATATCTGGACAGTACCACCTGAAAATCATAAAACCGGAAATAAAAGTAACAAGCCACTAATCCGGCCAATTATTGCTTCTGCGAAACAATTGATAAATGAGGCGATTTCATTGAGTACTGGGGAGTATTTGTTTACCGTGTCTAGGGGTAGGAAGATGGTGGAGGGTGGTCATTATAGTTTTATTCGAAGTTTAAATGCGAAAATGTCTGTTCATTACAATGACTATAAAACCTGGTCTATCCACGACCTGCGCAAAACCATGCGTACAGGTATATCTGACCTGACTATGCCTCATGTGGCTGAAATTATGCTGGGTCACAAATTGCCGGGAGTATGGCAGGTGTACGATAAGCACACCTACCTTGATGAACAGCGCGAGGCTTATGAAAAGTGGTGGGATAAGGTTAATAAAATCGTTTACCAGAACGCCACGCTATGATCTCTTCCGGATCAAATTGATGTTGCTTCGTCGTATATTTAGGTTTCGGGAAACCGTCTTTTTTCTGTTTTCCCGATCCCGCCCACCGAATGATGGTTTTATCCGTTACTTTCAGAAAAGCGGCAACCTCCGCCGTACTCCAGTAATCGCTCATTTTTCACACTCCTTTTTATACCCGTTCACCAATACCGCATTTGCCACTGCTGCTGGCGTACCTTCCCACTTTGCTTCAAAGATAATCCCATTCAGATGGTACTGACTGAGGTCATCCAGCGTTTTAGGTAGTGTCTCAACAGGGAAGCCGCTCAGCACCGTATCGGCGGTCTGATTAACCGCCATTTCGATAACCTGCTCAGTGGTAAAGTCTGTTTTCCGGTAACCGGCAGCCCAGACAGCATCTGTAATATCAGACGGGTCATGACCGGCGGCCGTGATAATTTGCACCAGGTGCAGATCAGTTGTTTGCATGCTCCCTCCCGATTAATGCTTCCAGTTTCGTGACCAGATCCAGCATTTCACTTTTTAACTGTCTGGCTTCTGTCAGTTCCTGAACCCGTGTGTTTAAGCTGATTAACTCGTCGTCAATTTTCACCAGCTCATCACACAGGCATTTGCTGTTTGGCACACTCAGTTTTCCGTTTGAAACGGAAGCGTGAGGGCGGGTAAATGGTGGCTTTTCTACACCTTTTGATTCCGGCTCCGTGGTAGCAATAAAAGGGTGGCTTTCTGCCATTTTACCGGGGCATACTGCGACGGCTAAAAGTCGGGAATTATCGACATTAGGTGCAGTGGCTGAAAGGGGAGAATTATCCTCTTTAGCTGCGGCCCACTGATAAACGGAGCGTCCATCAGTTTTGGTTTGATTAATGACACCTTTGCTGACATCATTTGCAAGCAGTCCGCTGATATTTTTGACGGGCATGCCTGACCGCTCAGACAGCTCTGTGGCGGTAAAGCATTCCCCCGTGTCTTTCAGTATTTCGCGTAAAATCTCCACTTTCGTGCGTGACACAGTTGGTTCGGCGGACGGTTTATGCGTAGTTTGCGCTGGTGCTGATTTGTGTGTCAGGTGGTATACCCCATCAGTCAATTTGACCATCCCCTTACGCAACTGATTGACCATCAATGCGTTAACGCTCGATTCACTTTGCTCCATGTGCATGGCCAGCGTGGTGACATCACAGGGACCGATCTCTTCGAGAGCTTCTAAAACTTTCGGTTTAGTATTCATTACTCACCTTCCTGACTTTCTTATTCCGCTTTTTACCCGTCATTGTCGGGGTTAACTTCGGCGCAACGACCTGTGGTGCTGGTGGGCGGGGAAGGTATATCCCCGCTCTGATGTAATACCGTTGCCGCATATCGTGAATAATCCGCTGGCTGTAATCCCGTCCGTCATCCACATGGTGGATCGCCTTTATCAGCGGGTCGTCGTACACACCGATTTCGTAATCTTCTTCCTGCCGGCTCATCGTGACACCTCCCGGCAGATAATCTTATGTGCCCGGCGGACATGGTTCTGCTTGCCGCATAAGGTCGTCACTCGGAATAACATACCGGTGGTTGATTGCTGAACCGGAGTACGTAGCAGGGCCGCGTCAACCAGGCGGTTCAGTTTCCGGTGTTCGGTGATGAAGGAACGGATAACCACCTTGGCTATGTTGCCGTTTGAGATAAATTCGATTTTCATTCGTCCTCCCTACCTTCTTCACGGGCAGCACGGCATGCATCGAAATACTCCGGCATAACTGCCATAGCAACGAGCTGCGGGTCACCATATATTTCATTGGCCAACGGATCCATATTGAACAGAACGGCTTTCCCGTCCTCTGTACACATTGCATCCACAACACCGAAACCGAACATCAGGCAAGGCAATGCCAGGTATTTCGCACTAACCGGCGGCAGGGCGTTTTTTACAAATTCACGCTTCAGAAAAATATCAAAATCAGGATATGTCTCTGATCTGCGGGTCAGTGCAGATGTGCCGAACGGTACAAATTCTGCTTCTTTTTCCTCGCGGTAATACACAGCAACGCAAAGGCCATCATCGAGGACTTTGATTTCTGTAAACTCAGCGTCATCAGGGACAGGATCGTTAAATTGCACAACGATATCGTGGTAAAAATGCGCATTGTGCTTCATCCGAACCAGGGCGTGTCCGTTGGTTGACTCGATAAATTCGCCGTTAATGTGAACAGTCTTGGTTACCGGTCGCGGATCGTCTTTTGCAGCGATCAGGGTAAGGGCAGCACGCAGCAATTCGGCATCTATGAATGGTAATTTTTCTTTCATGGTTATTTACCTTCCGCTGTGTAAATGGCTTTATCGTGGCTGTATTCGCCGTTCCATGTCTTTTTCATCGGTAATTCGCCTTTCATATAAAGCTGAAACAACCGCTGACAGCCTTTTTCCAGTAACACCGGTGTGAATTTGGTAAACTCATCCATACCGTGCGGGGTGATCTGGGTTTCTTCTTCCGTCAGGTATTTATCCCGCGCATATGAGGCAACACGCCATTTAGGGCTTTTGCTCTGGTCACGCCGTGAATTAAACACCCAGTTGCGTTCACCGGCCCACGACATCACCTTACTGACGTTGACGCCGTTCAGCGATTTGCAAAATGAAGTAATTGTCATGCCTTTGCGGAAGCGTTTTTCGAGGCTTTCAACGGTGGCATTAAGCTGTTTGTTTTCGATTGAAAAAGCCTCTGCACGGTCTTCAGCTTCAATTACCATAAGGGCTAACTGTTTGCGGCTGATTGATGACTGGTCTGGTAAAGCAGCACCGGTCTCTAATGCATGCCAACGGTCGATAATGGCCGCACGGCGAACAATGTCGTAACCAGAAATCAGGATTTCTGTATGTCGGCGGTCTAATTTGATTTCTGACACGTAACCACGAAAATCAAAGACAGCGATAATACCGGTGGCAACCTCAACCTCTTGATTTTTATAATGACCCAAGTCTGGATCATCTTTTTTAATGGTATAAAGCTGCTCAACCATTACCCATATGTCTCTGATAATATGAGTATGTTTTTTATCTGTCAGGTCGGAAATTTCCAGACTGGACATCATTGGTTGCTGATTTTTCACTACTAATTCATTTTTCATGGTCGCACCTCAGTGAATAGCTGTGTTGCTGACAGGTTTAGTCAATAAACTTGTGCCTTTCGCAAAAATCGAGTCGATAAAATCTTGCATCCATTTATGACCGGTCTCTTTCTCGTATTGGTCGTTAGCCATGTAGAAGCGCCACAGAGCCTGATATCCGTCACCAGGGCGTTTGCTCACGATCAGGTTGTCTATTTGATGTATAAGCAACGTTTCAATTACTTCTTCATCAACCGCAATAACGTTATTGTCGTGGCGGAATGCAAAGGTACTGTTTACGCCGTGACCGAACCGGTAAAAACAGGACAGCAGATATTCACCGGCAATAATTTTTCTGAAGTTTTTAATTGAGTGTTTTATGTACTCTGATTTTTCATCTTCAGTTAATGGCGGATAATTAGTTCTGAGGCGTTCCGTATCTAACAAAAATGATGGGGCACCCGTATCCTTTAAATATTCAACAATTTCTTCTGGTGTCATTTCTTTATCTTTCATCACAAACCCTCTACTATTTTAATTTTTGATTTAATCAGGCAGCGTTCCATTGCCTGTTTACTTGTTTTTTCCTGCTTGCTTAATACAGCACCGTTACCGGGCGTGGATAAATGAAATGCCTTGTTATATTGCTCTGCTGCACGGCGATATAATTTCCGCTTTTCTAAGTTGCTGCCGGATATCATCAGTTCATTAAACAGGCTCATTCTTAAATTCCTTTCTGTGCATGTTTTCAGCAATTAACTCTGTGATTAAACTGATAAACATTTCCCCGTCTGGTGTGATATTTCCGTTTTTGTTGTAGTAGTTGGCATATGAATCAAGTATCTGCTGTACGGTATAGTCCGCGTCTTTACATGCCTTATTTTCATAGAGCGATATCAATGCCTGAGTCAGCATCTCAGCATCTAAATCAATCTGATATTTCACACCATCTACAGAACGTTTAAATGATGCCGATTTACCTTTCTTTTTCAGATGGTGAAAGAAAGCGTCAGTGAATGACTTTCTTCTGTTTGATAAAATGTTGTTATTTTCCATGATCTATATCCTAAAATTAAGATGTGGAATTCCCCAGCGTAGACACTGTAATTAAAAGTTATTTTTGATTTCTGTTATTTATTAATAGCTGACTTTAATTTCCATGATGCAATTGATAAAGCTTCTTGTGCGTCCGTTGCTTTTTTAATAGCTTTTTTATGCTCAACTTTTAATTTCATAATTTCGTTTTCACGGCGCATTGCTGCTTTTAATTCGTTCAGCACTTCGTTCTTCCGTTCAAGGTATTCAGGTGTTATTTCTCCTGTTTTGTGAGCCGGTGTGCCGTCTTCAAGCGCTGTTTCTTCGTCCGGGAAATTGGTTGGCTTACCTTCGTCACGGAACTGCTTTTCAGCGATAATGTAGGCCAGTTTATTCAGTGCGCCGCCCTGGCTGAGGTAAGCATGATTGGCACCTGATACAACATACACAGGGCGCATTTCGATAGTGATTTCACCCTTTGATGCTTTTTCGATTGCTTCAAATTTATTAGCCATGATTGTTTCCTGTCATTTTTTCCAGTTGGTCTAATGAACCACTTAACTTAGATGCCACTAAATCAAGCTGTGCGAATATTATTTCTTTCTCTGGTTCGTTTTCGTATAAATCACTTTTAAGTTGCTGTATTGATAATTCAGCGTTGTTGATATCGCCAATAACACCAATAATTTCATTTCTCTGTTCATCAGGTTTTTGATTGCGAAGGGGGGGGCTAAACGGGCTTTGCAATCAAGATCATTAACCTGTTCAGTCAGTGTTCTGGCAATCAAGGTTATTTGCTTTATCATCAGACCGATATTGGCACTATCTTCACGAAAATCAGAATAATCATCATTAGCCGAAACCCAAAACATGATATTACCTAATGAGGAAATGCCTGATAATATAGAATCAGCAGTGAACTCCATGTTATTCATTGCTTTTTGAATTTCTATCGCATTAAGTCCAGAGAAATCCAAGCGAGAAATGATATTTTGAATATCCATAATTAGCCCCGTACCGCAATGTATTTGCAGATTGAATCCATATTCATTTTTACGGATGCAATCAATTCAATTAAGGTTGTGGTGTTTACCTTTAATGAGTTACTTTCAAAAATTACACTCATATTTTCAATAGCTACCAGTGTTCCAAGTACGGAGTTAAGTGATGATTCTAAATCCATACCGAAAAACACATCGCAATCTTCATTGCTGGAGTCAGCCTGTTCTGTACTGATACTGGCAACATTTTTTAATGCCCGGTCTATTTGTTCAACCACACCCTCGACCGTATTAAATGCATGTGTATCAAATGGCACATCATTATTAATAATTAATGATAAGGTTGATTTTGCATAAGTTAAATCATCGCAGGCTGCTTCTTTTAATTGTGTATTATTCATTTTCAAGCACCTCATCAATTTCGGCCTCTGCCTGGCAAAGTAATTCCAGTGATAACCGGCGTTCTTCTTTATCGCGGGTCAGATATTGTGCAGCCGTCGTAAATGCCTTAACTCTGGTTAATACATCTATGAGCTGCGCATGGTCGGGAATTGCTTTCTGTGACATGTCACGACTCCTTTCTATGTGCGTTTTCTTCAATCAGCCAGCAGGCGACGCTGTCAGATAACTCATGAGCCAGTTCGATGAGATTGTCGGTTATTGGGTTGCCTGTGAATTCACCGCTAATCGTGAACAATAAGGCGTTTAATTGAGCTGCTTTATTGGTCACGGTCTCTAATTTAATTTCATGCGCCATGTCACACCGCCCAGCGGAAACGAGCCGCAAAGATATAGTCATAACCAACGATATTTTGTGCACTGATATCGTTTTTGGCTTCAATATGTCGGCGCTTATTCCAGTTGTCGCGGTTTACGAAGATATAAGTGAACATGGATGCACCAACTGCTGTACGGATATCCACTTCTGACACATCGCTATTTGACATACAATGTATAGTCGGCATTTTTTAAACCTCACGGTTATTGGCAGAAAAATTAGCTGAGTACATTTCGCCCGTTCCGTAATGCAACCAGTCAAAATTTACCCCCAGTGCATGAGACAATACGCCTGACCGGGTTCCGGTTTTATCTTTACCGGTGATAAGCCGACTGATCACGCTTTGCGATACCCCAGCACGTTCTGCCAGTTCTTTCTGTGTTAATCCTGCCGCTTTCATGGCGTGTTTTAAGCGCTGCGGGAAGCTGCTGTGTGATGGTGTGACATCATTCAGCGCATCTGGTTTTTGCGGTGCCGTTGCGGTAGTAGTGATTGAATTGATAATTTCTGCGATCATGCGTACAGATAGCGCATCTTCATTTTCACTCAACTCACCATTTTCTTTGCTGAACTCATACAACTTAACCAAAAGCTGAGCTTTTTGGCATTCGTTCAAAATATCTTCATTTGTGTACATTTTTTTGATGCCCTCAATGATACTTTTGTTTCCATGATTTAAATGTAACCATAGTATCATTGGGTGTCAACATTAATTTGATACTTTGGTGTCTTTTTAGGGCGAAATAAAACCGGGATAACCCGGTTTTTATGCGTAAATAATTAAAAAATATCCCATTTTGCATCTACCACAACACCAATAATTTTTATTTTTTCGTCCATTGGGATTAGTGGATAGTTAGGGTTCAATGGCTTCAGGTAATCACGCCCAGAGTCGCATATGAATTTTTTAAATGTAGCCTCGTTAGTGTCTTTTATCTCTGCAACAACATAGCAATTGGGGTACGGATCTTTTTCAGGGTCTACTAAAATAATCATCCCTTCTGGGAAGGTGATACCGACCGGTGATGACATAGAGTCACCTTTCACCTCAAGCCAGTAACCACGCTCCCCTGCATATTTTATTGAATCGTACCAGTTCTCAATTTCAAATTGACTATAGTCATCTCCATTGCGAGCAAATGCCCCAGCCTGAACCCAGTTTATTTTCGGATAACTGTATTTGCTGTCAGGCTGCTTATCATGAGGTTTTATATTACAGTCTATGATTGATGGGTCGTTTTGACCTGAAATTGGGAGGGGTTGTTGCAATTGTTTGCTTAATATATCGTCCGCCAGCTTTAACTTCAGTTTTTTCTTGAAGATGGCATCGGTATAAGATCGCCTATCAGCTTTATCACTTCCTAACTGAAGCCAGTACGGGTCTACATTAAGCGCTTTTGCTATATCAAAAAGCGTATCAGAATTAAAAGACTTGGTAAGCCCTTGTTCTGCCTTACTGATAGCGACTCTGGTTACCCCTGCTCTGTCAGCAAGTTCTTGTTGTGTAAGGCCCAATTCTTGCCTTACTTTGCTCAGCCTTTCTGACAATGTTTTCATGTTGCACCTCACGCTAAAAATCATTGATACTAAAGTACCATTTAAAATTGATACTTTGGATTCTATCTGATAAATTTAAATGATACTATAGTTACATTGAGATTATCAGAATGAGCTTATACGAAACCCTGAAGGGTATTTACAAAACGAACGCCGCGATCGGGATGGCATATCCACTCAAAGGTAAACCACGCAGCAGTCAAGGTGTGGGTAAGTGGAAATGGCGTGGTGTACCTGAAGATGTGGCGATTCTGTGTCATTACGATCCTGAAATTCCCTACACACACGAGTCACTGAACCATGCATCCGAACCAAAACACACTGATGCCTGACAGCTATTTTCCTGATGACGGCAAATGGATTCAGGAAATGCTGTTGCAGTTATCACCGGGAGCCAGAAACAGGGCGCTGGTGGCTTACTCAGCGGTGTATCAGGAACAGTGGGAAGCTGAGCCTGTCTCGTACAGGAAAGATAACACAGCACGCAGGGAAGCGAATAAACGGCTCAGGGAATACGTCAGGAAGTTTAACAGAGCCATGCAGGGTTACACCGCAGACCCACAGAGAGTTGCGGGATAAAAATTATCAGGAGGTGTGGAAGTTAAGACGCTTAGCCGTCCAGATGGTTTTCCGGTTTGGGGAAGAGGGGAAAACTTTCTAGGGGGGTAAGGGGGGTGATCTTTGAAAGGGGTGTAGGGGAAGGCACTGCCAAGGGAAGGACTCAGATCTTAAAGATAGATCTCTGTAGGGGTTAAAAATGGCATCAGACGTATAGACGTCCATTTATTAAAAATACCCCTCTCCTTGGCAGTGCTACCTGTTCGATAAAATTGAGGTAATGGCATGTTAACTATCACACCAAATTTTGCACAGGAAAGAGCACTACGGTTATTGCGCAGCGAGTGGAAATCACACCGCACGTTCATGATCAGCAGTCCGACCGGCAGCGGTAAAACAGCGCTGGCCGCATTCATCACGCACGGTTGCAACAGCCGTGATATGCGGGTGATGTTTGTTGTGCCGTATACGATCCTGATTGAACAGACCGCAGCACGGTTTATCGATTACGGTATTCCGATGGAAGATATCGGTTTTGTCTGGCGTGATCATCCGAACTATGATCCGACACGGCTGATCCAGATTGCATCGGCCGATACGCTGATCCGTCGTGAATTCCCGGACAACATCGACCTGCTGTTTATCGACGAAGCCCATCTGCGCCGTAAAAAGCTGCTGGAAGTTATCCGCGATAATGAATTTAAAGTGATTGGCCTGTCCGGCACACCGTTTTCTCCGTTCCTGGGGACGTATTACGAAAGACTGATCAAACCCACCACGATGAAAGAACTGATCGAACGCGGGGACCTGAGTCCGTATGAGTTTTACGCCCCGACAAAGCCGGATCTTTCTGCGGTTAAATCCACCAGCAGCGCAGAGTATGGCAGCGATTACAAAGAGGCTGAGATAGCGGCAATCATGTCGGGTGCGGATCTGGTCGGTGATGTGGTCGATAACTGGCTGGCCAACGGTCAGAACCTGCCGACCATCTGTTTTTGTGTGACCGTCAGCCATGCAAATTTTGTCACGATAGCGTTTAACCGGGCGGGTGTGAATGCTGAGATTATTACTGCAGATACCCCGCATGAAGAGCGTCAGCTTATCATCCATCGCTTTGAGCAGGGCGGAACAAAAATAATCGTGAACGTCGGCACACTGGTTGCCGGGTTTGACAGTGATGTCCGGTGCATCATTTACGCCCGTCCGACGAAATCGGAGATCCGCTGGGTGCAGTGTCTCGGCCGCGGACTGCGTAAAGCACAAGGCAAAGATAAATGCCTTATTTTCGATCACTCCGGATCTGTGCACCGCCTGGGTTTTCCTGATGATATCGAATATGACGAATTGCCGGGTAAAAGTAACGGCCTGGAAGATTCATCGTCTGTCCGTGACCAGGAAAGGCGGGAGAAAAAACCGAAGGAATGCACATCCTGTCACTACATGAAGCCTGCCGGTGTTTACGTCTGCCCGAAATGTGGATTTAAACCGCTGGCCGGTGAGGACGTTGACGTTGATACCTCCCGCAACATCAAAAAAATGGGTAAATCTGAAAAGGTTTACACCACAAAAGACAAACAGAGTTTTTACTCCCAGCTCAAATATTACCAGAACATCCGCGCTGCCGAAGGAAAGCCGGTCAGTGACGGGTGGGTCTCCAATACCTTCAGAGACAAGTTCGGTGAATGGCCACGTAGCCTGCATGCTACACCGCAGGAAATAACCCCGGAGGTATCCAATTTCATCACACACAAACGTATTCAGTGGGTTAAGCGTAAACAGAAAACCGAAGCACTGATGCCGCAGAGAATCGCAGATTTAAAACAGCAACTGAATAAAAACGCACAGCAGGGAGAATTATTGTGAATACAGCCGAAGCAGCAAAGGGGCAGTGGGAAAAGATTTTCGCATACTACGGGCTGCCGCCGATCACCGGGAAGCGGCACTTTAAAGGAAAGTGCCCGATATGTGAGAAAAAGGGCAAATTCCGCATAGACGATCAGGATGGACGGGGGACGTATATCTGCACCTGCAGTTTCGGTACCGGATTTCAGTTGCTGGAAAAAACACAGGGTAAGAGTTTTAAGCAACTGGCAGACGAGATTGATCAGTTGCTCGGAAATAACCGGGAAAAAGAGGCTCCGAAGCCGGTCAGCAGCAATACCCGTTCAGACCGTGAAAAATTTATCAGCTGCTATGCTCAGATGCCGGATCTGAAAGACACCTCAGCGGCGGACTACCTGCAAAACCGGGGCATATTTACGTTACCGGCGGGTCATATTCGGTTTTGTGAGAGACAACCGACCCGTAAAGGCATGGCGGTTATCAACTATCAGGCCATGTGGGCGCTGGCCACGGACTCAAAAGGCCAGCTGTGTTATCTGCACCGCACGTATCTTGACGGTGACCGGAAGGCCGATATCAACGTGGTAAAGCGCATGACAAAGCTGCAGGAAGATAATTATCTGGATTATGCCGAGTCAGTGGCGATCCGCATGTTTCCGGTAGCATCCACGCTGGGAGTGGCAGAGGGAATAGAAACAGCGCTGTCCTGTAAACAGGTTTACGGGGTAAACACCTGGGCAACGATTAATGCCGGATTTATGGATAAGTTCACTGCACCGAAAGGAGTGACTCACCTGATTGTTTTCGCTGATGCTGACTGGGGCAGCGCAACCGGACATGCTGCGGCTTTTGCCTGTGCCAAGCGTAACCTTGTTGCAAACAACGATGTGGAAAAAGTCAGTGTCCGCTGGCCGGATAAAGGTGATTTTAATGACCTGATCCGTGACGGAAGTGAAGTCCGTGAACTGACATTTTACCGGGAAAAGCACCAGGAGGCTGCGTAATGAAACTCGAAAGCGCATTAAAACAATTTCATCCGAAGTCACCGACATTCAGTGACAGCTCCAATTCCACGGCTCCTGACAGACTGAAAGGCATGGATTCGGCAGCGGCAATGGGTATGGCATCACAGCGGGCCGCATTCGGCATGCATGCGTTCTTTGGTAAAAATGATGTCAGTGTTGAGGATAAATTCAGGACTGTTGAAGCACTGACGCAGTACGCCCTGCGCACGGTGCCAAAGCTGGTGGCAAAAGCAGCCGGTAACCGTGTTGCTCAGTGCATGAAGATTCTGGCCACAATGGCATTTGAGGATTACGCCCGTTCAGCGGGTTCTGTATGCCAGTGTCAGGACTGCGGCGGAAAAGGGCTGATTTATCGCCGGAAAGAGGTGGTGAAGCATCCGGGTATCACCAATATAGAAGGCACTGTGATTGTTGCGCCTGTAGTCCGTAATGAGCTGGTAAATGAACTATGTACGACCTGCAACGGAAAAGGGCAGTTAACCCACAGGTGCCGCTGCAAAGGACGGGGTAAAGTGTACGACGAAGAGCAGAGCGAATTACAGGGTGCGCCGGTATTCAAAGACTGCCCGAAATGCTCAGGGCGCGGGTATAAGCGAGTTCCGTCGTCAGTGGCTTATCAGGCGATAAAACATCTTGTACCAGAGTTAACACAGCCAACCTGGTCACGGAATTGGAAGCCATTTTATGAGAGCCTGGCAGGAAAGTGCTACACAGAGGAAAGCGAGGCTGAGGCATTTTTCGGTAAAATCACACGGTAACTGTATATCTATACATTGAACTTGCTTTTTGCATAAAATTGCCTTATTATCTCTCAATAGTGGGATTTCTATACATATCCGCACTACACAAATTCTAAACCTCGCATTTGCGGGGTTTTTTTATGCCTGTAACATCCTGTATGTTTGTTATGCCCCTCTGTAGCTCGACACTGCACCGGGGCGTTTTTGTATCTGGTGCATTCTCTCTCACAAGAACAAAGCACAGCCAATGCACCGGGCTTTTTATTGCCTGAAATAAACATAAGACTTACTGTTACGTTTGGTCAGAGTTATATGTGTATTTATGCACAATAACTGACCAAAGGTATAAAATATCATGTTAAAACAGAGTGATATGACAACAGCAGCGGCTTGTTTTTTTGAGGTGTTACCGGACGGGGTTTTCTCTGTCAGTGATGCGGCTGCCTTGTCAGGGCTTTCCCTGCCGCGTTGCCAACTGCTTCTTACTCAGTTCAGCCTTGCTGGTCTTTTGAAAGACTGTGGCAACGGTGAACTATTCAAGCGACTTTAAACTGTGAAATGGGCGGCTGGTGGGTGTTGGTAGCACCTTCCCAGCCATTTACCCGTTTGTGAGATCACGGATAAACCAAGGCCCACTGCTTGTGTGCACAAAGCAAAGGGAGCTTAACAAAAAAGGTTACCCGGATCTATGAAAAACACTGTTAATTTAAACAGTATTAATTTAGTCAACGACGACTCACTCAGCTATATCAAAACCCTCCCGGATAATTGCATTGATTTAATCGCCACTGACCCGCCGTATTTTCAGGTAAAAACATGTGCCTGGGATAATCAGTGGCCGGATGTTTCTGCTTACCTTTCCTGGCTGGACGAAATGCTGGCTGAATTCTGGCGGGTACTGAAACCAAACGGCAGCCTGTACCTGTTTTGTGGTTCACGATTGGCCTCAGATACAGAAATACTGTTACGGGAGAGGTTCAGCGTTCTCAGTCATATCATATGGGCGAAACCTTCCGGCCCGTGGCGGCGGCAAAACAAAGAAAGCCTGCGTTGTTTTTTCCCGTCTACTGAGCGGGTTCTGTTTGCGGAGCATTATCAGGGGCCGGTAAAAGGAAAAGGCAGTGAGTACCATCAGCTGCGGGATGAACTGAAGAAAAATGTGTTTACCCCGCTGATTGAGTATTTCCGGCAGGCGCGTGATGCATTGGGTATCACGGCAAAAGAAATTGACCAGGCAACCGGCAAGCAGATGTCTTCACACTGGTTCGGGTACAGTCAGTGGCAGTTACCGAATGAAGCGGATTACCGGAAATTACAGGCACTTTTTCAGCGGACAGCTGCAGAGTGTCAGCGAAATAACCCGTTATACCGTGAACATAATGATCTGGTCAGTGAGCAACATACACTCAGGCATGAATATCACGAACTGGCAGATCAGTATTCGCTGTTACGTCGATACTTCACGGTATCAGTTGATGTGCCTTATACCGATGTGTGGACATTCCCGCCGGTTCAGTATTACCCCGGAAAGCACCCCTGTGAAAAACCGGCTGCAATGATGGAGCACATCATAAAAGCCAGCAGCCGCGAAGGTGATTTGGTCGCTGATTTCTTTATGGGATCCGGAGCGACATTGAAAGCCGCACTGAAGCACAACCGCCGCGTTCTGGGTGTAGAGATGGAAGCAGAGCGGTTTGAGCAGACTGCAGCGGAACTGGCGTGTGCTGAGGTATTATTCAGGTAAGTTCGGGCGGAAGTTCATGGTATGTAATCCATGTACTTCCGGAGTTTCGGATATTATAGAATGCAAAATTTTTATAAAGTTTAAAATATAATTTGCTTAAGCGGAAGGTTTGTGGCTTAATGGTGTCACTGGTTTGGAAGTACAGGCCTATTTATGTTAGTCAGTTTAAAGTTTTTCACCATTTAGCGTTATCCCTGATACCACTTCATTGCGAATTCCTTCTAATTAATTCCCATAAGTAAAAATAAAAAACAAACCTCATATGCCTTATGGCAATCAAAAAAAATTAAAGGAAATTCTATGTCTAATACAATGACTGGCTCAGTAAAATGGTTTAACGAATCGAAAGGTTTTGGCTTCATCGCACCGGCTGATGGCAGCAAAGATGTGTTTGTTCACTTCTCTGCGATCCAGAGCGACAGTTTCAAAACGTTATATGAAGGTCAGAATGTTACCTTCAATATTGAAGACGGGGCAAAAGGTCCGTCTGCTGCAAATGTGGTGGGTCTTTAAGGCGCACCGGTGATGATAGCACTGTTCTTTCAGTGCCCCTGTTGCAGTGGAACACAATACCGAACTTCGCACTTTGATGTTTCTGCATCAAATCCGCATGGAGCAAAATGCATTTTTTGTAAAACGGTGATGCTGTTGTCCAGGCAATAGAAAAACTAAATTCCAAGGCCTGATAATATTATCAGGCCTTTTTATTATGTAGTAATTATTACTTATCAGGAAAAAATGTATTCTCTGAATAAATTTTCTATCAGGCTTCTTCACCCAAGGTACATTTTAACCTGGATTGGTATCCTATTGCTTTTCTGTTTGGTTCAGATGCCTTATCCATGGCTTGTGTTTTTAGGCGATAAGTTAGGTCGTTTTTCTGGTTTATTCCTGAAAAGGCGGGTATCCATAATTAAAAAAAATTTAGAATTATGTTTTCCTGACAGAAATAAAATCCAGATAGAGAGTATGGTCGCAAGTAATCTATCATCTTTAGGGATTGCATTATTTGAAACCGGTATTGCCTGGTTCTGGAATGACAAAAGAATTAATGAAATATTTAGAGTAACGGGTTGTGATAACTTTAATGATGTATATGACAGAAATAATGGTGTTTTAATTATTGGTATTCATTCCATGTCGCTGGAACTTGGAGGCAGAGTTATGGGGCTGTGTTTTCCTGTAAATGCGATGTATCGTCCCCACAACAATAAAGCAATGGAGTATATACAAACAAGATGCCGAAGCCGTTCCGGAAGTGGGATGATCGACCGTAAGAATCTGAAGTTTATGGTATCTGAACTAAAACGCGGGCAGGCTATTTGGTTTGCTCCTGATCAGGATTTTGGAACGAAAGGCACTATCTTCGCCCCTTTCTTTTCGGTAGCGAAGGCTTCAACATCAAAAGGTGTGGCAACTATAGCCAAATTATCAAAGTCCCCGATACTTACTGCAACGATGGTAAGAAATAATGAAAGTGGTAAGAGGCCTTACGAATTAATAATTGGTAAAGAAATTACTGATTTTCCGCGTGGAGATGACTCGGCAGATGCTGAGAAGCTAAATCAAATTATTGAGACAGAAATCATGCATGCTCCGGACCAATACTTGTGGGCACACAGAAGGTTTAAGACCAGACCTCCGGGAGAGAATTCTCTGTACAAATAAGTTACAGAGATTGCCATTGGGTGATCCCTGCTGTATCTATTGCTTATAAGCTTAAATTTCGCACTCACAGGTTTTTTATTGCCTGAAATCCAACTCGTAAGAGTTACTTACAGGTTCAACTCTCCGGAATTTCCGGATAGTTCACATGTTCGGTTATTCAGGACGGGTCACAGGTACAAAAAAAGCCGGTGAGTAGCAACCGGCGAAAAAGCACATGTAACAAGGTAATGTATGAAACTACATACTATTTAATTTTATGTTTACTCAATTTTATCGTCCATACTGAAATTTCACTTATGTGATATAAAACAAATTCCAAAGGTCGCCATGTGTGGCCTTTTTTCTTGCCCGCAATAATAAGAGCATTGGAATACGACAGGCTCATTACCTAATCCGTATTCGGCCACAGTGCTCTTTTTATTGCTTTCCCGCCGCTGGTGGGATTCCGAATAATGCCGCAGTCACCTTACTTTAACCTGTTTAAAACATATAACCCGGTTGCGGCATTTCCCTATCACTCAACATACGGAACACTCCGCAGGGGGTGGATATGCGCATGTCTGACAAATATTCCAGCCCTACAGCATATGCCTGGGGGCTTATAACCTCTGCCTTTGGCATTTTATCTCTGGATCAGTGGGCTATTGTTGCCGGGATCATCTGTACCGTCGGTACGTTCCTGGTTAACTGGTATTACAAACGGAAGGAATTCCAGTTGAAAGCCGGAGAACATCATGAATAAGCGATTGGTTAAAAAGGTAATGGCCGCTTGTACTGCCGGGGCAATTGCCGGTGCGCTGGTGCTGATCCCCGCATATGAAGGTGTTGAGTATATGCCTTATCGTGATGTGGCCGGAGTGCTCACCGTATGTTATGGCCATACCGGCAGTGACATTCAGCCCGGCAAGTTGTATACGGATGCTGAATGTAAAGCGCTGCTGCACGACGACCTGACGAAAGTCCGGCGTGCGGTTGATCCGATGATTAAGGTGCCGATTGATGACAATACCCGGGCGGCCATCTAT
>RWZD01000085.1_pt1 | contig 22839 bp, 25 predicted proteins | sample 2187771 | NCBI WGS metagenome assembly RWZD01 (sample SAMN10531866, study PRJNA481165) | viral metagenome | isolation source: viral particles purified by filtration and ultracentrifugation from about... | place: USA: Tennessee
GATATACGCCAGCTCTAATTGTTAACTTTTAGGTAAACCACTATTGCCACCTAATTCATCTTTACTCTTATTATCTTTACTAGATCCTTTCTTATCCTTGAACGTTTCCCAAATACCAGTTGCCATTAGTCCACTTATGAGACCAGCTAGTAATCGACCAGCAATAGATAGTTCAGAAACAATTTCTGGTATAAAAGCAGTTAATCCACCTACTATCACACCAATAAATATTGAAATAATTGGTATAATATTTTTCGGAATTGCTTTTGTTCGTTTTATTACTTCTGTTAGTGCAATAGTTATTACAGAAATAACCCCTGCAAATGCTATAATTTGTTCCATTTATAAAAACCTCCATTTATAATAAAAACAGGACGCTGAGAAACGCCCTGTGTTGCATCGAGAAATGTATTTACCTGTCATTGTGCATAATAAAAAGCCGACACAATGTGCCGACTTCTCATACTAATTATTTACAATTACCAAACCAGAAACATTCCCAAAAACTAGCGCCGAATACTATTGAATTACTTAAAAATTTTAGCATAGATCTCACCCCTTTCTATAACTACATACCTAGCCACATTTTTATAGAAGTCCATACAAATGTGCCTATAATAGAAAATATGGTTCCAAGTATTAACCATTTAAGTTGATTAAACTGCTTTTTACTTTCTTCTTTATTCTGTTTCTCAGTTTCTCTTTCTCTGTTGATAGAGTCCAAAGTATAGTTCATTTTCATATTAGTTAATTCTTGGGTATGTTGCCCCTTTTCTATTTCTTTTAATGAGTTATGAAGTTTTTCTATAGATTCATTGATTTCTTTTCTATCTTCCTTCATCGTATTTTCAATACTTCTAAATCTACTATCGTTATATCTGTCTTTGTCCTCTAAAATACCGACCCGTCGCTCGATATCTTTAGTCCCTTCATCACTCACCGTTTCACCTACTTCCATCTAAATAAAAACCACAAGCCTAAGCCTGTGGTTGTTCTGGATAATCATCACCAGTAATTTCTTTGTATTCTTCTTTAGTCAACGCGTCTAATTCCACGTAAGTTTGAATGTCCTCGTTTGTGTAGCAGTTAATGTCATAAAAGTATTTGATTGAATCGAATCCTGGATACATAATTTATTCCCCTTTCAATTTAGCTATTTCTAGCATAGTTTGAGCTTGTTGTTCTTCTAACTGTTGCATGCGCTTTTCTTTCTTAGTTAATTCTTTTAAAGTTTCTGCTTGTTCCTTTTGAGACTTTACTAACTGATTAGCTGTCTTGGTTACTTGCATTTGTGTTTGAGCCATTTGAACTTCGATGTTAGACGGTATATAAATATCTTCTTTTTCTTCATATTCATCACTCAAAACCACTTTACCTTCGCTGTTTACAACATATTTATTAGGTTCGAATTGATTGAAAAAGTCAGTTGGTAAATTACCTTCATCAAATTCAACCCCGTTTGTAATTGATCCAATTATCACATAAGAAGTAATATAATCATTCTCTATTAAAAGTTGCATTAATATACACCTACTATCTCTTGAACGACGATATAATTTGCATCATATTGTGGCGAACTTGTTTTTATATTAAAGACATTGTTGTGTGTTACAACGAGGTCTTTATCAGATGTAAATTTTAAACCCATCTCATATAGGTAAGGGTTATCACCTGTGCTATCAGTCAAGTTTGAATCATTAATTGATATTATCTTCCCACTATCGATATGTGCAAAAATTGTCTTGCCGCCACCCGGATAACGATATTTCAACATAAGATAAGAAAATTCGGTATAACTATTTGAAATTTGAAATGTTGTGTTTCTTTCTCGAGCATCGCCAACAAATATTTTTTTATCCTTTTTCTTATATGTGTTCGATAAATATTCTTTTAAGGTCGTATTATACTTATCTATCTTTTCATCTAAAAAGAATTCACTAATCAAATTATCTGTTTCATATATTTGTGGAATTTTCTTCCAACCAAGCTCTGTCCCCATAGTTTGTATATGTTTGACGTAAATATTTCCGGTATCTAAATTGGTAATAAATATTTGTTTTTGGTTTAATGAATCTTCATATACATCAATAAAAGCAGGATATGTTACATCACTTGTTTCAACAATTTGTGGAGTTCGTGCAATTGTTTCGTCACTCGGTATTGTTGCTGTATAATATCCCGGTGATAAGTTCACAACATCCTCAGATAATTCTTCTAGTATAATACGTGTACCATCAAAGGCGGTTAAAGCATATTTTTGCCATTGATCAGTATCTTCTTTTTTGACGAATAAATCAGAATCAACTTGTGCTTTAAAATCAGATATCATTGTTGAAACGTCCGTGCTTTTATTGTTTAGAGATTGTAATTGCGTTTCTCCAGTAGTTTTAACCTCGCTAATAGCACTATCTTTACTATTGTTCAATTGTTGCAACACTTCATCTTTAGTTGCATTTATGGTGTTTACACCATTTTCACTAGCTCGTTGAACTTTAGTGACATAATCATCAATGTTCTTATAAGCGTCTTCTATATTTTGCACTTTCTCTTTCAAACGATTTTCTAGTTCTGTATATTTGCGAATATAAATTATCTTATCTACTGCAGGTATTTTATTAATTAATGAGTCTTTTATAGTAAATGTGAAATTAACTTCTGTGACTGTATCTTCTTTATTGTTAACACTAATATATACTTGTCCTTCTACTTTACCTGTGTGATCTAAGAAATCATTCGGTATTTTATACTCACATATACCATTCAGTTCATCTGTGACTCCGACGTCATCAATAACCCAACTACCATCTTCAGCAGTTAGATAAATCATTACCTCTGTATTAACTTTACCTAATGGTAAAACCACATTATTTCTTGTAACTTCAAATCTTAATATAGATGTATTAATATCCATATTATAAAAACTTATTTTTGTATCTTGTTTTTGTTTATAATATGCCGATGTTTCTAATTTTAATTTACCTATTTTTGACATTGCCATTAATTATTCACCCCTTCAAACTTAACTTTTTTACCATTAATATCTCTGATACCATAAAAGTTACTTTCTGGGTTTAGTATTGTAATAGGTGCACCGCCGCTATCAATATTCCAAACTCTAACATCTTTACAATCTTCATTAACACGAACTGCATCCAAATATTTTTCGTTAGCGTTTCTAATAAAATTATTAGTAACTGTGCTATTCGTACATTCAATCAAATAAATACCTGCTATATACCATGATTCGCTAGCATTTAACCCGTAAGAATAAACAGAGTTGTTATCAACTTTGATAAACCTAGAACCTAATGATACTCGTATACCATCTTGTCCTGTTGCATATATTTGATTATTTGAAATGATTGCATGTGTTTGCACACTTCCTGTTTCCAAATTTCTATTATTCGCAATAAAAACACCTATAGTATCTGTGTTGCTTATCATATTATTCATTACCATTAGATGCCATGTACCATAACACTGAATCCCTATGCTAGACTGTACAACATTATTTCCAATTACTTTTACACGTTTAGCTTCAGGAATATAAATGCCAACATTTTTAATGTTTTTGAATGTGTTATCTTTAACCTCCACAATATCAAACGATTCGTTTTTATTAGGTATTTTCTTGTTAGGATAAGCCGATACGTGGACACCGATTTTTTCAATGTTTGAGAATGTATTGTTTACTATTTTAAGATTTTCTCCTGGTTGCGCAGCCCCCATTTGGACACCTTGAGCATTATGAGAAGAAGTATATCCACCTGGTGTTGGGGTAGCAAATACGCCACCGTTACAATTAGTTATAACGTTACCTTCGATTAAAGTGTTCTTGAATTTATAAACACGTAATGCAAAGTTAGTTGTTCCTTCAATAAAATTATTTTTTACAACCACATTAGAAACCCATTCGTCGTAAACAGAGAAATGGTCGCCTACAACGGTTGCATAACTTGGATAATTTCTCGATGGACCAAAATAACAATTTTGAACTACTACGTTTTTAGAAGGTGTACTATCGTAAGACGAGCCTTTTATATCACCAATACCTATTTCAGCAGCTAATGATACTTGTATTGCCTCTTTATTATTATTCTCAGGGTCTTTCTGTCCTTTGAATGAGCAATGGTCTATTAAAACATCTTTACAACCATTCAAATCCAAAGCATGTGTTGTATGAACATCTAAGATAGTACAATCTTGTAAAGTAACATTTTCAGCATGTGCTAAAACAATTCCATTCATAGCTTTGTTAATATTATGATTACCATCGAAAGTAACACCATAAAATTTTAAATTCCCATTACCCTCATATTTAATTGGGGATTCTCCGGTTACTAAATTAGTAAACCAACCACCAGCGTTATTATATCTTCTGATCGTTGCCCCATAACCATAAATTGTAGTGTTCGAAGGGATGATTAAACGCTTTTCAACGTTATAAATTCCCGGTGGTAAGATAAGAGGACCACCACCACGTTCTTTGTTCCAATCTAACCATGCTTGCAAGCCTTCAGCAGAGCCTTTTTCTTCATTGATATAAACTCCTTCAAAATCTGAGGCACTCTTTGTTATTTTAGATTTATCTAAATCAGTCGCTATCTTTTCACTATTTTGTACATGGTCTAAATAATCATCACGTAACCTTTCGGCTAAAAGTGGTTTTCGAACACCTTTAAATGTAACTCTTGAGTCACTAACTTCAGCAATACCATCACCATTGTTTGCGATGATAATATTGTTATAAGCTTCTTTCATTCTGTCTATTTCAGTTTTAACATTGTTTCTGTCGTAATCAATTTGTATCGCATTATGAGCGTGTTGTTCTTCTTTTTTGTGATATTCAAAATCACGTTTGAAATAATTGAAGTTATTAATAATTTGTTTGAAATTGTGTATCATCTTGAACCTATAATCTTGCCCGATTTGTACTGGGAAGTTTAAAAAATAATTAATCATTCAATTACCTCACTTTCTTTTTGGTTTAGTTTTTCTTTAAGTTTTTCTATTTCTTTACCTTGTAATTCAACAAGTTCTTCAAGGTTGCTGATTTTAGAATTAAGCTCGATAATACTATTCATATTGTTTATTTTATCTATGTCTATAATGCACTCAGTGCTTGTCATAGGAAGGTAAATATCTCCATCAGAATCTTTTAAATATCTGTTGTTATATGTCTTACTCATCTAGTATCGTCACCCCAACAATGTCTGAATAATTTTCGGTAATAAAATAAGGCGATGCCCCTATGGACTCGCCTTTACCAATGTTACTTATTTTTTTAATATTTCTACTTAAGCGCTGTTGTATTTTAATAATGTCAGTTGGAGAGTTACTAAAATCGACTTCAACGGGTTGATTAACTAACGGATGTGATTCAGTTAATTTAACTACTTTTAAATCTAAGTCATAACCTAGAGGTCTGTGTATGAAATGAATCATATGGTTTTCATTTATATCATCATTCCTCAAGTAATGCTTTTCTTCAAAACTACCTAGATAGTTAGTTGAAACTTCAACGGTTGGTTCATCGTTTAATTCTGTTTTTAACTTATCTTTTAACTCGTTTTCATCTAATGCATTATCATCAAACACTGTTGGGGCTTCTGAAAGACCAAAAATTTCATAGTTAGGTGATTTATATTCAGTGTATGCGTGATAAACATCTGTCCCTTTCAAAACTGCAGTTAGATTTAATACTGTTGATTTCTCTGTGCCCACATACATACATGGTTTAGATTTCTTATAATCGACACCATTTTTCGCACCTCTAAATACTGCTTTAAACGTATGATTGCCTTTTGATAAACGTTGAGCAATGATAATCTTTTCAGACGTTGCAGTTTTGCTATAACATTCATATCTGCCTATATGTTCATCATCTAAATAAACGTCTAACACGCCACCTTTAGCCATTTTCTTTAATGTCCATTCAAGTGTCTCGTTACCCCACTTACAGTTAAATGTTTTCGTGTAACTAGCACCTACACTTTCAGTACGCCAAGTACCGTCTTTGATGAATGTGCCAGAGTAGTTTAAGTCTTTAGGTTTCATAGGATTGTAATTTTTTGTCTCAGCTTTTGTTTTCTTTTTACCATAACCTTGTATATAAGTTTTAATTTCTGTAGTAGAAGTAGTTGCTTGCACTTCGCTAGAGTTGTATTTATATATTAATGGTAAGTCAGACATTTGATAGAAAGTTTCATCATCATAAATATAAATTTTCTTATTATCTGCAAAGTAAATATAATTGAATAACTCTGCGCCTTCTGTAAGAAATTCCAAACCATTTTTATTGCCTAATTCATCTATAGCAATTCGTTGGCTAAATGTTCCTTTAACTTCAAATGAGAAACCTAATTTATTTCCTTTAAAGCCAAAGTCTAAATATTGTTCTAGAGTCATTGTTGGTTTATTTTCTTCAGTATCACTTTCATCGTTATTCATTTCCTCGTTTTCCAAATCTTTCTGGATATAATGATTTTGGAACTCCATAAATATATGTTTCGCAGTGACTTCATTTGTTACAACTGAACCATCATATTTAATAGATGTTGATTTTATAACATAATCTTGTCCTTTCCACTCTAACAACATTTCATTAATTAAAGCATCGAATATATCCTCATTCTGTGTTGTTTTATATATGGTAAAACTAACAGATCGTTCATTATTTTTTTCATATTCATATTTGAAAGAGTCAAAATCAAAATCAGTTACAATCTCTCCAAAAGTACCTTTTTTATTTTTTAAAATTAAAGGTTCCACTAATTTCACCTACCTATATATAAATGGGAAAACCCATTTAGTAGTTACATTTTTTATACTCACACCAGTTATTTCTATATGATTAAATCCAGGCGCTAACGTCAACCAACCCCAATTTGTGTCTATCCCTATGCGTTTTTGGTCTTTTATTGGATGAACACCACTTAAAGTTATCGTTTCACTATATGTGATAGGTTTTTTGTATTCAAAAACATTGGTTTCTTTTCCATCTTTTAATACTTCATGAGTGGTGTGGTTGATAATTTTAAACCCTTTAGGAGCATTAATATTAACTAGTAATTTAAATTGATGTCTTAATAATGGGTTGATTGTATCTGATGAACCATTGTAAATTTTAAAAGCTGTTGTATCGTGTGTATATTTAATTTCATCATCTGATAAAACACCTGCTTCAAATTGCCAATCACCACTTGATAAACTAAATTGACTTGTGTCTTTTAATGATTCTGAATAACCTTTGAAAACAACGAAAGTGACTTCGAATTCACCAAAACGTGTTCCAATATCTTCTACAGAATTTTCATTAGTATATACTGCATATTTTTTACCTGGCATGTCAGAATGCCAAATATAAAAAGGCTCCCTTCTAAAAAGGAGCCCTCTCATTTTTTGTTTTAATAAATGGTAATCGTGTTTATCCGTTCCTGAGAAAAAGAAACGTAACACTAAATTAAAAGGACCGAACGTAGTCGGCCCCATTAGTACACCATCAGTACCATTAATTTCAGTTGTATTTGCGTTAACTTCCACGCCTTCCTCGTTGTAGTCGAGAAACTTTAAACGCGGTATAGCAGTAATGACTTCACTAAAGTCATCATTAAACATCTTTACTTCTTTTTCCAAATTATATCGTACCTCCCATGTTGTATGACATCATTTGTGCACGTTTGCCCTGGTCTCGTGAAACATCTTTTTCATTATAACCTTTAGGCTGTTTTTCTATGTTTTGACTGACACCTAGAATTTTCATTAACAATTGATTTTGTTCTCTTGTCGCTTCTAGTTGTTGAGCCATTAATTCTAATTCTCTATCGTTACTAGATGAATACGTTTTTCCATATTTACTTGGTACTTGATTAGGACGTTTATTCTTATCCTTACCTTTTAACTTACTTTGAACGTACCCCATAAGTTTCATAGTATCTGTAGCACGTTTAGGATCTAATGACAATACTGCTTCTGGGTGTCCGTCTTCTGCTAGTTGGTATAAACCATCAGTTCCGATAATTCCGCCAGTAGCAAAACGTCTGCTACCAGTAGGGCCCCAACCAGTAGAACCTGCTGACATACGTCGTTTCCAAGAACTTAAGTTACTACGCCAAGAGCTATTGTTAAAGAATGCTAATAGTTGATGATAACCATTCATAATGTTTTTCTTGCCCTTAGCTGCATAGCTAGCAAATGTACTAGGCGTATATTGTAATAGACCACGAGCCGCATTTTTACCACTATTCACGTCATGAACTTGTTGCATAACTGAAGGGTTTCCACCTGATTCTGTGCCAATCAATTTTGCTATATCGTTCAGTTCTCCACCAGACAAATTAACTTTCATCTGTTTAGCAGCTTTCTTAATGTCTGATTTCCACTTATTCGCAGATTTCTTGCCACCGCCTAAATTTTTCAACCAATCTAACACGGTGCTTTGGGCAGTAGCATTTGATGGATATCCTTTCATGCGTTGGATGTGTAAGTGAGGTGTAGTAGAGTTACCAGTACTACCAGATAAACCAATTACATCACCTGTTTTAACGTTATCTCCTTTTTTAGCTAAAAGCTTGCTCATGTGCATATACCATTGGAAATATTTACCACCAGGCTCTCTAAGGGTTATTTGGTTACCTCCACCTCCAGATACTGCACCGGATTGAGTTATCCTACCATCTGTTAATGCTCTGATTTTAGTGCCTGTAGGCATACCAAAGTCAATGCCGTAATGATTACCACCATTGAACATTAAGCCGCCAGTATATTTACCAAATCTTTGTAGTATTGGATGTTTTAATAGCCAAGCAGCATCACCGTCGCCACCAGATTCAGCTTCAGTGAACCAATCTTTAATTTGTTCAACTAAACCGTTTTTAAGTCTGCCGAATGCTCCTCTAGTTATCTTACCTATATGACCTGTCATAGATTTAAATCCATCTACACCAAATGCATCTAACATTTTATCTAGTAATTCTTTAGGTTTCTTAACCCAATCCATTATGTCTCCAATTTGGTCTTTAAACCAATCTGCACCTTTACCGGCTATTCCTTTCAAGCCGTCCCAACCTTTTTTCAAGAAACTACCTACAGAAAATCTAGGTACATTAGATTGAGTAGTGCCATTACTGAATTTAGGATTAGAAGTGCCGAACATATTACTTAAGAAATCGTGAGTAGATTTTCCGTTATGAACTTTGTAGCCTTCTTTTAAAGGCACTAATGTGTCTTTGTTAGGTGTTAAAGATAAATTACCTTTATTGTCTTCTATCATTTCATGACGGAAACCTCTAGGTCCATTTCCTTTGCCTTTATCGCCAACAATAGCCATCGTGTCTTGGTTAAGGGAACCATTAGTTACAAAGTCTTGTGTGTGAGTTGAATGTGTACCTGTACTTAGTGTAGGTATGTCTGATTTGATACCAATAAAGCTACCAATTTTGTTCATACCTTTAACTACACCATTTAGCCCGTTTTTAACTGACCCAGTCATTTTTTCAATGAAATCTTGCACGCCGCCAAGTATGTTTTGAACGACACTCTTCATTTTTCGGAATGGCGCAGTTACACCAGCTCTTACTTTTTCTGCTAATCCAGTTACTTTATCACGAATAGTTTCCCAAGCACCAACAACCCAACCACGTAAAGTACCTGTGATTGATTTCACAGAACCCCATAATCGTTTGAATTTATCTCGCGTTCCAGTCCATAAACTTTGTGCTTTGTTGACTACACTGTTTCGGATATTTTGCCAAGTTGTATTTAACCAACCTCTTAATGTGCTAAAAATAGACTTGGTATTCTTCCATAAATTCGAGAACGCACCACGAACGCCTGCCCACAAACTCTTAGCTTTATTAACGATAGATGTTCTGAGACCAGTCCATAGTCCGTTCAGCCAACCTCGCAATGTACCAAAAATTGATTTCGTTGACCCCCATAAATTTTGGAAGTTTTGTTTGGTTCCAGTCCAAATACCTTTAGCTTTATTTACTATGGAAGTTCTTAATCCAGCCCAAAGTCCTTGCAGCCATCCTCTTAACGTGCCGAATATTGTCTTAGTAGAACCCCATAAATTACTAAAGGCGCCTGTAGTACCTTTCCAAATACTTCTAGCTTTACCAACTACAAATCCAGATAATCCAGCCCAAAGTCCTTGCAACCAACCGCGCAAGATTCCAAATATTCTTTGTGCAGAGCCCCAAATGGATTGGAAAGCACCAGCAATTCCACTACCCATTCCTTTTACTATATTCACTACAGTTCCAGAAATTCCTTGCCACAATCCAATTAGAATACCTTTTACAGTGCCCATTCCAATTTGGATAGTTTGCCATAAGTTACCGAAGAATGAGCCTACATTAGTCATAGTTGAGTTCCAACCACGTGTTAATGCGCCACCCATTTTCTGACCTAATCCACTAAAGAAACCTTTGGTAGTTTCCCACCATTCGCCTAATTTACCTACTAGACCTAATAAAATATTTCCAGTATTAGTTACAGCTATGTTCCAACCTTGTTTAATACTAGACCATAATCTACCGCCAAATTGAGTAAATCCTTGTTTGGCAGATTCCCATGTTTCACTTAATTTGTTTGTAAGTGTAGACCATAGATTTCCACCTACTTCTATAGCAGCGAACCAGCCAAATTTTAAAGAGTTCCATAAATTACTACCTTTTTGATAGAACCAGTCACCTATATTCCCACTTGATTGTTTAACCCAATCCCAAAGGTTGCCACCTGCTTCAGTAGTAATGGCCCAACCTTGCTGGAAATGTTTTGCAAAATCAGTGCCTTGTTCAGAGAACCATTGACCTAATCCAGAAGAACCTTTTTTTATTCCTTCCCAGATACTATCATCAGATAAGAATTCTTTGGTTTTATTCCACCACTTTTCAGCATTGCTATAGACTTTGCCGTTAGATAAATCCATTTCGTTTTCAATATCTTTATTATTTTTAACGACTCCATCTTTTACGTTTTCATTCTTTTCTTCAGCAGCTTTAATTTCTTCATCACGTTTGTCTTTCGCATCCTGAATTAGTCGTTCTTTTTCTTCGTCTGTAAGGCCTTTCATTTGTTCGATATTACTTAATTCAACTTCATATCTGTCTTCTGCATCCTTTTTGGCTTGTTTAAGATTTTTATTAGAACGTTTAATAAGTCTCGATGCTTCTTTAACGCTTAAAGCTTCATTGTTAGCATCTATTCTACCTTGTATTTTTTTCTGTTCTTTTTCAGTCTTACTTAAACTTTTAACAGCTATGTCTGATTGTTCATTTGTTAATTTACGGTATTCTTCTAAATCTTTCTTAGATAATCCAGATTTTTGTGCTTTTTCATTTAGTTCAGATATTCTTTGTGCTACTTCTTTTGCTCTCTGAACTTTTTCATCATAGAATTTATTTGTAGCATCTAAAGATTTTTGATATAGATCATTATCGATCACACCATCTGCTAAGCTTTTATTAAGAATATCTATTTCTTTTTGACGTTTCTTTTCTAATTGATCAATCAATTCGTCTGTCATTTTGCCAGTTTTATCAATTAATTCTTTAGCTTGTTTGTCCGTTATTTTTCCACTGGATATCCTTAACTGTTCTAGTATGGATTTAGTATCATCAGAGTATTTTAGATATTTATCTAAAGCCCCTTTGGTTTCCTTAGATACACCTTTACCTAAAACTTTTACAGTGTCAGAAGCTTTTTTGTTTGAATTAGAAATACCATTAGCTACATTTTCAAAACCTTTTTTAAGTCCTTTGAGTCCTTCTCCAGTTTTCTTAAGTAAATCATCATTGGGTAAATTGTCATACCATTTCTTTAGTGCACCATTAACATTATCGTTTATAGTATTATCTAAATCTTTGAACCAGCCATTAAGTTTTTTTAATGACCCTACGACAGTATTAATAATCCCGCCGCCAAATACTTTAAAGATATTTAATAGTCCATTAATAGCATTTCTAAATTTTTCAGACTTAGCATAGGCTACTCCAAATACACCAACTAAGGCACCAACACCTAAGGTAATCCATCCAACTGGATTAGATAGCAACCCTATAGCAGTACCTAATTTGGGAACAATGTTAGTTAATCCACCAATTAAAGAACCTGCAGCTTTCGCTTCAGGCCCTAATTTACCAAAGAATTTTAGCAACTTACCAAATGGTCCAAATACGCCAGATATAACCATTCCTAGTTTGCTGAATACTTTTAATAAAGGGCCAACTGCCACAAGTGATATAGCTGAATATTTAGCTATATTCCCAAGTGTCTTTTGAGTAGAACTATCTAGTCCATTCCACCATTTAAGCACGCCTTTTATACCATTGCTCATAGTAGTAAATGCGTTTGCTAATTTTGCGCCAGTATCTTTTGCCCATTTTTGAGCTGCGTCTGATCTAAGTAATTTTTCAAATTCATGCAACGACCCTTTAGCTTGTTGGAATACACCGCTTAGTAAACTTTCTCCAATTTGACCTATATAAGCCTTAGTATTCTGAACCATACCTTGCCAAGACTTACTATAAGATTTAGCCATGCCACCAGCGAAGTCATCCATTACTGTTAAGAACTCTTCTGAACTTACTTTACCTTCAGTTACCATTTCTCTAAATGCTTCATATGACACGCCTAAGTGTTTTGCCATTGCTTTAGAGAACCCAGGCATACCTTCTTCAATCATATTCAGTTCTTGGGTCATGAGCTTACCTTGACCTTGTACACGGTTAAATATCATAGCCATATCAGATACTGGTCGGTTAGCACCAACTGCTGCATCACCTACAAGCTTGATGTATTTCTCTAGTTCCTTACCTTCTTTAACACCAGATGCCAATGCTCCTGCTGCAACGTCAGTACCTTCTGCCATTGTGGTCATACCACCATCAATAGCTTTAGTTACTTGGTCTGTTATCCTGCCCACTTCTTTAGTGGAATAACCTAGTCCTTCCAACTTAGCTTTAGCACTGTCTAAACCGACTAATCTATCAAACCCTAACTTTGCCGTGATACCAGCCATAGCAGTACCAGCTACTAAAGCAGGTTTGGTAATCTTGTTAGTTAATGATGTACCTACTTCGCCCATTTTTTGAGAGACGTTTCTTATGCTAGAACCCATACTTTCAAAAGTTTTTCCAATTTTAGTAAATTTAGAATTATCTATAGCTTGGTTCTTTTGAAATTCTTTTAAACCTTTATTAGCTTGATCTAATTCTCTAGTTAAGAAATGTAGTTCTTTTTCTTGTTCAGAAATACTCCGTTGTAGTGTTAAAGCTTGGTCACTTGCATAACCTTGTTTTTCTCCTACTTCATGATATTTTCTAGTTAAGTCATCTAAGTTCTTTTGAGAAGCACTCTGAGCACTACTTAGCTCGCTTATGTGCTTTTTGTATGAGTCTACGCTCTTTTCTCCATAATTGAACATTTTGTTAGATGAACTAACTTCTGACTTAAGCGTACTAAAAGACTTTCTAATATTAGCTACAGTTCTTTCAATACCAACATCTTGCATACTAAGTTGTATACGCATACTTCTAATGTCTTCTGCCAATACTTTCACCTGCCTTTCATATCAACGGCTACATACCAAAAGCTTCAAACATACTAGACACTTGTTTTTTCTTCTTGGATTCGCCGTTAAGTTCGTCAAAGACAAAATAAAAAGGCATATCAAGTACAGTGTTAACTGATTGATTGCCATCTTTAGTCATATCTTTAATTGTTGCTTTGAGATTGTTTTTATAATCTTCCCAACTTTTTACAGATGTTCCTTTTACTTCTGAACTCACTTCTTCGTCAATATGCTTGCCACTTGCTACAAACAGTATTTGCTCATAAAGTTCAATAATTGCATTTTGTCTATCTAAACCATTCATTATTTGAGTTTTGGTAAATTGGTTATCATAAATCCTAATAACTAGGTCAACCATTTGATGCATCTCATTGTTATTAGGATTGGTTTTTAGTGAAGCTAGGAATGATACACATTCGTATACTAGGAAGAATTTAATAGTAGGACGTGTCACAAATGTTTGTGTGCCTATAGGAACGCCTATGCTATCAAACTCGGTTACCAGTTCAATGCTATTGCTTTTCATCCCTTACACACCCTTTTATTTAGTAACTTTTTCTAGGTTTGCTTTTTGTTCATTAGTTTCGTTTTCTGCTTCGATTCCTTGCATTATATATCCAATGTTTTCTTCAAATACTTTGCCGGATTTTGCAATATCAATACCATCCAATAATTCTTCTACTGTAAATTGGTTGTTATACAAGTAAACGATTACTTCTGCAGTTTGTTTCATAGCTTCAAAGTCTGATTTAACTTTTTCTATCCCTTGTATCTTTTTATCGATAATTTCCATCTTAGATAAAGGCGTGAAACTAGGTCTGTAGAATGTTTTTGTTTCAACTTCTCCGTTATCCTTAACGTTAGTTACTAATTCGATACTCATTAATTTATTGTTTTTAGTCATTTATAATTACTCCTTAAATTTGGTTTTATAGTTTTTATTTGCAAATAAAAAGAGGGCATAAAGCCCTCATATAATAAAAAATCCCCTATTCAGCTGAAATGTTAGCCGATTTACTGTTCGGCGCTACTTCAACATTTTGGGGGTTACTAGGGTGTATTGCTTTCTTCTGTTTTGTCTGCGTCTGGGTGTGCTACTCCGAATAATGCATTCCATACTGCATCACGTTTATCAGTTGAACCATCTTCATCAGCACCTAAGAAGTAAGATTTTTTCTTCTCAAATCCTGGCACTTCTACTGGCATGAATGTGCCTGTTACTGAATCTTGAGAGAACTCAACGCCATCCTCTTTAGTTTGTCCTTCTGTGTCCCCCATTGATAGAACACCTTTAGGTAACGCTACATATTCAACGCCGCCTTGTTCAGTTGTTTTAGCAAATAAGATACTTACATATGGTGCGTTTGCTTCTCCGATACCTACTAGACCATCTTCGTTTTGCTCTAACCCGAACAATTTAACTCTGTCCTCAATAGGTAATTTATGGAACGCTGCTTCTACTTCAACTGGTGAAGATGCTTGCGCTACTTCTGCTACTTCGTTATCCCCGTATGCAGATTCTAATGAAGTTTCATTCGATACTGAAATCTCTTGTAAGTACTTGATACGTTCTGGGTCTGTACCACCTTGTACTGTGTCTTCTCCGTGCACTTTGTAATAAAATCCAGTTAAACCTGTAAACGATTTGTAGTTTTTAGCCATGTTTATTGCTCCATTTCTTTAATGTATTTTCGTCCTCTGAATTGTTTTGATTGTCTATATAAATTGAAATTTTCTTCATAAGTAGGATTAAATGACTGGAATTCTCCAAATCCTAAATCCCACATGATTCTTGCTACACGTAAAATAAGCTCCCTACTGAGTAAGGAGCCATTCACATTGCTTTTATTTTGTTTAACGAATATATCTACTTGAAAAATGTATTCATAAGTTAATGGATCATCGTCTGCAAAATCGCTCATTTTAGGAGAAATGAGTTCATCTATAACGATTACTGTGTTTTGGATGTCATTTGCATTAGGATAACTATAGAATTTAATACTATCGGCTGTAACATGCTTAGAAATAAGTTGGTCGTCTAAGAAAGTGTTATACAAGTACATCATGATATCTTGCATTACTTGTTCAACTCCCTTTTTAAGAGCGAATAATATAAGTCTGCATTGATTTTTACGGTTGTATCTACTTTCTGATAACCTTTAGGTTTAATGAAGTTACCTGCTCTATCGTGATAGCCATTATTAACTAAGTGTGCTAAAGAGGAATGTTCCCCACGCCAATAAAGATACGCAACATATTCATTACCTAATTTCTTAGCTTCTTTTAGGTCTGTACCTATAGCTAACTTACCTGTGTCTCTATCACTGTATAACTGGGTAGCAACTTTATTACGCATCATATTACCACCAGCTTTTAAAGCCCTTTGCTCTGCTTCATCTATAGACTTCCTACTATATTTCTTAGTAATTTCTTTTTCTATAGATTCCAGTCCTAAAATATCTACTCCCATATCTTCTCACCTACAATCTTTAAGGTGTTTTCTTCTTTAGGCGCGATATTCTTAATATTAAATTCTGAATCCTTGTACATACCTGTTTTAACCTCAAATGTGTGCCCTACAGTTGGTAAGAACTCCGGATAAACATTCCTAATTACAACCGTCACATTAACTTTTTCTGTTTCTAGTGAAGATATCTGAAAATCTTTTGTAGATGATTCGTATATCTCGCACCACGACTCATAGATATTTTCTTTACCACCCATACCTGGATATGGACTAGTATTAGTAACTGCATAGAATATAATGTAGTCTTTCATCGCACTAACTCTCATATGGGTATGCACCCCTTAACTTTTGAATGGCACCTAAAACGCCGTTTGGCATTGCTACATATTGCGTATCTGAATATGCAATTCTACTTTCAAAATAAAAGGAAGTGAGCAAATATAAAGCCTTCTCATAATTTTTGTTGTTTTCAAAAAATGATTCATCACGCTTATTATTATCTGGATAGACAGCATCTTTGATATCAGATTCTGCCCATTCCATATAACGTTTGATATTGTCATCTTCCATGTTATGAGTGACATGCATATGAACTTTAAGAGCTTCTAAATCCATTTACATCACTCCTTTATCATTCTGTAGCTGCATTGACAGTCACTGCTGATGTAGCTGTTTTATTTCCATCTTCCGTTGTGACAGTTATTGTTACTTCACCTTCTGAAACGCCTGTTACTGTACCACTATTTGTTACAGTAGCTACTGCTTCATCAGATGTAGAATAACTAACTTTCTTATTAGTTGCTGTTGATGGTACTACCGAATTTGATATCTTAGTTGTACCACCAACTTCAACAGTGGCAGTTTCAGGACTAACAGTTATGCCCGTTACTGCGATAGGTTTCGTTTTAAAAGCGGGAACATCAACTTTAGAAGACTCACCATTTTCATTTTTACGAGATACTTGGTAAGCACCTTTTGAATAATTAGTGTTTGCTTCTAAACCATCAATAGTGATCGTTACTTTACCATCAACATAATCTTCACTTTTGATTAGTTCACCATCTTTATAAACATTTAAAGTATCTGCCATGCTTTCACCTTCCTTTGTGCAATATAAAAACCCCTATTCTGCAGAAATAGTAGCTGATTTGCTATTTTCACTAACTTCTACATTTTGGGGAGTTTTAGGGTGTGTCTTCTGTTGAGTCGTCGCTTAAATCAACAACTACTGCTGCTTTGTGGTCTAACAAACGGCAATCTTGACGTAAAGCTACCATTAGACATTCACCAAAGTGCATGTAGTCTGTCCAATCAGCTTCATATTGAGAACGTTGGAACAACGTAATAGCATCTTTAAGGTTACCGAAGATTAATGTGTTAGCTCCTTTATCACCTAACATTTCGTCTGGTAACACAACTACTTTTGCTCCTAGCAATCGTTTTTGTGACGCTTCCTTAACGTCTGGTTGGATTAAATAACGGTCTTCTTTATCTGCTAGTTTATCTAAAGTGTTAAATCCAGTTTGCGAAACAATTGCTACGTTATTTTCATAGTTAGGAATAATGTGTTTGTTAATAACGTCTTTTAGTCCATCTACTTTATCTTTTGACGTAGCTCCACTAACTGTTTCTTGTGGAATTCTTGTATTATCGCCATCTTCCCCCGGTCCACCATTTTTTAACACATTAATAATCGCAGCATTTCGAGTTGCAGCAATTGTACGTGCCATCCATTGTTTTAACTCTCCTAGCACGTCAACTTTTGCATCTTCGATTGCTTCACGTGAGATACGGAAATAACCACGGTGTGTCTTGATATCGTATGCTAATTGGAAGAATGGTCTTACTGCTAATTCTGGGTTTTCGTCTAATTCATCAACGATTGGTAGCGCTGCTACTTCTGATTGACGAACAACTGGGTATCTACCCATACCGTTATCAACAGATTTAACTGTTACATATTGATCTAAATTGAATTCTACTTCTTTTAATTTAAGAATATCGTTTACAATTTCTTCTGGAATAACTACGAATCCAGAGTTTGTTTTTAATGAACCACCCGGAATATCTGCACGTGTTTCAATATATTCTTTAAAATCTCTTACCTCTTGTGAATCTTCTTCTGTACGATTTTCAAAATCGATAGGGTCTGCTACATAATTTGAGTTGCCCATACTTCTATCCTCCGTCTCTTGTGTTTGCTTACTCTTGTCATCATCTTTGTTTTTGTCGTCACCTTCGTCTTCATTAACTTTGGTTTCGACTTCTTTTAAACGTTTATCAATTTCTTCGATTTTTTCTGCTAGTTCCATTGCTTCTTCCGGTTTTTCTTGATTCAAAGCCTCGTCTGCTCTTTTTTCTAATTGAGCTCGTTCTGCTCTCAATCTGATTAATTCAGTCTTGTTAGCCATTTATATCGCTCCTTTTTTAGGTATAAAAAATAAGCATCGTCCGGAGACATGCTTTATGGATGTATTATTTATGGCGTTCACCTTCGCCAAATATTATTTTTTAAGCTTTAACAACTTCATTTTCGCTTTTGCTAGTTCCATTGACTTGTTAAGCATGATTTGCTTTTCTTCATCTTCTTGTATTGCTTCAATACTTCTTAATGCAGGTGCTACGTCTGTATCCTTATAAGCAGGGTATGTTACGACACTCACATCTCTAATAGTTTTGATTTTATTTACTGTACGCTTAAATAAACCGTCACTACGTTTTTCAAATGTGTCTCCGTCTTTATCAACCGCAAACCCAAAAGAGCATTGGTTGACGTTGCCTAACTTTACGTTTTCGTATAAATCTTTTGCATAAGAAGTGTTGGGCAATTGGCAACGGAAATGTAATCCCTCATTATCTACTTTTAAATCAAGTGTATTTGCAGTAGTACGACCCAACACATAACTAGAATTATGATCTATTAAACAACGTACATCGGATAAATCAGCATCTTTAAGTGAATTTGGTGTTACGGTTTCAACAAACTTTGTTTGCTTACCTAAAGGATTACTTTCAGTGTTAAAGCGTAATGCGTAGCCCTCAATAATCATCTTGTCGTCATCTTTAGCAACTATTTTATCTGCTGTTCTGAACTCCATTTCATTCATTAATATCACCCCTTTCTGAGGTTATAGGTTTAGGTGCTGAATGGTTGGTAGATGGCTTTCTTAATTGATAGTCATCTGCAACATCAGCAGAGATGTGGTTAAGGTCAAATCTAGGTTTAGCGCCAATACCATTAGGATATGGTTCTCGTCCTGTAAGCCCTCTGTATTCATCATGCGTGATAGCACCTTTATCGAGTTCAGCTCTTAAGTTTTCTGTGTAAGCTTCCCAATCAATCTTACGGAAAGTACTTGTATCAAATGTAAATTCTTTGTTGTATTGATCTTTACCATTAATCAATTTAAAGTCCAATTCTGCTTCCCACGTTTTCATATAACCATGTAAACAACTGTTTAAGTAATCGTTATTTGTGTCTTTTATAGATGTATTAGGTTGTTCTACACCAAACTTGCTTAGTGGTATATTAAACGCTTTTGCTATAGCCTTTGTTGGTGTCTGATTATTGTTAATAACATCAAGTAATGAACTATCAATTTCTAACTGCTCATATTCTAAAGAACTGTCTAATACAAGAACCTTACCAGCGTTATTTTCACCAGAATTCTCTTTTGTAAATTCTTCACGCAACTTGTTTCTAGCTTGAGGGCTTAACGTTGCATCTTTGGCTTTTAACAAACCAGAATGTTGTCCACCGTTAGCGAAAAACTTACTATAAAAGTTTTTAGTGAACCTTTGAGTATTCAAATCATCTTCTAATGCATCTAACACTCTTAAAGCGTTAATACCATCTAACGTAAATGGTTTAATATCAATAATATCTTCAAATGGTACTTGAATATATTTCCCATCGTTAGTATTAACGTCATATATAAAGTTACCATCAGGTTTCTTTCTAAGATGAACACTAGACGTCTTGAGGTAATATAACTCGTACACATGGCCTACTGGATTACGGTCAATCTTGATATAACCATGACCAGTTAACAATGCGTTCATCATTACTGCATATTTCATTGTATAAGCATTCATATAAGGGTTAGGTTTTTTATTAAGCAGAAATTCTAGCCTGTCGCTTTCCTTGTATACACCATTTTCTTTCACTTTTATATCTAGTTTAGAGATATCGCGTGATAGCAAGTTTACGGCAGTCCATAAATCACTGTTCCTTAAAGCCTTATGCTCGTTATAACTCAATTTACTTAGTGGTATTGAGCCAAATGAAAAAGTAGTTAACAAATCACCGTTATCTGGTTCGTTTACATAGTCATTACTACTTCGAGTTTCGTAAAAGATACCCATTTTCATTTTTCACCCCTTTCGTTACTTTTTGGTTGGTTTGGCTGCTGAATTCTGTTCAACCACTAATATGATAGAAACAACAACCAACGTTACACCGGTGGTAATTAAACCACCCACCATGCCGAAACCAAAATAACTAGCGATGTTAATTAATATCAAACCTAATAAAAAAAGGATAGGTACAAGATATTTACTTAGTACCGACCCTATCAGTTTTAATGCGTTCATTTTTATCCTCCTAAAATAATTCGATAGATTCTGTATTACCGAACACAAATACTCTGTATGGTGTTGATTCAGTCAACTTTTCTTCCATATAGTTTTCTTCTTGTTCACTTAAATAGTCTGGTGTTATTGCAAACATAATTCTATTTTCTTTATCGATATAAAATTTCATGTAATTTCCTCCTAAAATCCGAAATCATCAGATAGTATCCAATCTTCAAGATCGCGTTTAAATTCATGGTTCATTGCTACTGAATATCCACTAGTCAACGCAACTAAAGCATCAATTTTGCTTCTATTAATTTGTTTGTCTAATATAATGTTACCGTTATTATCTGTTTTAGTAATAGCATTATTTATGGCTAACCCTAAGTTAGGGTTAGCGTTGTGTTGTATTTTCTTCTCAAACACATCTAGTTTGAATTGCTTCAATGCAGGTGAAAGGTTTCTAAAGTTTTGAGCTACTTCGATTAATGGGTAGTTAGTTTCATTCTCTAACTTAGAAATGACCGCCTGTGCGTTCCACGGGTCATACATAATGCCTTTAACTACTAACTCGTTAGATTCTATGTAATCTATTAACCAATTACATACCTGTTCATAGTTGATAATTCCTGAATGTGTATTTGTTAATGTTGCCATGTCTGTTTGTACTAAATACATGTAATCAATCTTATCTCGTTTAGATTTTTCTTCGATTGGGTTCTTAGTACCGACAAATACGTGTGAATCAACGAAATAATTCTTGTCTTCTAACGGGAATATCATTCCTACGGCTGTTAAGTCATCACTACGGCTTAAATCTAACGAAAGGTAAACATTACGTCCTGTTATATCTAATTTATCCTCTTTATAGCAGTTATCCCAATCTTGTTGAGCGATATAGGTCTCTTTGCTAGATTGTCTCCATAAATTAAAGTTCTTAACCAACGTTCCGTTAATATCTTGCTTTTGTATTGCTTCATTTAAATCATTTTTTAGATTTTTCATTAACGTTGGTTTTAATTTTCTGTTTGCTAATAATGGATTAGATTTTTCCCATGTTGTATCATCGTATATTTCTTTTTCGTTATCTTGTTCTGCTATGAACGTGAAATATGTGTCGTTATCTTCCTTGCCTTCCAATACTTTGGTTAAATAATCATACTCCGTCTTCATTGGTCCGTTTAGGTTAAACCCTGCTGTACTGATAATGATGTTCATAGGATTATCTAGTAACACTTGAGAACTTTTTACAACGTCGTACACTTTAGTATCAGAGGATGCATGAAACTCATCTAATAACGAGAAACTAATTTGATAACCATCTAAGTTGTTAGCTTCTTTAGATAAAGGTTTTATTTTACTCCTATCTTTTAAGTTAATGATTTCATTTTTACTCGGTATAATCTTAACTCTCTTGTTAATCTTCTCTGATTGCTTTGTGATAGCTTCTAATTGTGTTTTCATCATATTCCATGTAATAGAAGCTTGTTCTCTACTTTGTGCTGAACTCGTAATCAAACGTTCATTCTTAGGATTAGTGCCATATAGGAAGTCGTATAACCCCAAGCCAGATATTAAAATAGATTTACCATTCTTACGGCTCATTGATATATAAGCTTTAGTAAATCGTCTGTTACCTTCTTGTGTTTTCCAAGCCATAATTGAACCCACAATAAATCTCTGGAAATCTTCAAGTTCCATTGTTTCTCCGGTAGTTGGGTTAGGTAGCATTTCTAAGAACTTGATTACCCTGTTAGATTCTTTAACATCAAAATAGTATTCATCACTTTCATGTAAGAACTTTAAATGTCTTTCACATTCTTTTTTAACTTTTTTACTTGCTATAATATCTCCTTTATAAACGGATCTAGCATAATCAGTTACTGGGTCTCTCATTTTAGTCATTCAACATCTCTCCAAATTCATCTTTAGTTTTTTCTTCTTTTTTAGGTGTAATAACCTTCATACGTGCATCAATGTTTAAACCTAGCTTGTTTGAAAGAGATATTAACCTGTCTGTTGAATCACGTTGAGCTGTATAGTAACTTGATAACTTCGTACCTCTTTCTGTTTCGATTACCATGCCTTCTTCGTTAACTCGTTGAGTAGCATATATATAATTACTGTACGTTTGGCAATAAGCAACGACTAGAGATAGGTCTAAGTCTGCTATTGGCAATTCTTCAAGTAATTTAGTAATTCTTTTGTATTCTTTCTTTGC
>RWZD01000087.1_pt1 | contig 22529 bp, 29 predicted proteins | sample 2187771 | NCBI WGS metagenome assembly RWZD01 (sample SAMN10531866, study PRJNA481165) | viral metagenome | isolation source: viral particles purified by filtration and ultracentrifugation from about... | place: USA: Tennessee
CGCGCCTTCCATACCTTTAATGATTAAGTCAGCGGCTTCTGTCCAACCCATATGGCGTAACATTATATTCTAATAATGCATTTAAACATATGATTAATATTATATTTTTATCAGAATTAAACAAATAACCCATGCTCTTCATTCATTTATAACTGTTTGATTTATTAAATAACACAAGTTAATTTTGGGGAAGCACTTAGTAATTGATAGCTAGATGATGTCGCCAGTAGAACCGACCGATTCATATAATCAATCAATTATCAATTTCTGGTGTCTTATCGGTGTCCTGATTTTCTTCCTCTTCTTTTTGTCTGCGTTCTTCTTCCGCTTTCTGCGCTTCTTCCATCTCACGCATTCTCACGTTATAGATGGATTGCTCTGGCATCTGTACACGAACAGAAATAAAACGACCATCAGGGATATCAATCGGGTCGCCGTCTTTGTAATCATCAATATCATTACGGGCAAATTTAGGTGCATTAGGATGAGTGCGATGATATGTTTTTACGAGAATAGAACCGTCCCCCATAACTTCAGAGTCTACCCATATCAACGGCTGTTTATTAACATCAAGTGGAATTTCAATACCACCATCAACACCACCCCAACCTGCATCTGAGTTAAAGCCGAGTACACCTTCGATAAGATATTCACCCTGAGCTACTCGAGTAACTGTAGCACCTTCTGATTCATCGTTAGTGGTGAATGTACCGTCGGGATTGATGTTAATTACAGGAGAAGCTCGTTTAATAAAACCATTACTGTCAGTTGTAGTGTTAGATGTGCCCCACAAATTGTTAAATTTTATAGGGTTTGATCTGTTTCGATTACTAGACGCAACAGTGACGTTTCCTGTTAAGTAGCTAGTGGATATTGTCGCCCATGTATCGCCTGTAGTTAAAAATAGGATAGGGGAATAAATTGTTCCAAATTTTCCTGGGTTTGAAGAAGACCTAAATATTTGAGAATGATTGGAATCAAAAACTTTAGATGTTAATTTACTTTCATCTAAACCTTCACTTCTCCCATTTCCAGCAAATCCATAATCCCCTTGAACCATTACCTGACCGTCTTGCCTAGGAAACCTAAGAACACTAACATTAGAGCCTTTAGAATCTCTATAAGCTAAAGATAAAATCTCATTATCCGATGAATTAGTTTCCAACATCGCATACTCACCGCTAGCTTTATATAGCCTTAAGCCTGCCCAGTGCTGTGAGCCATAAACTAATATGTTATTTCCCTCTTTTACAGCCAATTCTCTTGTTTTTCCAACTGGAACCCTCGGTATAAGTAAAACGCCATTCCATGTCTTATCTAAATTATACTGAAAGAATCCTAAGTCCTTACCATCCCCTACTTTGGGTGGATAAATATTTAAATAGTCATTACCATCTCTAGTCACTGATATTGGATTTGCAGATACTCTAGCGGTGACATTACCTCCTGTTTTAATATCCAACTTATTGGCAATATCCCCCTGCATCTTCTTAATGCTATCGAGTGTGACCTTTTGCCCATTAGATAACTCAACTGTCACCACACCGTTATTCATCATCCATTGGTCCATTGCTCGCAGAAAATACGTCGTATCTGATGCAATGGCGGTCATGCGATTATTAGCGTCGCTGTATGAGTTCGGCTCAGTGAGATTAATACTGTAACTGGTGTTTTTTACGGTAAATGTAGCCGGTTGTGAAATGACTAATTCTGTATCACTATTAACTCTATCCACCATATAAATAAAATTAGCATTACCATTTTTAATTAAAATAATGGTACCTGAGCGAATAGCGGGATTATTAACTGTCCATTTAGTACCTGTGCCAGAGACAATAGCAGACCCTGACACTGTGCTAACAGTGCCTGTTGTGTATATCATGATTTATTTCCTAAATTTATTTTTTTATAGGTGAATTATCTTTGCAATATATTTTGTCAAACATATCAGGGTGAACCCAACCGCCTTGCCATAAACCTGCTTTACCGTATCCGAAATACATATTATTATCATTATTATAGCGACTTAATTTAAAACTCTGATATTTTTCAATAGTCTGAATTTTAATTAAACCAACACACTCCACTGTCTGATAATTTATAGGTTTTCTATCAGCACAGCCTGAAATAAATACCGCAATAGATAATAAAATTATTTTTTTCATAATACCTTCTTAATATCGCTCACATCTATTATTAAGCAAGTAGATGGAAATCTAGATAAATCACGATTTGCACTGCCTGTGCCCCAAAGAACAGCTTCTTTATATCTTACTTGTAACGTATTTCCCACTCTTTTAATAAAAGTATCCATCCAAGCCCCTTCAAATCCATCCTCCCATATTCCTCCCATTCCGCCACCAAAAACGAAAGCTAAATCTTTTATATTTGGTAATTGATAATCAATATCTTCTTTCCATGATGCAATAAAATATCCTACTATTTTTAGCACCCCCCAATTAGAGTTATAAACAGTCTGTTTTGTACTACTATTTTTTATAACGACTCCATATTTTTCTTTAAAAATATTATTAGGAAAATCACCAAATTCAAATACATCAACACTACCCGAAGAATCATTATAAGGTTGGGATATCTGGATATTTTTGTCACTTCCTTTTATGGCTCCCCCAATAACTTTAACAAAAACATTGTTAGGTGATACAGCAAATAACTTTGTAGATGAATGCGGGGCGTTCGGTAATTCAGTATAATATCCTTGATTTCCAGATACTATCCCGCCTTTCATTACAACAGTCTGCTTTCTAATACAGTTCATAACCGTATTAAAGCTATCTATTTGAACATGGCGATCCTTTCCTTTTATAATAATGCCATATTTACCCATCAATATACTCCATAATATAACCTAATGATGTCGTCATATATATCGATTAAGCCATTTCTATAAACATTATCGAGTTCAAGAATAATTACCCCGTTATTAATATTTAAAGTAACATCTCCGGCTAACCCTCTCATAAAGGAAGTCCCAAACCAAGCAAATACTTCTCCATATTTATTTAGATCAGAATGGTCATAACTAAAGGTTTTTTTAGTCATAAGTGGTATAGGAGTAATATCATGCCAACCAACAATTCGGCCGACTCTATCAGATGTATTTAATAAATTAATTCCATATTTTTTAGATTTGATTACCATTCCATAATTATCGCTCATTTGTGATATCACCAATAATAACAACGTTATACCCAGTTTCATCTTTTACATATAAATTTTGATTGGTTAATGTTGTTCCGCCATTACCACCATACATTTCCAGTTTGTTATTTTTAACGTCAATAATAAATCCAGATTTACCAGGCACATAATTATCTGATCTTATTGACTCTGAAAGAACCATTTCACGGATAGAGGCCTTATCTAAAAACGCTTCTTTAACAAAAAGCTGTCCATTTTTAACAGCCATAAACAATTCCATCTTGCCATTTACAGGGTTATACCAAGCAAAGTTATTCGCGTTATAACCGATATAGGACTCCAGTTTCCCGTTCTTAACCTGAGCACTAATTACTTGCCCTGCTGCATTGTATTTCACGTTGTTATGAACAATCGTAATGTTGATGGAATGGGTAACTACACCGTCACCGGTTTGACTAAATTCAGCCTGCATTTTTTGGTTAATCATTCCCTGCTGTTTGCCGAATTGCGCTTGTACCTGCTCTTCGGATTTAGCCATGGCTTTATTCGTTTCAGATATCGCCTCTTTGTTAGTCGCAACATCTGCACGAATACGGCCGATTTCTTTATCTGTATTGCCTAACTTCTGGTTGGTATCATCAATGCGTTTATTTGTTGCATCATTGGTTGTTTTTAACTCTGTGCGGATCTCCGTAGTTGTTTGGCCGAACGCCTTGTTTAACTCGGTTATTGATGTTTGAGTCTCCCGAATCGCCGATTTATTCTCACCAACAGCAGAATAAATTTCTTTGATTTCCTGCGCCCATGCTTCATTATCAGAAACTCGGAGTTGTTGTAGTTGAGTAATGCCGGCCTGCGCATTAGCAGAACGTTGCAATACATCCGTAGAGAGCGAGTAAGTGGCGTTTGTCAGTACTGCAATAGACTCGGTGTTCCATTTCAGTTCTTCGCTGAGTTGTTTGAAAGCCTCCGTTTCTCTAACCGTGTTATCTAAATCATCAAAAATATCTGTGGGTAGCGAAACTGGAACACCAGAAGCTTCTACGAAAACAGATTTACCGTAGCTATTGATTGTTCTGATATAGAAATAATACGTGTGGCCAGCTTTTAAATTCTCTTGCGTCCAGAAATTCCCTTGACCAACTTTGTTTGTTTTGGTGATCACCTCATTTTCAGAAAGATTAGCGAGTTTCTTTTCACTAAACCAAAACTCAAAGGTATAACCAAATACAGCACTATCGCCCTGCCTTGGTGATGCTGTTAAACTGAACATACCCGGTGTTATTTCAACACCAATCGGTGCAGGCGGTGCCTGAATAGCAAAATCACTGATAGCGGGTGCAGACATGGCGCCGGCCACATTAATTGCTCTCACCTCAACACGATAAGTGCCTCTTGTTAAACCGTTTATATCAACACGCTCACCCGGTACCTGAATAGACTGTATAACCTTTCCATTCTGGAGAATATTAACCGTGTTATAGCGAATATCCGATGCCACGTTCTGCCATGAAATATACCCTTGAACAATATCCGTAACAGAGAGGGGAACAAAGGCCAGATTAATCGGTGCGGGTACACCACCAGTGGGTAATTTAGTGAATGGGGGTCTAACAAAAGGTTTACTAGCTAAGTCTTCATAGATATAAGGACCATCTTCTTCGAGAGTAATCTCTACCCCCTCTGATGGGTGAAATTTCCAATCAGCAATACGAAATTCTAAATCACTGATCCCTAATGAAGGTAACTCGAGCTTGATAACATCACCAGGGCGATACGCATAGCCATCTAAATTCATGCGTAATTGAATACGACGACCGGCACGTTTTTTACGTAAATAAAGATTGGCTAGTCGATTGGCTTGGTATGGACTGGTTACAAAACGGTAGTCCATATTTTCTTTAATTTCTAAGCCGTCTTCTTCTATCCACTCCTCAATAACTACGGGTTCAAAATCAGTTTTGTTATATTGTTGCTCCGCATCAACGAAAGTACCGTAAATCGCATTAGTCGCATCACGCAAAGAAAGTTCCGGTGTCACCGTTACCGTATCGATAATTTGTGACTCATCAATTGTGAGTAATGCAGGCCCATTATAAATCTGCATCAAAATACCGTGCTTACCTGCAATATAGGTCGGTTCGCCGGCAATGCATTTATGCATCATCTCTAATACAGAAGCGGGACTCTCTTCAAGTTCATAGGCACCATTTAATGTATATCGAGGCTCACTTTTTCCATCAGGCGTTTGTACGGTTTCATCACAAATATCTGCTGCGACTTTAAATGCATTCCAATCAATATCAGAGTCCGGAACCCCCAAATAGTGACGGTAATAATCTAATATGACCAAAGCACCATTATTTGACCACGCTGTTTTTTCGGTACGGGGATCGTAAATTTCTTTTCCCCATAGTTCACTTTTAACGTTAGGAACACCATAAGGGAACTTTTCTTGATCAAAGCGTAATGTTAAGCGTAACCATGAAAGGCCTCGACCAATCATATCCTCTTTCCATGAAGGGGCATGTTTTAATAGGTATGGATCCGCCTCAGTTCTACCGTTATGAAATTCGTATTGTGCGTTGTCGCCTAAATCTTCAATTTTGTCATCATTGAAATAAATTTGACCTAATTTATGAATGGGATGAGAGGCTATGGCTAACGCCATGTAGAGTTCTTCATTTTCGTCTTGTTCGCCCTCTTCCTCTTCAGCAAAGAAAAGCAAACCTGACATCATTGTTTTACCTACAACGACCGTTTCTGGTGCTGATGCTGAACGCAACATCTGTTTACGTTCGGACTGATCCCGATAGCCTGAGCCGGGCACCTTATCTTTAAAGATAAACGCACTTGCAGCTTGAACAGCAATGCCAGCAACAATTAATGCAGTCCCCAAACCACCCGTAGCAATAACACCTGCTATCATTAAGCCCGCGGAGACAACGCTTGTGACAGTCTTACCCATTTATTGTACTCTCCATGCTTTTATTGGTTTATTGCTCACCGCACGAACGCCATCTGTTGAGACAGCCCATAATTTACCCGCCCATAACACCCCTAACGTTTCTCCTTCGTCACCCTCGAACATCACAATGTCACCACGACCAGCTTCATTTGTTGGAATTTCATCAAAAAAACGGCTCACTGCTCCGTCCAATGTTCCAAACTCTTTTTGTAACACTCTGAATGCGCCAGTTTTTGTTTTATAACGCCCACGAATACGTTCGCAGGGATCGAAATTACAAACGGCTATGACACAGTCAGAAGCAAACAAACAACAATCATGTTCACCCCATACGAAAGGGCGATTAATGGCATTTTTCAAGGTTTTAGGTAGGCGAGTAGTCCATTGAGGGTGTCTCATGATTTTCTCCAGACAATAAAAAACCCGCCGAAGCGGGTTGACAAGAAATATATTTAATTACTTTCTATTTCTAGTTTTTTAATTAAACGTTTTTTATATTCTTCTAGGTTTTTTATTTCACAGTCAATTTTTTTACTACTTTCTTCTAGATATTCCTTTGAGTACTGCTGTAATTCTTCAACTGTTTCTATTCGACCTCCTTTTAAGTTTTCTATTTCTTCATTGGTATATTTAGGGCATCCCTCATACCATTCTTTATTGGAGTCAAAAGAATAAGTTGAAGCAGAAAAACAGAATAATAACGTTGCTGTAATAAATATATTTTTCATAGCAAACCTTTAATCATTTATAAATAAACGCAGGTGCATTTTTCTTGCTACCCCAATAAATAGCCCGATCAGCCATCTGCGCCACATAACGAAATATCCTATCGCCCTTTTTACGTTTAGACCATGATTCATCAGTAAATCTGTCAGGTAACCCATAAGACCAGCGTTCAAATCGATTAGAAACAGTCACCGCTATTTCATTCTCTTCACCTGTTGTCACGCCAATTGTGGATATTTGGCCAGCAAATAAAACCTCAGCAAGTGTAGGTTTTCCCTCTTCATTTAATGCAACTAACATCAACTGCGCATTTCGCCCACGAACTCGCTCATTCATAACTTCACCAATTAATGAAGAATCAAAACCTGAGAGTTTCATAATAAGCTGTTGTGGGCTTGTGGTCATATTTTCCCCCACAGACTCAATTGCACCAAACTGACCAACACCTTGGTAAATTTCACCTGCAATAATGATATTACCCACACCGGTATGTGCTCTTACAACACCTGATTTAAGATCTAAACGAGAGGCAACAACCAAATAATATCCTTCATTAATTGCCTTAACCATGCCATTACTAAAGGGATGATATTTCATGTTAATGCCTCCTCGAATGATAGAGAAGTGCTGGTCAGTATGCCTGGTTTACGTTGGAAATTTCCCTGATCATTACTGGTTAATTTAAAAATGCCGTAGGGTACTTCATTTTCTATCAAATCATTTACTGCAGGTGCGTAACGCAATATGGGGGCAATAGGAATTGTTGCATTTCCTTGTGCATCACTGATCACATTCGCTGTCACACGCTTCAGTTCATCATTTACAGTGATATAATCACCAATGCGTAAAACAATGCTATTGGGTAACCAGTCTTTACTCTCTAATAGTTTTCCAGATTGGTTAGGTTGGCTAACTTTAGGTTTACCGCGTTGAGTTAAACCAGAACGCGCCCAATCACCAATTTTCACTCGACCACTCTCACCATCTAACTCAGCAACAAATGCCTCTAAAACCCTTGCTTGCTCATCAGTCAAATTATTAAATGACATACTGCATCGCCAACGCGAACCAGGGAAGCGCACGGTCTGCACACTTCCTGTAAAGGTTGATGTAAAGGTTTTGCTGTTACTCACGAGTTGCCAACTCAGCGTGGTTGGCACGATGGAGCGTGGCCACGATAATATCGTTGCCATTTATCGTAGATTCCTTCTTAACGTTCCATTGGTTTGAAAGTCTCGCATAATGTCAGATTTAGCTTTTGAAGCGCCTTGCTCAGCTCCTATTCTTGCTGCTTCCTGCATAGCTTGATAAAGCGCTTCATCGCCATTACCTGTTACATGAAATGTTTGATGAATAATGGTATCACCTGAAGCGGTAGAGTTACTTCCGGTTGCTCTAACGCCTAAAGAGCCATCAGGTCCACGTTTTAAAGGCATAATAGCTTCACTTCCTGCTTCCCCCATCAGACCAAGATTAGGCGCACCACCTTTTGCAAAGGCAAATAACGTTGGAGAGCTCACAACTTGATTACTATATTGGCTGAGGCTTGGTGAACTATAAACATCCCCTTTGGCGTTCGCTTTTACACCCACCTTACCCGCTTTAGCACCACTTGTTGCACCACCACTCCCCGCAAAACCACCCATCAATCCAGTCAATGCGTTGGTAATTTGAGCTTGAATAGCGATACGAATAAGATCAGAAATGATTGAACTGGCTAATGAGGAAGAAAATTCTTTAATGCCTTCTGAAAAAGATTTTGTTCCCATTAGCATACCAGTCATTGCATTGGCGGTTCGTTGTTCAACTGCATCAACTAAATTCATCTGCATGCGTTGCCACATGCCTTGAGATGCGTAAAACTCTTTACTTGATTGATACTGTGCTTCTTTTGATTTATTTGTAGCGGCAATAATCAATTGCTCATAGCGCTCTTTGCTCACTAACCCATCTTCATAGTAAGCCTGATAAAGCGCTTTTTGTTCTTCCAATTGATTTCTGAGTTGAATAACGGGATCTATTTCACCAAGGATGCTGATATTCGGGAGAGAAATACCTTTTGCTTGCTCTGACAGGCGGTACTTAGACATATCTTTGTCCATCTGCATCCGCGCGTATTGATATTCTTTTTCTGTTAACAACCTCTGTTCAAACAGAGACTTCAACTCTTTTGTCATTTCTTGTTCATTACGCAATGAAGTACGCATCGGTGAATATTTTTCTGCTAACTCTGCACGCTGTTTCATGTGGTTTTCAGCGTTGAGTGTTTTTAATCGCTCATATTCCTCTTGCTTCATACCACCAGCTTTTAAGCTTTCCTGAAGCTTACGCATCGTCTCAGACTCACTTAATGATATACGCTCTAAGCTGGTTGCGTGCTCTTGCTCTATTTGCATACGTAGTTGATGATATTGATTCACCTTTTGTTTAGAGCCTGAAACTAGATCATTCCCTCCATCATTTCCACCACCTCCTCCGGCATTCACTGGCTTATCTTCTTCAGTTGGCTGGCTAAAAACCCCAGCTTTTAATGTACTCTCTCGATTCGCAATTTTTTGCTTTCGGATTTCAATTTCTTTGTCTATATCCTCAATTTCGCTTAATACTTTTCTTCGCCCTTTTGCAAACTCCTCAGAATCTTTTCCCCAAAGACTGACTGCGGCATGACCAAGCCAACCGCTATCTTTAATGGAAGACATTTCTCCTTCTCGCTTTTCTGAATAAGTAACTTGCTCTCCATATAGTCGTTTTTTTTCAGACTCTAGTAAGGCAAGCTCTTCTTTTATTTCATCAAGTTGAACTTCTATTTTTACCCTAGAAAGACGTTGAAGCTCAGTAATAGTTTCAACCACAGCCCCTTTCATTCCCTCTATTTTCAATTTAGCCTCATCGGCCCTAGTTGCAAAATAATAAATGGCTGAGCCCGCCAAAGCCAAAACACCAACTGGTCCACCTAAGGCGGAAACAACACTTCGGAGTCCTAAACTAGATGCGCGTAAAGCCCTTTGGCTATATGAAAGCTGGTTATTTGCTGCGATAAGTCTCTGTTTTCCTATTGCCTCTTGGCGTTCTGCTTCTCTAATTTGCCTATTTAAGGCTAAGTATTCTTTTTGATAATTCGCATTAATGCCGTACTGTCTCATCAATACAGATTGAGTGCCTAATCTCCTTGACTCCTGTTGAGCTTGTTCTCTTGATGCTTTTGCTAAATCAATGGTTTCTTGAGCATTCTCCCTCATTTGTTTCGCATTATTTCTCACTGCAGCTTCATTTTTCACCCATTCTTTGGTTTGCTCTTGAAGCCCTCGGGTCATTCTGGCACCAATAACAGGGAGAACTGCATATGTGCCTACGTTAACCAATGTGGATAAATTATTTGATAACGTATTGATGGCATCTGATGCGGATTGAATGCCTGTTCTTAACGGACCATTTGCCGATTGACCCGCTTTAATGGCGAGCCCTTCAAACGCACTCGCTAAATTTTGTAAATCACCATTAAGATTATTGGTACGCTCTTTGGCTTGCTCATAGGCAGTTTCGGTACCCGTAAGTGCCTTAGTCAGCTCTCGAACCTTATCGGTATTTTTACTCAGTATCATGGCAGCATTAACATTTTCTCGACCGAATATTTTTGTTAACGCAGTTGTGCTGTAGTTTTTTTGTGCTAAGTTTTCCAATGCAGTTGTCATTCCAACCACTGATGGTTTGAGCTTTTTGTCAGTACTCGATTCTAAAATTAAAATCATGTTGCGCAATGCCGTTCCTGCATCAGCGCCCTTAACTTCACGCTCCGCCAACGTTTGGATAACTGCGTTCATTTCTTCAAAAGGGACTTTAGCTTGAGCGGCCGCAACACCTCCTTTTTTAATCGCCTCTGCAGTCTCATTAACTTCTGAAGCGCCATATCGAGAGCCTGCTGCAAGCACATTAATATAACGATCCGCATCCGATACTGATGCACCGAACTGATTAAGCGATAAGGCAAGTGTTCTAGTTGCGTCTGGGAGGGTAGTACCTGAAGCTTGAGCAAGAATTAAGGAGCTTTTTGTTACATTAATCAGTCCTTCACTTGTTTTCATCAGCTCAGGCTTGGACGCTGCCATTAATTTAATAGCTTCTGCCGCCTGCATAGCACTGTATTGTGTTGTTCGCCCCATCTCTTGAGCCGCTTCATCAAATACTTTTAGCTGATCACCCGCAGCACCGGTAATTGCCGCTAAATCAGAAAGCGCTTGTCCATATTGACGAGAAATACCTAAAATACTCCCGATAGAAAGACTCACCCCGCCTACCATCGCTAACGATCCCGCAACCTGCTTAACTGATGTACCAATAGAATGAAAGCTATCTGAAACATCTTTAGCATTTTGTTTTGCTTTTCTTGAGAAGCGCTCTGTTTCACGTCCTGCGTGATTCATCGCATCAGTGATATTACTGCGGAAACTAGCGTCATTCAGCAATAATCCAACACGTAAATCGGCTAAATTGGTGGCCATAGTTATCTTCCTATCATTTTCATTACGTCAGCACATTGCTGCTCAACTGATTTAGTGGTGCTTACGATTTTGGGGGGGGTTTCCGAAGCGGGAGTGCTCTCTGATGGCGGTATCACACTTGATTTTTCATGTTTGAGTGTGAAGTAAGCCTGCCAGCCCAATAAGGTATTGGCAGGCAAATTAAGAACACGAAAGGGATCGATTTCCCCTAACTCTTCACAAAGCTGATAAGCAAAATAGAGTAGAGGACTATCGGTTAGTTTTTTTTTGCCTCCTCTAGAGTGCCAATAGAGTGTTTTTTCACAATATCAATTGCTTCTATCAATATTGCGTTATCATGAACGTTAACCAGTTCTTCTGGTTTAGGTAATAATGATTTGTTTATCGGCTTGCCGTCATCATCAACGAGGCAATTGAGCAACATACTGACATTTTTTAGTGACGATTCGCGAAATTTCCCCTGACGATTTAAATCAGAGACATCCGTTTCAAGTTGCATCAGCTCATTGGCTGTCATACGACGAATATTCACTTTCACACCGCATAAGATTTCCACTTCAATAATCTGTGGCTTAGCGGTGAGTAAAGAGGCTTTTAATCCTTTCATTAATCATTTCCTTCTGTCGGTGGTGTCACTGTAGAGGTTCCCCAAACTAGGTTATTTTGTTTACCTTTTACGGTGATTTGAATAGCCTCGTTAGCAGGAGCTGAGACGTCATTTAATTCCCAGCCTGACAATGAAAGGATCATGGTTGCCGTACGTTTATTAGGAAGCTCACAATAGAACTGTACCGTTTCACGCTTTTCTGCTGCATTCAGGAATGCAACAAAATTTTCATTTTCTGGATCATCAATAAAGCCTAACGACTTTTCAGGCCCTTCTGGTAAGTCAGAAATAAATTGCTTGTTTTTATCAATTAAAACGGTGACATCAACAAAGCTACCTGATTGACCGGTGGCACCTAGTGACTTACAGTTAATGAGTGGCTTCATTTGCTCGGCGGTGTCACCCACTTTACCAAATTTAACAATAGTGCCTGCCGGTAGCATGGCGTATTCTGGCGATGTTTTTTGAACAGCCATAATTTAAGCTCCTAGAATAGGTTTATTTAAATTGTCTGAGTGCGTCTCTGATTTCAGAAACGAGAATTTTGAGTACCGCTTGTTTGTTGTAATCCAAAGCTGGGCGAATAAATGGATGGGCGATTTGCTTAATGGTGCCAAATTCCTGCGCTCTCGCTTTCATATAGTGTTTTTTGGTGGGTCCTACGGTAATTAAAACCGCTCCTTTTGTTTTTTTACTGCGTGAAGAGCGTATTTTTATGCTGTCACGCATATGTTCGCTTGCTACTGTTTCATCAAACCCTGCATGTGTTTTCATATCCTCTAAAACAGGCACCATAGCTGATTTCCCTGATTGACGGAGGATCTTAATTTGGACGTCTTTCTCTAATCGCTGTAATACCTCTCCTAATTCCCGTAATCCCTCAACTTTCATGGTGATGTTCATGATGCGTCCTCGGGATAGGTGATAATGAAATCACGATAAATACGATAAATTTTGCGATTTTCTGTTTGTTCGATCATGTCCTGCTGAAAGTTACCCCGCTGAACGGTTTGTATGGGATAATTTCCAATATAACCATGCACAACAGACTCCCACTCGCGACAAAGTTTAGATTCAAGCATCAGCGCTTTGGGATAATCATCAGGTATTTGAATAACGATTTGAAAACGGGCTTGAACAAGTGAGGTGTGGGCTAATCCAGCGTCTATCTTGGGGTCGCTAATTCGTTGATAGATAACCCCCTCTAATTTATCGGATGGGAGTTTTAACGGATAAGCTAACAATCCCGTAATACGTTCCAGATCAGCTTTAATATCAACTTCTATCATGTTGTATATTCGCCTCCGTGGTAATAATGGTTCTATCAGCCTGATTTCGGTCAACAGCGCGTACAGTAAATAGTCGCCCCTGATAGCCTACCAACCACCCCATATCAACATCAGAACGAGTGCGAATAGTGAAATGATAGGTTTCAATTACCTGATCTTGGTCTGCGGTACGGATCTTACGGTTCGACATCGATTCGGCTTTGGCCCATACCTCAGCCACTTTCTTTGAAACGACTTTTTCACTCCCTAAATCATCACGTTCTGTAACATAGTGAGAAAGGGAGATGCGTTTATTGAGTTCACCGGCTTTCATCATTCCTCACAAATTAATATGACGATAGGGGTCGAGCAGTAATTTAAATCCCGCTGGTAATATGGCTGTTTCTCTATTTTCATAGAAATTGCCAACGGCCAGCATAAGAGCCAATTCAATATCATCAGTGATTAATAAACCGTCAGGATCTTCCTCTGGTATATTTCCTTCATAAAGATGTCGATTGATATATCCTTCAGCTCGTTGTTTTGCCGCCATCAGATAAGTTTTTAGCAGTTCATCTTCGAAGGTATTATCTTCATCTAGCCGGCATTGTTGCTTTAACTTTTCCAGTGTGGGTAGTGGCATAAATCCCCCAATACCTGCGATCACCCAGATCGCAGGCACAAAAAAACCGCAATTAAGCGGTGACTGTTTTATCACTTGCTAATGCTTATTTCGTGCTACTGGCACCTTTACCTACTAATGCCTTAATAGCAGAAGTATCTTCAAGCACACAATCGAAGCGATGGAAAGCTAAGAAAGCTGTCTGATCATATTCTGCGTAACGTTCAACTAAACGCTTCAATGTCATGTAAGTTACTCGGCGTAAAATGAAGCGGTCAAAGTCACCACAGAAGATGAATTTTTTACCCGCTTCCATTTTGTCGATCGCCTGATCAACAACATATTGCATACCTAAAATTTGAGCTGGTGCGACACCCGAAATAGACGGAAGCCATAAAGGGCGTTTTTGCGCATCTTCCATTAACTTTAAGCTTTTCAACGTATCATCATTAAAAGCAAGACGGAATTTAGGGCTATTACGGTATGCAGGGTCAATCGCATGTTCTAACTCGGTGATATCTTTCCAACTTAGTGAGGCGCCGGCTACATCAACTGTGCTAGTCACCGCTGTTTCTAATCCGTTAGGCTGTAAAGGGGAGCCTTTTCCGGTACCTTTTATCAGATATTTCGCTTCACCACGACCAATACGTTGGGCAATGCGCGAAGCCAAATAGGTTTGAATATCTACACCACTGTCTTGCAATAATTCATTGGAAACGCGGATAATTTTCGATGTTAACTTTTTAGCCCCTAAAATAGCAGTACCAAACTCAACATCTTGTTCACCTGCAGCGGTGTTTTCGCCCAGTAATTCCCCTTCTTCATCGGTACCATCTGATGTTGACCAGGTAATATCTTGACCATTTGACGTTGGTAAGATTTGAGCCACACTTGCAATACCGCCATAGGCTTGCATTTTATCAACAATTTTATTCAACATCTGAGTAGGAACGGTGTAGCCACCTTTCTCATCGGGCGAAGTACCCTGTGCACGAAGTTCTTTGACCGCTTGACGTTCTTCTGCAGTGAGTTCACCGAAACCACAACGCAGGAAGCGATCAAACGCTTGATTACGACGCTCTGCTTGCTCTGTTTCAGGGTTATTCGGTTGTTGTCCACGCTGTTCTTTCTCTTTGTCATCAACCAAATCTTGATCTAATGAGCGTAGTTGCTCTTCACGCTGAATCTGAGCATCTAAATTTTCAAGTTCAGTTTGCGCTTTATTCCATTGAGTGCGTTGCTCCTCGGTCATTACACCATCACCCACTTTTTCGTGAATGGCGCGCATATCAATCGCGATAGTGTTACGTTTTTGTTTTAATTCATGAAGCTTCATAGTCATAGTATTACCTTATGCATTGAGTAAAGTCATAAGACGCTCACGCGCCAATTTTTGATTAATTGCTTTTTGAAGATCGCCACTGTCTCTGGCTTCTTTCCATGCATTCATTGAGCGAACCGCAGAGTCTGCATCTTGATACGCTGGATAAGTGACAGGACTGACATCATAGAGTCGAGAAAATCGTGTTATCTCACGAATAACGACACCTTCATCATCTTGGTACCACTCTTCACCATCCCGTGCGACACGAAAGGCAAAGGAACTTTGATTGATATCGCCACGTTTCATGGGCGCCAGCACTAAATCACGAATAGTTTGTGTCTCAGGTGCTGTTATGTCGTAAACAAGCCCACGCTCATTGACGCTAAGCGACAAGGTTCCTGCTGTTGTTCTGCCTAAAATATAATTCGGATCATGATTAAATAAGCCACGAACATCATCATTAAGAACATCATCAAATGCCCCTGGTTTTATAATTTCACGGAATCCATAAATTAGTTCGGATCGGGAGTCGAAAACGGAGCCTAAACCCACGATATGTGTCGGTTTATTTTCCTCTCCTACTTCAGCCCGAACCTCACCGACATAACATCGTGTTTCTTTTTCACTGCTCATCGTTATCCCCTTTTTGTTCTTCTGTCTTTTCTCCCGCAGACTGGGTGGCATTGACGCTCACCAACATTTCATCAAGGCCATCAACAGGATTCATATCCTCAAAGGCACGTGCTTCATTACGACTCATCCAACCATCTGTAATAGCAAAATGATAGAAATCGGCTCGTTCTTTCGGTGTCCCTCGCAACAACCCCGCCAAATTAAATCGCACATAAAAGCCAGCCATTCGTTCTTGTCGAGTAAACAAGCGTCGATTTAATTCCTGCTCCCAGTTCACTACCCATGGCATGATGGTATGTCGTACAAACTGGATGGATTGCTCTGAGATGTTTGAGAAAGTGGCTTTTTCGAGGTCGTTAATCATGTGAGCCGGCACATTGAAGATCCCTGCAATCATTGAGCGATTAAGTTTCAGCATATCAATCAATTGAGCATCAACAGGCGAAACCGTTAACGCCTTGTAATCCAGTTCTGCAGGTAAAAGCATGGTTTTATTTTCTTGGCTTCGTAACATTCGAGAAGCTTTTTGCCACATATCTTTCAGTCGTTCCCAGCCTGCTGGCTGTATGTCACCTTTTACTGACACAATCCCCGCAGGACGAGCATTTCCCCCAAAGAAGGAGCTAGTATATTTCTGTCCGCTCATCCCCATACCGATAGTTTCTGCATGCTGAGCAATGGGACTTAACCCCATTCGCTGATTGTTCCCCAACGCTCGAATATGGATCATGTCATCAGGACTAATGGCAAAATTCCCCAATTCGTTATAAACACCGTAAGTGTATCGACCACCGGTATTCATCAGTGTGGTTTCCCACGGCATACAAGCTTCTAGGTTTGTCACCTCACCTTTTCGATTACGGATAACTTGGGTATAACCGTTTCCCCAACCCAATACATGGCGCTCTTTTGTTTCGCGCCATTTATAGCTGGTTTGCCACTCGTTAGGTTCATCATGAACAAGATAAAAAACAGGATGATCACGTGCTGTATCGACGCGATTTCCCACCTTTCTCATTACGTGTAAGGGCATCTGAGCGATAGACGAAGAAAGCACATAAATACAAGCGTAAACTGCTGCCAACTTCATTGACGTTTCAGGGCTAACATACACATCTGCCGTAAATAATCCGTCATTATCAATGGAATCTGCCGTAATAGGTGTTTCAGGGTTTTCTAAACTGGGTGAGTCGTTGCGAAACAAAGCATCAATTAGCACGGTTCCCCCTCATGGCTACCACCAAGGCATAGATTATTGCAATGCATCCCCCAACAATCAGCGTGTTAGCAACGCCATATTTTAGGTAACACCCCGCCATAACCGCACTAACACCAGCCAATGCAGTAATATCAAGTAATAAGTTTTTCATAGGAATAAAAGGTCTTCGTTAGGATCTAAAGAGGAAAGGAAGTCTCTTGGCTCATTCAGCATTGCCCTACCCACAGCCATCATGACTGAAACAGCTCCATCAATTTTATTTTCATTGCCATCTTTTGTTGGTCTAACAACATCATCACTACCCGGCAAATACTTACCGACCACATTTTGAAAACACCACGTCATAATAGGGTTTCCATCATGATGAAATCGTCCTGAAGCTAAAGCTGCTTCTATTTCCTTCATGGGATCACTCATATTTGTATAATTTTGAGTGATAGAAATAGGCTCTAATCCTTCATCTTGTAGTCGATGAGATAACGCCACCGCACCAAATGGGTCAATTGGGCTGGAAACAATACTGAAATGTTCTCTCAATTTTAAGATAGATTCTTCAATCAAACGGTAGTCAACCTCTGCACCATCACTTGGTATTAATGCTTTCTGATTGACAAAACTTTGATACCGTTCCGCAGTCCTCAACTTGTCACTATCGGTTGAATAAATCGTATCTTCTGGCGCAAAAAATAATGGAGATATAGAAAAATAATGTTTTTTACCGCCAATTTCTCGCATAAAAATAGGAGCTACACAGTTCAAATCCAGCTTTGTTGCTAGGTCAATACCTAAATAGACATCTTCACCATAGAAATCTTCTAGTTTTAGGCTTTTATCTTCAGCTTTACGCCAATGATCCATATTGTAGAACGCTGATTTTGCAGAAACCCAAATATTGAAATGTTTAGTCTTTATCTGGTTTGTTTGTCTTGGTGTTGTAATACCAAGCTCTTGTTTTGCTAAAAGATAATCGTACTTTACTGACACATCACAATTTGGGTTAGACTTAATAATGGCTTCTGGTAATTTCCAATCATCATCTTTATCTATGGTATAAATAATGCCGAAAATCTGCTCATTTGCCCCACCAGTACGAATACCTTCAAGAATTTCAGTAACCTGAACTCGCTTATCGTAACAAGGACTTTGAATATCAAATCCTGCCGTTGTGATAATTAGCGTTAATGGTTGCTCTCGCGCCCCCATACCTGTTGTCATTGTTGTATATAACGCATCTGTTGAATGCTCATGATACTCATCAATAATCGCACAGGTTGGGTTATCGCCATCACCAGGATCTCCAATCAAAGGAGCAAATAAAGAACCATCAGGACGAGTCATTTTTTCTGCCCATGGTTTGATTTGAAATCGTTTCCTCAGTGAGGGTAATTTCTTAACCATGGCTAAAGCTGGCTCAAATACCTTCCACGCTTGCTTTTCTGTTGTGGCACCACAGTACACTTCTGCACCATATTCACCATCAGCACAAAACATGTAATTTCCAACGGCTGCAGCAATCAATGATTTACCATTTTTACGCGGTACCTCAACATACATTTCAGTGAAGCGACGGTTGCCACATTTCTTTTTTACCCACCCAAAAACTACGCAGAAAATAAAAAGTTGCCACGGTTCTAGTGTGATCCGTAATTTACGCTTTGCCCACTCTCCCTTAGTGTGGGGCATAAGTTGAGCAAATCGACAAAAGCGCTCTGCCTTATCTTTATCAAAACGATATGGCCAATCTTTTTCTTTCGCTTTTTGGAGATCATCTAAGTGACGTTGACAGGATTGTTTAACATAAATACATGATGAAATTTTTCCGCTAACAATATCTCTAGCGTATTGGTTTGCAGCATTGACGCTCGGATAAGTAGCCATAATTAAAACTCATCAAATTCGTTCTCATCATTATTCTGTTCACTAGGCCCTGTCATTCTCATTCGGCTAAGTGGATCCAACCCAAGCAATGAACCTAAACGAGCGATTTGTGAAACACTGTCATTACGAACGGCGACAGCAGGGTGTTTTTTTAATCCACCCGAGCCACTCATTTCAGTAATACCACCACTTTCCAAATCTAATTTAGCTTGTTTTAAAATAACCTTTTCTGCTGTAAGCATGAGTTCGAAAGCATTGCAATACGCAACTAAAAGAGGGGCATCTTCAAGTTCAAATGTTCCACGTTCAATCAAGATTTTACTTTGTGTCTTCCAGAGTTTTATTGCTGACTCTCCCATCAATTCTGCAGGTGGGGCAATCCTTGTCATGCTACTCTTAGAATTTTTAGCCGGTAAATTTTTATTCCGGCCACCACCAGATGCACGGATACCGGCTGCCATTTATCCTCCTAAAAATGTTAAAAAGTTTCGAAAAAAATAATCCTTATTTCGCGTCTGTAAAAATTGACTTAAGGGGGCGGTCCTATAAGGCGAGAGTGGTAGGGATTTTACCCGCCCCTCCCCTATGAGGAATGGTACTGTTATCCTTGACCAATATTACCTTTCATCTGCTGTTCGGCACCGATATAGCCCACAGCAAGCAATGCTTCACCACCAGGATATTCCGCAAGCAACTTGTTTATTTCAGCAATACAATGTTCAACCTTAGCTCTGCTTTGTTCTGGTAGTTCAGCAACTATTCCTTTAAACATAAGTAAGGTTTGTTCATCTTGCGTCATAGCGTTCTCTCCTTTGCAGTCTTAGTTCTATGACATGGAATACATAACGACTGCAGGTTCTCTTCTGCATCGGTACCCCCATGTGCTTTAGCAATGATATGGTCAACCGTTTTCGCTTCGGTGGCTCGTCCTGCCCTTAAGCATTCTTGACAGAGATGCTTATCACGCTTGAGTATACGTACTCGCAGTTTATCCCACTTGGTACCATAACCACGTTGATGACGAGACTTACCGCGCTGGTGGGCTTCCCATCCTAGGTTTTGATGGTCTTCACAGTAACCGTTACGTTCTGTTGTTGTCTTGGCGCATCCCTGTTTACGACATGCGCGAGGTATGCGAGGTGGCATGTGATCTCCTGTAATCTAAAGGGCAAATTTCTGCCATTTTAAAGAGGGGATTTCTCACCTTTACTTCTGACTACACCATGTTCGATTAATAGCATCAGACCATGCCTGTTGATCTGCATGTCTTAATCTAATGAGTTCAGCTATATCATTATCTTGTCGATCCGCTCGCATACGTAAATCTGCTAGTTGAGCATTAACGCCCTGCTCTGACTTATTACTAACAAGTACACCTTTGAACTCAGCTGAATTAATAAAGGCATCTTTAATAAAAAATTCACCCGAAGCTTGAAAGAAGAATTGTGGAATTGATTTAGGCCTCACACCCACATCTTGCATCAGTTGCTTGATGCGAGTGAGTTGTTCTTCTAACCTATCTAGGTCTGACGTATCCACTGAGACTTTGTAGATCAACTCGCCTATCTCTTTTTTATCTGACATGGTCCTCTCCAATAAAAAAGCCACCAGCGATTAACTGATGGCTATCTAAATAAACTCTATCAACGCCACTCAATGAATGACGTTTGTAGAATTACACAAATCTATTGATGTATTGCATTTCTTTACCATTGATAAATTTTATTTATCATATAACATCAATATTCCTTACAATTAATCAAGGGAATAATAATGAATTTACATGAAGCGATAGAGGCAATAAGAACAGTGTCTCGTGACTATAATCATAACCACCAAGATCTCCCTGATATCACACATCCCGATGTATCACGTATATTTGAAGACAATGAATATAGAACTAGACTAACCGATATATTGAATGAAATAGATGAAAATAATGCTGTAAAAATATTAAATCTAATATATATCCACCGTGAAATAGAAGAAAATGAAAGCTTCACCACATGCTATCAGCGTATGACAAGAGCATTGATTCAAAATAGAGAGCATGCAATTCTTAAAGTATGTGAAAAATTACCTGTATTAGATAGTTATTTATCTAACGCGTTGGCATTAGCCAATAGAGATCAGATAGTTATTGATGAATTATAATAAACTCTTATTCTTTTACGCTCCTAACGGAGCGTTTCATTTTAAATATCTAGTTATTTTAGATTTAAGAGTACAGCGATACCATCCAAATTTTTCCATTTAATAATCATTCACTGTGAACACTCCTGCCTAATGTAATCTTGTAATCCTAATATCATTTGCTCTGACTGTGTAATTCGCTCTCTGAGTAACCAATAATTTCTGATAGCGGTGTCAGTAGGTCGGGCGGTGGTTGCATCATCCATGCTGGCGGTGGAAGTGGTGGTGCTTTTTGGACACTCAGCTTTGATGTACACCCTGTCAGGATTACGCTCAGCACTAACGCGCAACCTATCAATTTCATTCTTTGCACTGGCTAACTCCTGAGTGTGTTTAATATCGAGTTGATTTAATCGAGTGATACGTGCTTGATAGTCTTTGTTGATATCGATTTGCTGTGATAACTGATTGGTTGCTGTGTTGTAATCTTTGCTCAATTTGTCGTAGTCATCTATTACCCACCATAGCCAGAATGCAGATATTGCCAGTAGTCCAGCTAATACCTTAGTTAGCGTGTTCATGCTGGATATGTCTTATGAGTTAATTGGAAGTGAGGGCCATCTTTAAATGTTTTCCAGTTACCGCCCCATTCAATATCAACGCCGAACTCTTTCGCCGCTTGCATCATGGCATCAGCGACTTTTTTAAAGTATGACCAATCGTTCCAAGGGATCTGATTATTTACTAGTGGAGCACAATCAACAGCGTGGCCGGTTAAGTGACGACTATTCATCGTTTGGCTTTTGCCACTTGCAACTAATTGCCGCTGTCTGGCTTCGTTGCGCTTACCTTCAATCACCATAAAATCAATATCGGTAATTTCTAATGCTCGATGCACTACCTTAACCAAATCAGGATGAACTCCACGGAGGTTTTCTTCGCTACGCTTGCTCAATCTAAACTTACTCACTTCTTACCCCCTGTAAACTTATCCCAGAAGAAATCCAATGCTAAAGAGCCAGCGGAACCACATAAGCCAGCTGTAAATAATGTGTAGTAGAATGAAGCGTTAAGCTCTATTGATATAAGACCGCCCATCATCCCAGCAAAGCCAGATACGAACATTTGCATAATCGCTCCTACCCAGCTCCACCGATAACCATTACGTTTATTGTCAATAATGTATCTAGCCAATCCGCCGTATAGGGAGATAGCGAATATGACACCCCATGCGGTGGCACTGAATTTGTCTTTCTCGTCCATTCGTGTCATACCGCCTCCTTTCTGGAGGAATTAGTTAATAGAACGCCGACTCACAGCTCTTGTGTGAACGTGAGGTGTTGTGATTGATTCTGTGGTCGGCATATACGAAAAAAGACCGCCTAAGCGATCTTCTGAATGAGTTGTTCGGAATAACCGAATATGTGAACTATCCGGAAATTCCGGAGAGTTGAACCTGTAACTACTACTTACAGGTTACAGATAACAAA
>RWZD01000090.1_pt1 | contig 21297 bp, 17 predicted proteins | sample 2187771 | NCBI WGS metagenome assembly RWZD01 (sample SAMN10531866, study PRJNA481165) | viral metagenome | isolation source: viral particles purified by filtration and ultracentrifugation from about... | place: USA: Tennessee
GATACCGTTTAAATAGCGGTCAGTTAAAATTCCACCAGCCAGTGGTGAATAAGCGATAGAGCCAACCCCTTCTTCTTCCAGTAAATCAAGGAGTCCTTCTTCGGGCGTGCGTTCTAACATGGAATATTTAGGTTGATGGATAAGACATGGAGTACCTAATTTATTGAGGATACTGATGGCCTCCTTTGCTACATCTGCAGGGTAATTAGATATACCTACGTATAATGCTTTACCTTGGCGCACAATGAGGTTAAGAGCCCCCATGGTTTCTTCTAAAGGGGTGTTTGGATCAGGGCGGTGATGATAAAAAATATCGACATAATCAAGTCCCATCCGTTTCAAACTTTGATTTAGGCTTGCAATAAGATATTTTTTACTTCCCCAATCACCATAAGGGCCATCCCACATGGTATAACCTGCTTTTGAAGAAATAATCATTTCATCACGATAAGGTAGGAAATCTTGTTGTAAGATCCGACCAAATTTGCTTTCCGCAGCACCGGGTGGTGGGCCATAATTATTGGCGAGATCAAAATGGGTGATCCCAAGGTCAAATGCGTGCCGAAGCATGGCTTGGCAATTATCAAAAGGTTTGTTATCGCCGAAATTATGCCATAACCCTAATGAAATCATTGGTAAACGTAACCCGCTACGGCCACATGAACGATACTCCATTTCAGTATAGCGCTTTGATGATGCAACATAAGGCATACTTTACCTCCAAAATAGTGGGTAAAACTTAACCTATGTTGTCATAAACTGAAACCGTAAACTGAGTAATCGATGCGAATTTTTGTGAGTATGCAGGCTTTATTATTAAACTGTGATGGGGTACGAAAAAATAAAACATCTTGAAATATTCAGGTATTGACCTTATGGCAATACCTGAATTTGAGTTTTAAGGCTGTTCTGAGCGGGTAAAGACTAACTCATTACCTTTAGACTGGCTTTCATCAAATTGATAACCATCTAAATTAAAATCAGAAAGCTGATCTGTTTTCGTTAATTTATTTTGGATAATAAACCGGCTCATTAAACCACGAGCTTTCTTTGCATAAAAACTGATGACTTTATATTTACCGTTTTTTTCATCAAGAAAAATAGGTTTAATGATTTCGCCATCCAGTTTTTTAGTGTTCACTGATTTAAAATATTCATCGGATGCAAGGTTGACGAGCACTTGGTCTTTTTGCTCTGCAAGTGCTTGGTTAAGCTGTTTGGTGATAATGTCTCCCCAAAATTCATACAAGTCTTTGCCACGGGTGTTTTTTAAACGAATGCCCATTTCTAAGCGATATGGCTGCATCAAATCTAAAGGCCTTAATACGCCATACAGACCAGATAAAATACGCAAGTGAGATTGGGCAAATTCAAAATCTACTTGAGAAAAGCTTTCGGCTTGCATGCCAGTATAGACATCACCTTTAAACGCTAAAATAGCTTGCCTTGCATTGTCAGGTGTAAAATCAGCATGCCACTCTGCGAAACGAGCGGCATTGAGCCCTGCTAGCTTATCACTAATTTTCATTAAACTTGCAATATCAGCGGGGGTTAGCTTACGGCATACATTAATCAGTTTCTGTGATTCAGCCAATAGCTCGGGTTGTGTGAATTGCTGGGTTGCCAGGGGGCTTTCGTAGTCTAATGTTTTTGCAGGTGAAATAGTAATCAGCATGACTTGACCCTTTTTAAACAATGATAGCCGTTACTTTAGCAAAAATTCATCCTTAATGGCTAATTGATATAATAAGCCAAACCAATATTGTTTTTTGTTATTCTTTAATCAATGATGTTTAGCTAAAAGGATTCAGTTTTATATCAAGGGGCGAAACCGATTGCCAATCAAATAGTTGCTTCTGACTGGATTTCCTTGCTTGCAGCAATGTGGATGCATGATATTATCTGTATACGGTGCGGCTATAGCCACAATTCCTTTATAATACGCAAAGTAATTCAAATTGTAGGTAGGTGGTAAGCAAACACCACTACAGCTTGAAGTATGACGGGTATAACAACGAGATTAAAGAAATGACCGATAAACTAACCTCCTTACGTAGTCTGACAACCGTTGTTGCTGATACTGGCGACATCGAAGCGATGAAGCTATACAAACCACAAGATGCGACAACTAATCCGTCGCTGATCTTAAATGCTGCACAAATGCCTGAATACCGCAAACTAATCGATGAAGCGGTAGAGTGGGCGCGTAAGCAAAGCAGCAACCGCGAGCAACAAATTGTTGATGCTTGTGACAAACTGGCAGTTAATATCGGTCTGGAAATTCTGAAATTAGTTCCGGGTCGTATTTCTACTGAAGTTGATGCGCGTCTTTCTTATGACGAAGAAGCTTGTATTGCTAAAGCTCGTCATTTAATCAAAATGTACAACGATGCTGGCATCAGCAATGACCGTATTCTGATTAAACTCGCTTCAACTTGGCAAGGTATCCGTGCTGCGGAGAAACTAGAAAAAGAAGGCATTAACTGTAACCTAACCTTATTATTCTCTTTTGCTCAAGCTCGTGCTTGTGCGGAAGCGGGGGTTTACCTAATTTCCCCATTTGTAGGCCGTATCCTTGACTGGTACAAAGCCAATACGGATAAAAAAGAATTTGCGCCACAAGAAGACCCAGGTGTGATTTCTGTGACTGAAATCTATAACTACTACAAAGCTCATGGCTATAAAACAGTAGTGATGGGTGCAAGCTTCCGTAATGTTGGTGAAATCATCGAATTAGCAGGTTGTGACCGTCTAACAATCTCTCCGGGCTTACTGAAAGAGTTATCTGAATCACAAGGTGAATTAGTTCGTAAACTGACTGATGCGGGTAAAACTCAAGAGCCAGGTGAAAAACTGACTGAAGCTGAGTTCTACTGGCAGCATAACCAAGACCCAATGGCGGTTGATAAACTGTCTGATGGTATTCGTAAGTTTGCGGTAGACCAAGAAAAACTGGAAAAAATGATTGCAGATTTACTGTAATATTACCTTTTTCTATTCAAACCCAGCTTACGAGCTGGGTTTTTTTATGGAAATTTTTCATTGAGTTAGTTCTCAATTTCAATATATAAAATTGAGGGCGCTGTATGAAAAAACGCATCATGATATGATAAGAGCCTGTTTACCCATGAGTAAACAGCTTCTGATTGATCAATTTTTTGAGGTTTATATGAATGAATTGCGCATAGGTCTGGTTTCAGTATCTGATCGTGCTTCGAGTGGTATTTATGAAGATAAAGGTATTCCTGCATTAGAAGAGTGGTTAGCAAAAACGCTGACAACGCCTTTTCGTATTGAAACTCGCCTGATCCCTGATGAGCAAATCATGATTGAGCAAACACTGTGTGAGCTGGTGGATGAATTTGCTTGCCACTTGGTTCTAACAACAGGTGGTACTGGGCCAGCTCGCCGTGATGTGACTCCAGATGCAACTCTTGCGGTTTCAGACCGTGAAATGCCCGGGTTTGGTGAACAAATGCGCCAAATTAGTTTGAAGTTTGTCCCTACGGCGATTTTATCCCGCCAAGTTGGTGTGATCCGTAATCAAGCTTTAATTTTGAACTTGCCAGGGCAGCCGAAAGCAATTGCCGAGACTCTTGAGGGGTTAAAAGATAAAGACGGTAATGTATTAGTCTCTGGGATTTTTGCCAGTATTCCATATTGCATTCAATTACTTGACGGCCCATATGTGGAAACTGACCCTGCAATAGTCAAAGCTTTTAGGCCTAAATCGGCGATCCGGTCAGAATAGTTATCGTGAGAAGTGTCATTGAACGTAATCAGGTGAGTGTTCCCCACCTGATTAAAACGATTTAAGGTAAATAATTAAAAACTATTCTTTATCATTAACTGCGCTGCCCTATAGGTAATACTGTTTTGCCATATTGTTCATTTAAAATCTCAGCAACAGCTAAGTAAAATGCACTGGCGCCGCAGATAATGCCCTCAAAACCTGCAAATTTCAGTAATGTGGCATTGCCTGTTATATTTCCAATGGCTAATAGCGCGAATAAAACCGTTAAGCTACCAAAGACAAATTGCAGTGCTAAGTTTGCTTTAAAGGTTCCTAAGAACATAAAAAAGGTAAAGACTCCCCAAATAGCGAGAAAGACGCCTAAAAACTCAGGGGAAGTTGCTTCGGCTAACCCTAATGTTGGTAAAAATAATAAACCAACTAATGAAATCCAAAACATGCCGTAGGAGGTAAATGCGGTTGCACCAAATGTATTGCCTTTTTTATACTCAATCAGTCCAGCAATAAATTGAGCAAGCCCACCGTAGAAAATCCCCATACTTAAAATAACAGATGAAAGAGGAAAGAAACCTGCATTATGGATATTTAGCAGGATGGTTGTCATACCAAAGCCGAGTAAACCAAGCGGGCCTGGATTTGCAAGAGAGCTAGGCTGCATATAACCTCTAGTAAAATATATAAAATTCAAGTAGATATAAGTTGATTAATGCTGCCTGGTTGGCAGCAACGGCGGATCATACGCAGTTTCAATTGCTTAAACCATGATCACAAGACAGGTTTTTTTGCAATAAATGCAAATTTTTTTTAATTCCCCCCTTGATGAATGGATTTGTGACCCCATCTTTAAGACATCGACGGATATCAATCAGAATTATTGCGTATTTAAAAATAATTTTGAGCTCAGAGTGAAAACTCCCTTGAAAATGAAATATTGAGCCACATATAGATTGATATCGAAATCATAGTGAAAAGAATTCCTTTGGAGGCGTTTTAGATGGGTAAAATTATTGGTATCGACTTGGGTACAACAAACTCATGCGTTGCAATTATGGATGGTACTACAGCTCGTGTTCTGGAGAACAGCGAAGGTGATAGAACTACTCCTTCCATCATTGCGTACACTCAAGATGGTGAAATTTTAGTTGGTCAGCCAGCAAAACGTCAGGCTGTGACTAACCCTGAAAATACTTTATTTGCAATCAAACGTTTGATTGGTCGTCGTTTCCAAGACGAAGAAGTTCAACGCGACGTTTCTATCATGCCATATAAAATTATTGCGGCTGATAACGGCGACGCTTGGTTAGACGTGAAAGGCCAAAAAATGGCTCCACCACAAGTTTCAGCTGAAGTTCTGAAAAAAATGAAGAAAACAGCAGAAGACTATTTAGGTGAGCCTGTAACAGAAGCTGTTATCACTGTTCCTGCATACTTTAATGATGCACAACGCCAAGCAACTAAAGATGCGGGTCGTATCGCTGGTTTAGAAGTAAAACGTATCATTAACGAACCAACAGCTGCTGCTCTGGCCTATGGTTTAGATAGAGAAGTTGGTAACCGTACTATTGCGGTTTATGACTTAGGTGGTGGTACATTCGACTTATCAATTATCGAAATCGATGAAGTTGATGGCGAAAAAACATATGAAGTACTGGCAACCAACGGTGATACTCACTTAGGTGGTGAAGACTTCGATACTCGTTTAATCAATTACTTAGTTGAAGAATTTAAGAAAGAACAAGGTGTTGACCTGCGTAACGACCCGTTAGCAATGCAACGTCTGAAAGAATCTGCAGAAAAAGCAAAAATTGAGCTGTCTTCTGCACAACAAACTGATGTTAACCTGCCGTATATTACTGCGGATGCAACAGGTCCTAAACATATGAATATCAAAGTGACTCGTGCGAAATTAGAGTCACTGGTAGAAGATTTAGTTAAGCGTTCAATGGAGCCAGTTAAAGTTGCTCTACAAGACGCAGGTTTAAGCGTGAGTGAAATCAACGACGTTATTTTAGTTGGTGGTCAAACACGTATGCCAATGGTACAAAAAGTTGTTGCTGATTTCTTCGGTAAAGAGCCACGTAAAGACGTGAACCCAGACGAAGCAGTGGCAATGGGTGCAGCAGTCCAAGGTGGTGTTTTAGCGGGTGATGTTAAAGACGTTCTGTTACTTGACGTAACGCCTCTGTCTTTAGGTATCGAAACTATGGGCGGTGTGATGACTTCGTTAATCTCGAAGAACACGACTATCCCAACGAAACACAGCCAAGTATTCTCAACCGCTGAAGATAACCAAGCTGCAGTAACTATCCATGTTCTGCAAGGTGAGCGTAAACGTGCAAGTGATAACAAATCACTGGGTCAGTTTAACTTAGATGGTATCCAAGCAGCACCACGTGGTATGCCACAAATTGAAGTTACTTTCGACATTGATGCTGATGGTATCTTGCATGTTTCTGCGAAAGATAAAAACAGTGGTCGTGAGCAAAATATCACTATTAAAGCTTCCTCTGGTCTGAATGACGAGGAAATCGAAAAAATGGTACGTGACGCAGAAGCGAACGCTGAATCTGACCGTAAATTTGAAGAGTTGGTTCAAGTTCGTAATCAAGCTGACCAACTGGTGCATGGTACTCGTAAACAAATCGAAGAAGCCGGTGATAAACTCCCAGCGGAAGATAAAGCGAATATCGAAAAAGCAACTTCTGAGTTAGAAGCAGCATCTAAAGGTGAAGATAAAGCAGATATTGAAGCGAAAATCCAAGCCTTAGTAACTGCATCTGCGAAACTTTTAGAAATTGCACAACAACAAGCTCAAGCTGGTGGCGCAGATGCAACTGGTGCTGAAGCTAAGAAAGATGATGATGTTGTTGATGCTGAATTCGAAGAAGTTAACGACAAAGACAAAAAATAATGCCCTTAGCGGGCGCAGTAGCTGTAGCAAATGATAGTTACTGATACCGGATACGGGCGTCGAGGAAACTCTACGCCCGTTCCGCATGTTAAGGGTAAATAGAGAATGGCAAAAAGAGACTTTTATGAGGTTCTAGGCCTCGAGAAAAATGCTTCCGAAAAAGATATTAAGCGGGCTTATAAGCGCTTAGCAATGAAGTATCACCCTGACCGTAATCAGGGGAATAAAGACGAATCCGAAGTCAAATTTAAAGAAATTAAAGAGGCTTACGAAGTTCTATCTGACGATCAAAAACGTGCGGCTTATGACCAATATGGCCATGCAGCGTTTGAACAAGGTGGAATGGGCGGCGGTGGTTTCGGCGGTGGTGCTGACTTTAGCGATATCTTTGGTGACGTCTTCGGTGATATTTTTGGAGGCGGCCGCAGACAGCAACGCCCAAGCCGTGGTTCTGACCTGCAATACAACATGGAACTGACTCTTGAAGAAGCCGTCCGTGGAGTGACCAAAGAAATTCGTATTCCAACACTGGAAACCTGTGATGTGTGCCATGGAAATGGTGCTAAACCAGGGACCAGTGCAGATACCTGCTCAACCTGTCATGGGATGGGGCAAGTACATATGCGCCAAGGCTTTTTCTCAGTACAACAGCCTTGCCCAACCTGTCATGGTCGCGGTAAAGTGATTAAAGACCCATGCAATAAATGTCATGGTCATGGTCGAGTTGAAAGGTATAAAACCTTATCAGTAAAAATTCCTGCAGGGGTTGATACAGGTGACCGCGTTCGCTTATCTGGCGAAGGTGAGGCCGGTGAAAATGGGGCACCATCAGGGGATTTATTCGTTCAGGTTCATGTATTACCTCATAATATTTTTGAGCGTGATGGTAATAACTTGCATTGTGAAGTGCCTATTAACTTCGCTGACGCTGCACTTGGAGGGGAAATTGAAGTCCCAACTCTTGATGGGCGTGTGAAACTAAAAATCCCGGCAGAAACTCAGACCGGTAAAATTTTCCGCATGAAAGGGAAAGGGGTGAAATCCGTTCGTGGGGGCTTACAAGGTGATTTAATGTGCCACATTGTGGTCGAAACACCAGTCAAACTGAATGAGAAACAAAAAGCATTACTGCAAGAGTTTGGTGAGTCGTTAGGTGGAAAAGGGGGAGAAAAGAATAGCCCTCGTTCTAAAAGTTTTTTAGATGGTGTTAAAAAATTCTTTGATGATTTAACTAAATAAATAATTAGTTAATAATAAATCAAGCTGGATGGCTGACTTTACATATGGTGAAGTCAGCCATTTTTATACCTTATTTAACAACTTCTCCGCTAGCAATCACCGTTTTACGTACTTGGTTAGCAAAATCTTGGGCCTCTGCAATAATTGACCCCTCATTTGCGGTCAGTAATTGGCGATCTTTCATCAATAGCTTACCATCAACAATAGTATGGCGAACATTCGAGCCATTGGCTCCATACACTAAAGCAGCATATGGGCTATACATAGGAACCATATTTGGTGATTTAGTATCAATAACAATAATGTCTGCCAACTTACCTTCTTCAAGGGAACCTAATTTGTCTTCCATATGTAGTGCTCGAGCAGAACCCATTGTTGCCATTTCAACAACGGTAATAGGTGGCATAGCAGCTCTATCTTTATTTTCGAGTTTGTGAATTTTACCGACCAAATTGAGTTCATTTAAGGTGGTTAGCGTGTTGCTCGACATCGGCCCATCGGTCCCTAGACCTACCCGAATTCCTTTTTCTAGCATAGTTGTTACGGGAGCAACTCCCTTAGCTGATTTAGTATTCGCACTAATATTATGTGCGACACCTACATCATATTGCTTTAATAAATCCATGTCTTTTTCATCGACCATAATGGCATGGGCGGCGATAACTTTATTATTCAATGCGCCAATATCAGCCATGTACTGAACAGGGCTTTTACCACCAGTGCGTTTCGCAATTTCTTCTTGTTCACGGTCTGTTTCGGCGAGGTGGATCATCACTGGCACATTCAGTTCTTGAGATAACTTAGCAATTTTCTGCAAATGTTCAGTTGAATTGGTATAGGGAGCATGAGGGGCGAAAGCTGGTGTAATACGTGGATGATTTTTATATTGGTTAATAAAGTTAACGGCATATTCAATGCCTTCATCGGCATTTTTCGCATCAGCCACAGGGAATTTGATGACTGACTCCCCTAGTACCGCCCTTAAACCAATTTTATCTACTGTTTTAGCGACTTCATCCTCAAAATAATACATATCAACGTATGTGGTAACACCACCTTTAATCATTTCGATATTGGCGAGATTTGCCCCAATACGTACCATCTCACGAGATACCATTTTGCTTTCTAATGGGAAAATATAGCGATGTAAGCGGTCAGGCACATCATCGGCTAAAGAGCGAAATACAGTCATAGAGGCGTGAGTATGGGTATTAATTAGCCCAGGCATAACAATATCACCATTAACATTTAGAACATCTGATGCTTGATAATTTTTTGCTAGCTCAGGCCCCCCAACAGCTATGATTTTGTTGTCTTTAACCACAACGGTTCCGTGGTCGATAACTTGTTTTTTATTATCCATAGTGAGGACAGTACCATCAACAATCATGATATCAGCGGGCGTAGCAGCAAAGCTGGTGAAAGAAGCGCTGATAACAGTTAGTGCTAGTAAGGATTTTGAGAATGACATTATTGCCTCATATCTAAATGAAAAATTAGCTGCGTTTTTTATATATCGTTTCAGGGTGTTTGAGAGTGAAGTTAATTGCAATCACTCTGGGGATTTTGATATATCAATGATAGTTTACAGAGACTATTATAAAAATTAATAGTTATTTTATTAGTAATATCAGTGTATTAGTATATTAGGTGCTGAGTTTAGCGAGTAAGACACCAAATAAAATAACGACACAGGCAATGACCCGCATCATATTGAACTTTTCTTTCAGAAAAACAATCGATAAAAACATGGCAAACAGAACGCTGGTTTCTCTAATGGCAGCAACGACGACAATAGGTGCTTGGCTCATTGCCCATATTGCAATCCCGTAACTGATAAGTTGCATTAACCCACCTAATAGCCCTGAACGCCAATATTGCTGAACCCCGCTCAATAAACGACGACGGTATTTAATGATGCCAGGTACGATTAATACGACCCCATTTAATAAAAATAACCAAAGTGTATACACCACAGGGTCTTCGCTAGATCGAGAACCATGACCATCTGATAGGGTATAGCAAGCCGTAAAAAAAGCGGTACATAAAGCGAAGGTGAGCGCCTTCCCATTGATATTTAAGGTGAATTTCTTCCCTGCAAAAGCAATTAAGACAACACCACTTATAATTAATAGGATGCCAATAAACCCCATTAATGGTATTAATTCATTGAATAATAAAGCACTAAGTAGAGCCGTTATTAAAGGTGCAGACCCACGAGATATTGGGTAAATCTGCCCTAGATCGCCGTATGTATAAGCCTGACTCAAAAAGTAGGTATAACCAATATGAAACAGTACCGATAACGCAAGCCAATGGATGGCCTCAGGCGAAGGTAAACCAAGCCAAAGTATTGCAGGTATGGTTAATACCCCTGAAAAAAAAGAAATCATCACAAGGCCGAAGAAACGGTCACTGCCAAATTTAACTAGGGCATTCCAAGTCGCATGGCAAAAAGCAGCGAAAAGTACGGCAAATAGTACGTAAGTTGTCATCGTTAAATAGTAATCGTTAGTGTTTTATTGGCAAATTAACCACATCGTTTTTGAGAAGCGCTTGGCAACTATTTTATTAGCAGTCTCCCACATTTAACTTTTTTGCGAAAGGAATCGAATAAAGAAAGGAGGAAGCTTTTATCAGGACATAAAGAAATGTAGATTTTGTACTGTAATAAAAGTTGAATTTATAAAGTTTATTTTTAACAAAAGTTATTATTTGTTTTTATAAAAATTGTCTATAGTAAAATTAACGTTTTTTTATCATTTAGCGTGATCATCGCCCTTAAAACATCGTCTATTCCGAGTGGTAATGGATAAATAAACGATTTTTTACGAATTAATAATTAGCATAGTATTAACATTCAAAAAAATACTGGGGTTATATATATGACAGCAATTATTCGTAAATTTTTAAGGTTAGAAGCAGCAGGGGGCTTACTTCTGATTATTGCTGCCATAGTCGCTTTAGTAATGGCTAATTCACCATTACAAGGGGCTTATCAGCAATTTTTAGATATCCCCGTGTCCATTAAAATATCAGAGTTTGGTTTGGATAAGCCATTGATATTATGGATTAATGACTTCTTAATGGCGATCTTCTTTTTGGTGGTTGGCCTTGAAGTAAAGCGTGAATTATTAGAAGGATCTCTTGCTGGACGAGATAAAGCCATATTTCCTGCAATTGCAGCACTTGGAGGAATGTTAGCACCTGCATTAATTTACCTTTTATTTAATGGCGGAGACAGTGTTACTCAACAAGGTTGGGCGATACCTGCTGCAACTGATATTGCATTTGCATTGGGAGTGATGGCGCTATTAGGAAAGCGTGTACCAACAGAATTAAAAGTGTTCTTATTAGCACTAGCCATTATTGATGATCTTGGTGTCATTGTTATTATTGCATTTTTCTATACAAGTTCTGTATCTCTGATTGCCTTAGGTTTATCAGCATTATGTATCGCCTTGTTATGTGTAATGAATTGGCGTAGGGTTGAGAATACTGCCGCATATTTGGTTATTGGTATCATACTGTGGGTGTGCATATTAAAATCAGGTGTTCATGCTACATTAGCGGGTGTTATTGTTGGCTTCTTAATTCCATTACATGGTACGAATAAGACTAAGCCTTCTGAAGAATTAGAGCATGTTTTACACCCATGGGTTGTCTATCTAATTTTACCTATATTTGCTTTTGCGAATTCGGGCGTTCAGCTACAAGGCGTCACTTTTGAAGGGTTACTCAGCCCATTGCCATTAGGTGTCGCTGCGGGGCTTATTCTCGGTAAACCAATTGGGATTTTTCTGTTTAGTTGGGTTTCGGTAAAACTTGGGTTTGCAAAATTACCTGAGTCGATTAACTTAAAGCAAGTCTTTGCTGTTTCGGTTCTATGTGGGATCGGTTTTACTATGTCTATTTTTATAACGGGTCTCGCATTTGATGGGCTTGATGAGGTGTATAGTACCTATTCACGCCTAGGGATCTTAATTGGCTCTACATTAGCAGCATTCTTAGGTTATTTTATGTTAAGGGTAGTCTTACCGAAGCAAAAAGAGTCAGTATAGTTCATACTATCGAAATAATTTTTCAAATTATTAGTAAGAATTTCCGAGCTAATACTCTATGATATGCCGCAGTATATTGTGAATATACTGCGGCATTTAAATGAAAGCTCCTGAGTTATGGGGTACAGGTAAACGTGTATAACCAGCAGCGCGGATGATTACTGTTGGCGGTGCAAAAGGAATAGATATGCGGGTTTCACATCTTAATTTTAACCACCTTTACTACTTTTGGCATGTATGCAAAGAAGGTTCTGTAGTTGGAGCAGCGGAAGCACTTTACCTGACTCCTCAAACAATTACAGGGCAAATAAAAGCACTAGAAGAGCGTTTAGGGGGGAAATTGTTTAAGCGGCAGGGGCGTGGGTTAGTTCCTTCCGAGCTTGGGCAATTAATTTTTCGCTATGCAGACAAAATGTTTATGCTTAGCCAAGAAATGTTAGATATCGTCAATTATAGCCGGGAATCTAACCTACTGTTTGATGTAGGAGTGGCAGATACACTATCAAAACAGTTAGTCAGTAAAATATTAGAAACTACAGTTGTTGAGCATGAGCAAATTCACTTGCGCTGCTTTGAGTCAACGCATGAGCTGCTATTAGAACAACTTAGTCAACATAAGCTCGATATGATTTTATCGGATTGCCCTGTTGACTCATCTCAACAAGAAGGCTTGTTCTCGGTAAAACTCGGGGAGTGCAGCATGAGCTTCTTTTGCCGTCAGCCTATCCCTAAAAAACCCTTTCCTGAATGTTTAGAAGAACGTCGTTTACTAATACCGGGACGGCGCTATCTATTAGGTCGGCATATACTCGCTTGGATACGGAATAAAAATTTACAAGTGGAAGTGTTAGGTGAGTTTGATGATGCTGCATTAATGAAAGCATTTGGTATGCATTATAATGCAATTTTTGTCGCTCCATCTCAATATACACCTGATCTTTTAGGTGGTGATGATATTGTGGAGTTAGGGCGTTTAGAAAGTGTAAAAGAAGAGTATTATGTTATTTTTGCCGAAAGGATGATCCAGCACCCTGCGGTACAACGTGTCTGTAATAAAGATTTTTCTGATCTATTCTCGGTTCCATTTAATAGCGTAGAGAAAAAAGCTTAGCAGACAAAAAAACCGGCAAAAGCCGGTTTTTTTAGCTAATCAAGAAGCAAAATTACATTGCTTTAATTTGAGCAACTAAGTTAGCTTTATGACGTGCTGCTTTATTCTTGTGGATCAGGCCTTTACTTGCATGGCGATCAACAATAGGTTGCATGTCATTGAATGCTTTCTGAGCAGCTTCTTTATCGCCAGCAGCGATAGCAAGGTAAACTTTCTTGATAAAAGTACGTACCATAGAGCGACGGCTAGCGTTGTGCTGGCGACGTTTCTCTGCCTGAACGGCACGTTTCTTAGCTGATTTGATATTAGCCAAGGTCCAACTCCCAAATGTATTCTATTGAGGACAATTCAAAGGTCGAGGAATATGCCCTTTCGCCCTTCATTTGTCAATGGATTTGTGCAAATAAACATCGTGTACTTCGATGCTAATGCGTTGTGAATGGTGCAAGATTCTATCAGCAAATATGAGAAGAATACAGATCTTAGCGTGAAAAAATGCGTAATTGATGGCAGATATTTGAAAAAAATGAAAACTAAAAAAAAATTTGGCCTATCAATCAGTGGGTAGTATGAAATTTACCCGGTTATTGGTTGCTTATTAATCGTAATCTATGTTTAGCTATAGGCATTGATGAGAAAACGATAAAAATTTAATATTTTTAGAGACCTCGGAACAAATTTGTTGTATTGATAATCCATTGGTTATCCCAACGTTTTTGATATTCGTGCCTAACAGCTCTGTTTGGGTAGCATTATAACCGACTAATCACATAAAATGGGTCGGTAATAAATCGTGTAGAGATCAAAAAAATAGGGTTTAATGAAACCTTTTGCGAACTAAGGTTAACCTTAGGCGTCGTACAAGGTATAATCCTGCAATTTCCTCGGTATTGAGCCTGTTATGGAGCTAATTCGCGGTATACAGAATATCCGGGCGTGCCATCATGGTTGCGTGCTGACTATTGGTAATTTTGACGGTGTCCATCGTGGGCATCAGGTTTTACTTCAAAATTTGAAGCTCAAAGGTGCGGAGTTAGGGCTACCAACGGTAGTGATGATTTTTGAACCACAACCTCTTGAGTTTTTTATTGGTGACAAAGCGCCTGCGCGTTTGACACGTTTGCGAGACAAAGTGAAATATCTTGCAGATAGTGGTATTGATTACCTCTTATGTGTTGAATTCAACCAGCACTTTGCGTCATTGACTCCGGCTGAGTTTGTATTGGACTTACTTGTCAACAAACTAGGCGTGAAGTACCTTGCTATTGGCGATGATTTCCGTTTTGGGAAAAATCGTATGGGTGACTTTACCTTTTTAAAACAAGCGGGTCATGAATTCGGTTTTGAGGTTGCAGATACAGAAAGCTTTTGTGATTCGGGTCTTCGTATCAGTAGCACGGCTATTAGAAAAGCGATACAAGACAATGACCTTGAATTGGCAGAAAATCTGTTAGGGCATACTTATCGTATTAGCGGGCGGGTCGTACATGGTAACCAGCTCGGTAGGACAATCGGTTTTCCCACAGCTAACTTGCCGTTAAAACGTTTAGTCACACCAGTTACAGGTGTGTATGCTGTAGAAGTTTATGGTTTAGGCGATAAGCCTTTACCTGGTGTGGCGAATATCGGCACACGACCGACTGTATCTGGAAAAGGAACGCAGTTAGAAGTTCATCTGATTGATGCAAGTATGGATTTATACGGGCGTCATATTGATGTAGTGTTACGTAAAAAATTACGTGATGAGCAGCGGTTTGCTTCGTTGGAAGCGCTTAAGGAGCAAATTGCTAATGATGTAATTGCAGCGAGAGAATATCTTACTGCAATAGGAATCAGATAATTTAGCGGAAAATTGGAACTGAGAATCGATGAGTGATTATAAAAATACCCTGAATCTACCAGAAACAGGGTTCCCAATGCGTGGCGATCTCGCTAAACGCGAACCACAGATGTTAGAGCGCTGGTACAAAGAAGGTTTGTATCAGGCAATCCGTAAAGCAAAATCGGGCAAGAAAACGTTTATTCTGCACGATGGCCCTCCATATGCGAACGGTAGTATTCATATTGGTCACTCAGTTAACAAAATTCTCAAAGATATTATTATTAAATCCAAAGGGTTGTCGGGTTATGATTCCCCGTATATTCCTGGTTGGGATTGCCACGGATTACCTATTGAACATAAAGTTGAACAAATCGTAGGTAAACAGGGCGAAAAAGTTTCTGCCGCTGAATTTCGTGCACAATGCCGTCAATATGCAAAAGAGCAAATTGAAGGGCAAAAAGCTGATTTTATACGTTTAGGGGTTTTAGGTGAGTGGGATAAACCTTACCTAACGATGGATTTTAAAACTGAGGCTCATATCATTAGGGCATTGGCAAAAACCATCGAAAATGGCCATTTAGTGAAAGGGGCTAAACCTGTTCACTGGTGTACTGCGTGTGGTTCATCACTTGCAGAAGCTGAAGTGGAATATTATGACAAAACGTCCCCTTCTATCTACGTACGCTTCCCTGCGGTAGATGGCAAAGCCGTATGCGAAAAATTTGGCATTGTTAGTGAAAAAATACCTTCATTAGTTATCTGGACGACGACCCCTTGGACTTTGCCTGCTAACCGTGCAATTTCTTTGAATCCTGAATTCAAATACAATTTAGTTGAAGCAAATGGCGAATTAGTCATTTTAGCTGCCGACCTCGTAGAAGATGTGATGAAAACATCCGGTATCGAGTCGTGGAAAGTGTTAGGTGAGTGTGAAGGCACTACGCTGGAATTGCTGCGCTTCCAACATCCATTTATGGGCTTTGATGTTCCAGCAATTTTGGGCGACCACGTGACATTAGACGCCGGTACAGGAGCCGTTCATACGGCGCCAGGCCACGGTCCTGAAGACTACATTGTTGGTCAAAAATATGGTTTAGAAACAGCGAACCCAGTGGGTCCAGATGGCTGTTTCCTACCAAATACCTACCCAACATTGGATGGGCTATTTATTTTTAAAGCGAATGACCTGATCGTTGAATTACTCGATGAAAAAGGGGCATTGCTCTATAAACAAGCAATTCAACATAGCTACCCATGCTGTTGGCGCCATAAAACTCCTGTTATTTTCCGTGCGACACCTCAATGGTTTATCGGTATGGATAAAAACGGCTTACGTGAACAATCATTGAAGGAAATTGATATTGTTCAATGGATTCCTGGCTGGGGTCGTGCTCGTATTGAGGCAATGGTTGAAAATCGCCCTGATTGGTGTATTTCTCGTCAGCGTACATGGGGCACACCAATGTCTCTGTTCGTTCATAAAGACACTGAAGAGTTGCACCCTCGTACATTAGAATTAATGGAAGAGGTTGCTAAGCGTGTTGAGGTCGATGGTATTCAAGCATGGTGGGATCTTGACCCAGAAGAGCTATTAGGCGCTGAAGCGGAGACTTACCGAAAAGTCCCTGACACATTAGATGTGTGGTTTGATTCTGGTTCGACACATTTTGCAGTGGTTGATGCTCGCCCTGAGTTCCACGGTAATTCAGCGGATATGTACCTTGAAGGTTCAGACCAACATCGTGGTTGGTTTATGTCTTCATTAATGCTATCAACTGCGATGAAAGGTAAAGCACCTTACCGCCAAGTTCTGACACACGGCTTTACTGTTGATGGCCAAGGCCGCAAAATGTCTAAATCGTTAGGCAATACAGTGAGCCCACAAGATGTCATGAACAAACTGGGTGCGGATATCTTACGTTTATGGGTGGCATCAACGGATTATACGGGCGAAATCGCTGTTTCTGATGAAATTTTAAAACGTGCCGCTGATTCTTATCGCCGCATTCGTAATACGGCCCGTTTCTTATTGGCTAATCTGAATGGCTTCAATCCTGAAACAGACATGGTTAAGCCTGAAGATATGGTGCTGCTAGACCGCTGGGCGGTTAGCCGTGCGCTTGAAGCTCAAGCTGAAATTACTAAAGCATATGATGAGTATGACTTCCTATCAGTCATTCAGCGTTTAATGCATTTCTGCTCCATTGAAATGGGGTCGTTCTACCTAGATATCATCAAAGACCGTCAGTATACAGCGAAAAGTGATAGCTTAGCGCGTCGTAGCTGTCAAACTGCTCTGTTCCACATTGTTGAAGCATTAGTACGTTGGGTTGCACCTGTTCTTTCTTTCACTTCAGATGAAATTTGGAACCAGTTACCAGGTAAGCGCTCACAGTTTGTTTTAACCGAAGAATGGTATGACGGTTTATTTGGTTTGGATGCGTCAAACGAAATGAACAACAGTTTCTGGGCTGAGTTGTTAGCTGTTCGTGGCGAAGTGAATAAAGTGTTAGAGCAAGCTCGTACAGATAAACACATCGGTGGTTCATTAGAAGCGGCGGTCACACTGTATGCTGATAAAGCATTAGCAAGTAAACTGCAAAGCTTAGGTGACGAACTACGTTTTGTGCTACTGACATCACAAGCTACAGTTGCAGATATTGCAACAGCGCCAGTGGATGCGCAAGAAAGTGAATTAAGCGGCCTGAAAATTGCTTTCAGCAAAGCTGTGGGTGAAAAATGCCCACGTTGCTGGCACTATGCGAGTGATATTGGTTCTTCAAGCGAGCAACCTGAAATTTGTGGTCGCTGTGTGACTAACGTAGCCGGCAACGGCGAAACCCGTAAGTTTGCTTAATGAAGGCGCCAATTTGTTCGACCGGTCTGCGTTGGTTATGGTTAACCATTGTGATCATCGTTGCGGATTTAGGGATCAAGCAATTAGTGCTAAAAGATCTCAATCTGTACGAACCGCATCCTGTAATGCCGTTTTTCAACATCATGTATGCCCAAAATTTTGGTGCTGCATTTAGTTTCTTAGCGGATGAAGGCGGCTGGCAGCGTTGGTTCTTCGCTGGGATAGCGGTTGGGATCTCCATTATTTTAATGGTTATGATGTATCGCCAAAGTGCACAAAAGCGCTTATCGAATATTGCTTATGCATTAATTATTGGTGGTGCAATTGGTAATCTGAGTGACCGGTTAGTTCATGGCTTTGTTGTTGATTACCTTGACTTTTACGTCGGTAATTGGCATTGGCCAACATTTAACCTAGCTGATATGGCCATTTGTATTGGTGCAGCACTCGTCATTTTTGAAGGTTTCTTGCCAGATAAACCAAAGCAAGAAAAAGCTAAATAAATTGGCGACACAATAGGTTACAATGCAATAACTCACAGCCCAGATTTTCTGGGCTGAATTTTATGACAAAATAGGTTTGGTTTATGTCTACTCAAATACAGGCGCAGAGCTCTGTTTTACTGCATTTCACATTGAAATTGGAAGATGGCTCTACCGCAGATTCCTCACACGCACAAGGAAAGCCTGCGTTGTTTGTCTTAGGGAATGATTCTTTATCTCCAGAACTTGAAGCCCAGCTTATTGGCCTCAATGAAGGTGAAAAGAAAAACTTTTCATTACCCGGAGACACTGTTTTTGGGAAACATAACCCTGATTTAGTGCAATACTTTTCATTGCGTGATTTTACTGAAACAGGTATACCTGAAATTGGTACTATCATGTTATTTAGCGCGATGAATGGCAGTGAAATGCCAGGGGTAGTAAAATCGATTGAAGGCGAATCTATCACAGTCGATTTTAATCATCCTCTGGCAGAGCAGCAGATTAGCTTTGAAATAGAAGTGCTTGAAGTAGACCCGCAATTGGAGGATCACAATGCAAATATTAATGGCTAATCCTCGTGGATTTTGTGCAGGTGTAGACCGCGCAATTAGTATCGTAGAAAGGGCGTTGGAAATTTACGGCGCACCTATTTACGTTCGTCATGAAGTGGTTCATAACCGTTATGTTGTGGATGATCTACGGCAGCGTGGGGCTATTTTTATTGAAGAAATTTCTGAAGTGCCTGATGGTTCAATTTTAATTTTCTCGGCACATGGCGTATCACAAGCTATTCGTCAGGAAGCTCGTTCACGTGATTTAACCATGTTATTCGATGCAACTTGCCCATTGGTCACTAAAGTTCATATGGAAGTTGCACGTGCAAGCCGCAAAGGTAAAGAGGCTATTTTAATTGGGCATGCAGGCCACCCTGAAGTTGAAGGTACTATGGGGCAATACAGTAACCCTGAAGGTGGTATGTACCTTGTTGAAAGCCCTGAAGACGTTTGGAAGTTAACCGTGAAAGATGAAAATAATTTGTCTTTTATGACCCAAACAACACTCTCAGTCGATGATACATCAGATGTAATCGATGCACTGACAAAGCGTTTCCCAAGCATTGTCGGGCCGCGTAAAGATGATATCTGCTACGCAACAACTAACCGCCAAGAAGCTGCGAGAGAGCTTGCTGAACGTGCTGATATTGTCTTAGTTGTCGGTTCTAAAAACTCCTCGAACTCAAATCGCCTTGCTGAATTAGCATCTAGAATGCAAAAACCTGCATTTTTAATTGATGGCGCAGAGGATATCAAAACAGAATGGCTAGCAGGTAAAAATATTATTGGCCTAACGGCTGGGGCGTCAGCACCCGATATTCTAGTTAGGCAAGTTATTGATCGACTTAAAGAGCTAGGTGCAGATTCTGTTGTGGAATTACAGGGACGGGAAGAAAATATCGTCTTTGAAGTACCTAAAGAATTACGAGTTGAAGTCAAAGAAATCAATTAATTATTTGCTGTAAATAAGGCAGCTACATTTTCATAAAGTAGCTGCTATTTTTATTTTGTTTAAACATTCATTTCCTGTTTTTTTCCTACTATTAAAACTTTTTCTGATAATCAACGCGCTCTCTATGCTTTTGTTAATATCAATGCATTTTTGCTAGCGGATTGCCGCTATGATGGTTAATCTGTATCACAATCATTTTTCAGACTGCGGGCAATATATTAATTTTGCAGCCTAAAGCAGTTTAGATTCAATTTCTTGCATTAATAATGAAAAAAGGATGAACCATGGCAAATTCAGTGGTACGTGTTGCGGTAGTCGGCGCAGGTGGTCGCATGGGGCGGCAATTAATTCAAGCGGCACAAGAGCAAGAAGGTATTCAACTAGGCGCAGCCATTGAACGTGAAGGCTCATCACTCATTGGAGCTGATGCCGGTGAGCTTGCAGGGGTTGGTAAACTAGGTGTTTCTGTTGTTGATTCACTCAACCAAGTGGTAAATGATTTTGATGTTGTGATTGATTTTACACGCCCAGAAGGCACATTACATTATTTAGCATTATGTAAAGAGAATCAAAAAGCGATGGTCATTGGCACGACAGGCTTCGATGAACAAGGTAAGCAAGCTATTGCAGATGCTGCAACGGTGATCCCAATTGTTTTCGCGGCAAACTTTAGTGTTGGTGTTAATTTAGTACTCAAATTACTAGAAAAAGCCGCAAAAGTGATGGGAACTTACACTGATATTGAAATTGTTGAAGCCCATCATCGATATAAAGTTGATGCGCCATCAGGCACAGCTTTAGCAATGGGAGAATCTATTGCTGGTGCACTTGGTAAAGATTTAAAAGATTGTGCGGTATATGCAAGAGAAGGCTATACCGGTGAGCGTGAAGCTGGGACGATCGGTTTTGCAACTATTCGAGCTGGTGATATTGTGGGAGAGCATACCGCGATGTTTGCCGATATTGGTGAGCGAGTTGAGATCACTCATAAAGCGTCTAGCCGGATGACGTTTGCAAATGGCGCAATAAGGGCATCAGGCTGGGTAGTCGCTAAAAAACCAAGTTTATATGATATGAAAGATGTATTGTGTTTAGATGATATTTAATTTTTAAATTATAATTTTTGTTTATAATCAGGTTGATATAGTTATCAACCTGATTATATTTAATGTTCGGTGTTTTTACCTTTTCAAGTAATCATTTCTATTTGTCTTCCTGTTTTTTAGTGCTTTTTTTATCACTAATTTCTCTTTAAACTGATTTTTAGCTGAGTTATTATCATTTTTACAGTTATCTTACGTTGCAACCGTTTACTTATTCATATTGGCTATCATTTTTGGTGGTCATAACGATAAATTCAGGGTAGCTTGGCAAAAAAGTAAGGTAAAATTGTAAAAAATGCATTTTTTTCTAGACAAGACCCTATCTCATCATTAGAATGCGCGCAATTTGCCAAAAATCTGCTTAAAAACTCATTTTGGCATTGATTTAGATCGCAAAATCTGAATTAATATGCAAAAAACGTGATTTATTATTCTCCGGAGGGTGTTT